>Ga0233439_10004865_pt1 | contig 12758 bp, 14 predicted proteins | sample SI_123_September_6_FD_182713 | JGI IMG/M metagenome (GOLD analysis project Ga0233439, IMG submission 182713) | Seawater microbial communities from Saanich Inlet, British Columbia, Canada - SI_123_September2016_100_MG | ecosystem: Environmental > Aquatic > Marine > Inlet | place: Canada: British... | reverse complement strand
TAGCAGGTTTCAAAATAACTAGGTTTCCACCTCTCTGTCTTGGCATAATATATATTACTAACGATTATTTTTTTCAAGATTAGTGGCTTCTTTATAAGTAGCTAAACGCGTTTTTCCCTGAATTACTTCAATTGGTTGCCATTTGTTAAACCGATGCGAATAAACGCATTTCATAACAAAGCTTTTATTCAAATCAACAAATTTATCTTCATTTATATTTTCAAATTCTTCTTCATCATCGCTTTCCTCTAAAAGATCCAGATTACGATTTTCTTTAATATTTCTAAATAAACTGTTCATCATAACACTTGTCTTATAATTAGAAATCATAGCAATACCGTATGGAATATTTTTCCGTTCTGGGTCATAACAATACAATTTATATATATCTGCTTCAACTGCGGCTTTTACTAAAAAATTGGTTTCAGGAATAAATTTTTCTTTTACTACACTAATACCTAAAGCACCTCGATTTGACGCAAAGTTGTGATGTTGTATTCCATATACAGAGTAAGGCAAAGATTTAACTTCATCCATCGCACTGCTATAAGTTGATTTACAAATAGGAATTCCCGCAATTAAAAAATTCATACCAAAATTAGTTTGTTTAATGTGATTAGAAAACATATCTTTTAAATAATATATTTTTGCCACTAATGATGTTGTTCCGATGTATTTGTTTTTGTAATAATATATATTCTCACATGAAAAATAAGGTTTTTTATCAATTGTTAATATGGTTCCATAAAGAAAGGTTCCTATATCTCCAATTGCTAATTCATTATCAAAACACATTTTGTAAATAGAAATATCTTTTACAAAACCTTTGTGACCCAATTTTATAATTAGACATACAAATTTATCTTCAATATAAGTCAACCACATAAATGCTTTTGGACCTTTAGGTATAATCATATAAAGCTCTGCATAAACTTTCTTATGAAGTATTCTATCATAGGAAAGTTCGATTTTGGGCATGCGCCGAACAAGAGTATCTTTTTCATTATCAGACAACATAATTATAATATATTATAATAATATCTTTAACCTATTTACATATCGGTATTTTAAAAGTTTGAGAAAAAATCGGTGCTAGTGCCTCCTGTAAGAATTTCATTTGAAGGCTGAATGTCATTGGGAGGAATAATAATATCGTCTATGTTTGTGGTGCCACCTGCGTTTGTAGGACCACCACTCCCGTTTGTAGGACCACCACTCCCGTTTGTAGGACCACCACTCCCGTTTGTAGGACCACTCCCGTTTGTAGGACCACTCCCGTTTGTAGGACCACTCCCGTTTGTAGTTTTGGAATTTTTCAGTTCATTTAAAAAATGTTTAAGTTCGTTTTTCATTCCTTCATTTTCGCTAGGTAATTTAGTAGTGGATTTAAAATCAGCATTTTCATTTTTTATTGTAGAGAGAAGTTCGTTATATCGTTGAGTGGGCCGAGTGACTAAATCTTTTACTTTTGGAAAAGTCAATGTGTTTTTTAAAAAAGTATATAAATTATGTAGTAATATAATAAGAATAAGGGATATAATTATCCATTGAATAGTCCAATATAGCATTATTTATATATCATTAATATAAATTTAAGCATGATAACAACGTAATCATATCAATTTTAATCATTTCAATATCAATAATTTCGTCTGTTTTAAAAAACAGATTTGTAATACAATTGTTTTCTTCTTCAATTATTAATTTGAGCACAGATTTTTTATTTAACTTATAAATAGTTTGTGTATTTTTAATATGGAAATGTTTTTTTTGAATTTGAAAATATTCGTCATGTTTTATCCATTTACTTTTATCAATTAATATTTCATATTTACCAATCTTACAAGTAATAACTGGTGTATCTTTGGGTTCGACACACCAGAGACCATCATCCCTTAATTCTAAAATATTTGATTCCGAAAATATAAGAGTGGTATATTTTCTTGTAATTAAATATTTTTTTATTAATTCAGGTTTAATATTATTTATATTAAGATCAGAAATTTGGATATTCATAGTCGTAAGGTAAGGTAATATGTAAATATATCTTATAAACTATTTAAACCGATTGTCAAAATATTAATTATACAAGGAAATATGATTTCTATAATTCTTATTGATAAAAGTGGCACAATAAAAGAATCCCATGTTAAAAGTGTAACAAAAGAAGATTTATATAAAAAGTGTAGTTGTAAAAATCCAAATGAATTTAAAAAACGTACAACATGGAAAGTTAACGTGGATAATGAAAGGGTAGTTGTAGAATTGTGGGCACGTGAATCGGGTAGAGCAAATATGGAAAATAAATATGATTTCCCGCCTCCCGTGGATTCTGTTTTATATTTTGGAACATGCGCACTTGTTAGAATAAATGAAAATAATGATATTATTGAATTAACCTCCAAACTATGGAAAAAAATGTATGAGCATTTGTTTGGAGGATTTGATGATATCGAAAATGAGGACGAGGATATAGATGAGGAAGATGAGTTAAAAGATATTCCAAAAGAAATGAAAACAAAAGGCGGTTACTTGAAAGATGGTTTCGTTGTGGATACAAACAGCGAAGAAGATATAGTGAGTGTTAGTGATGAAGAAGAAGATTTTGAAGGCGACTCTGGTAAAGAGAGCGATGATGAAACGGGCTCAGAATTAGAAGAAGAAGAATATAACTATACTGATGAGGACTAATGATATAAATTTTAAGTGATATAAATTTTAAGTGATATAAATTTGAAGTGATATAAATTTGAAGTGATATAAAATTGAAGTGATATAAATATAAATATAAATATATATAATTATATCATTAATAATGCGTCATATAAAAAACCCAACAGAGTTTCGTCTTAATGTTAGGAAAGAATTAACAAAATTAATTGGAAATGAAAATATAAGTGAAAATTTGGAAAAGGGGATATATAATTGGTGTATCCAAGAATCAGATAAAAAGAATATTGTTAAAAAATGGGATAATGTTTATTTTACACATATTTATTTGGATAGGCTGAAAACAGTAATCTTTAATTTACGTGATGAAACCTTATTGGAAAAGCTGAAAACAAAAAGATTCAAGCCACACGAGTTGGGATTTATGACACATCAGGAAATGCAACCAGAAAAATGGCAAGCGCTGATTGATGCCAAAAAAATACGTGATGATAATTTATATGCGCCTAAAATAGACGGCAACACCGATAATTTCACTTGTAGAAAATGTAAATCAAAAAATTGTAGTTATTATCAATTACAAACTCGTTCTGGTGATGAACCTATGACTACATTTGTTACATGTATAAATTGTGGAAATAGGTGGAAATGTTAAACAAAAAGTATATAACAAAAAAGTATATAACAAAAAGTATATAATCAAACACCATATATGAATTCATAATTAAGTAAGGATATTTTACATACAAATAATAACATTTTTTTATTTAATCAAGAATTTCTAAATCACTCACATACCAATATTCAAAGCCGCCGTTTGGAATTGGCCGCTTAATTATGAAAGGTATTTTTTTTAATTCTAACTCTTTTAAAGCAATAATATAACCATCAATAATACCTTCTTTAACCTCAACAAATGGTTTGGCACCAGCATTTATTTGTTTTGCCCGTTGTCCTAAAATTCTTGTTTTTTCGTATTTTGTTAGAATATGGGTTGTTTTATGCAAAGGATCAATAATATTCCCATTTTTATTTCTAGCCACCTTTGCTAAATTTTTAATTTCATCATAGTTGTGAGATAATGATTCCGGATGAAATTCTTCTAAAAATCGTGATTTAACTTCTTTATCAAATTTTTGTAAATAATCATCGTCATCGTCATCGTCGTCGTCATCGTCACTTTCATCATTAATGGAAATATAGTTTTCTAGTTTGATATTTGGTGGTGATATATCACTTTCATCATCAATAATATTTTTCTCATCTTTAACATTTATATTAGTATCGTCTGCTTCTTCATCATTGACTTCATCATCTTCATCATCATCAACGACATCATCAACGACATCATCAACGACATCAACGACATCATCATCGGCATCATCTACAATATCTTCATCATCGTCATCAACATCATCGTCAACATCATCGTCAACATCATCATCATCACTTGCAATTGTTGGTATCGTAAATGTTGGATTTTTATTATCTACATTTAAATCCTCATCACTAACTTCTTTTAAGGGCGCTAATCCACTCATGTTTCTCTTGTATATACATTAAATAATCTTTTAAAATCAAATCAATTTTATTATTATTTTTGTTCATCGGTTTTCCACATAATATCACATTTTGCGCAAATATAAATATATTTCATATTTGTGTCATCATACCGAATATAAATTACCTCGCGTTCACCTTCATCATTGTTACTTTTACATTCTTGGTTGGGACATTTTATTGTATTGATACGTGGCAACGTAGGATCTTGTTTTGTATATTCATTAATAATATGACTATATTGCTGTTCATTCTTCTTAATGTGTGTTTCAGATACACAAATATTACTGGCTGTTAAAGTTGTATCTTCGTGACCACAATTTCTACAGTAGTATATCAAACTATTGGCGTCTTCCTCACCAATTTTAAGGTAATACATATTATCGCACTTTTCACAGAAATGCATTATTATGGGTTTATATTATATTAATATACATAATTATTTATTTCAATTTTTATATATCTTTTATATAAAAATTGCTTAAGGTTTGATATAATTATTGCTTAAGGTTTGATATAATTATTGCTTAAGGTTTGATATAATTTGTTCATCTTAACTTCAATATTTTTGTAATCAATAAATACATCCATTTTATATAAAGTTGTCGTTAAATGTTTATTATCGGTTTTTTTTCTATTTAAAAGCTTAATAATATTATGATAATTTTCTACAAAATTACAACATATAACTTTATATAATTCGGTAAATTTGGTTTTAATATATTGATTTTCAATCATCCCAATTATTGCAACATCAAAATTTTTATATGTTATGATCTCATTATAAATATTATAATCTCTGTGTTTTTGTGTTACGCCCGGCTCATTTAGTAAAGGAGTATCATTTAACAGAGTACATAATGTTAAAAGAACACTTGAAATTGTTTGACAACCAGTCCATTGTTCTCCATGCCACGTGTTTAATATCGAAACACATACTTTCCCACATTTATATAAGTTTGGATTAAATCGGGTAGTTGAATCATTTGTTCTATATTTAATTGTTGGTGGGTTATGTGGATAATCATGCGGAAAATAAAAATCAAAAAAATAGTATCCCCTTTCATAAGGAGTGTCAGTCGGTCCAATAATTAATGCCTGTCCTCTCAACATATCTGATTCATTATGAATATAATGGATTCCATTGTCATTAAGAGGATTTTTCATAATTTCTCTTACATCTTTTGCCAATCGTTTAACGGTAATAGAAGATAATGTAATAGAATTATTTGTTTCATTCATAATATTAATTATTATTTAGATATATTTATGTCTAAATGTTAATATATTTGTTTTCCGCTGTTATTAAATCTCTAATTTTGGGGATAGAAATTATAAATGTTAAAAAAATTGAAATAAAAATTTCTTGATATTATATACTCATAATATCATGACTCATAAAAGTGGTAATTTTGATGAGTTTATCAATAATAAAAAGGCGGAAAAAGGGGGGACATATACCCATACGAGAATAGGTAGCAAAGAATTAAATATATATGGAGGGACCTATAATATCACTGATGAAGATGAAAAAAACTTTACAGAAAAATACTACGAAAAGATTTTTGTGAAGGGAAAAGAAGAATACATTACTGAAAAACAGCTTATTGAAAATGGTCCGATTTTGATTGATTTGGATTTTGCATATGACAAAAATGTAAAGAAAAAGCAGCATACAAAAGACCATGTGATTGATGGGGTTTATTGTTATTGTGAAAACATCTTAAAATTATTGAATATTCCAAATGGCGAGAGTATCGATGTATTTGTATTGGAAAAATCGCAAGTAAATCAATTAGAGCAAAAGACCAAAGATGGAATACATATAATTATCGGTATAACTATGCATAAAGGGCTTCAGGTATTATTGCGATCATTAGTTTTGGATGAATTAAAAAATATTTGGAGTGATTTGCCCATAAAAAATACGTGGGAAGATGTATTTGATGACGGAGTGACAAAGGGGTTTGTTAATTGGCAGGCGTATGGTTCCAGAAAGCCAGGACATAAAGCTTATTTAATAAAAAATCATTTTGTTCTTACACACAATAGTGGCGATTGGGGTGTTGAAGAACATAACATCGAAAATTTTAATACAAAAGCATCTATTCCAAAATTATCTGCGAGATGCACAACGTTTCCAAAATTTGCAATGAAGGATATTATAAAAGAAGAATTTCAAAATGCGTGCAATACCTTAACACGCAACAATGTAAATAAAAAACCGAGAGTAATTATGAAACAATCAAATATGAATAATTTTCAAATGATCGCATTAGATAAAATAGATAGCATGGAAACACTTGATAAAATGTTGGAGGCGACTTTTGAGAAAGATACAAGTTCTAATTATAGTAAATTAGAAGAATATCACAAATATACCATGTCTCTTCCAACAAAATATTATGGTCCAGGAAGTTATAATTACTGGATAAGGGTTGGTTGGGCGTTAGCCAATATAGATAACAATATGTTTCTTACTTGGTTGAAATTCACATCTCAGGATAATTGCCGCGATACATTAAAAGGTGGAAATCAAAAATTTGATTGGGGAAATGTTCCTGAATTATATGAAATGTGGCAGGGGTTTGATTCTAATAATCCAAATGGATTAAGTGGTCGTTCTCTTATTTATTGGTCTAAAATAGATGCCCCAGACCAATATAATAAAATTCATAAAGAAACAATTGATTATTTTATAGACCAAACCATACAAAATATTACTGAATGGGAACTGGCTATGGTGCTATATCATTTATATAAAGATAAATATGTTTGTGCCAGTATTAAAAATAGCATTTGGTATGAATTTTCAAAAAATAAATGGAATGAAATAGATTCTGGAAGTGCATTGAGAATATCTATATCAAGAGAATTAAATCAACTATATTTGGATAGGTCTCAATATATAACTAACCGAATGCAACAAATGGATAGTGGCGAGGAAACTCACGATAAACTAAGAAAGCAAATAGCAAAATTGGCTGAAGTTTCAGTTGTGCTTAAAAAAACCCAAATGAAAAATAATATAATGAGAGAAGCGAAAGATATATTTTATGATAAGAATTTCATGGAAAAACTCGATCAAAGCGTAGACTTGTTATGTTTTAATAATGGCGTAGTTGATTTTAAAAATAAAGTATTCAGAAAAGGACAACCTGAAGATTATCTATCAAAATGTACTAATATTGATTATATTAATCTTAACCCAAGCAAGCACAGTCAATCTATAACTGAAATTAATACTTTTATTGAACAATTATTTCCTGATGAGGAATTAAAAGATTATATGTGGCAACATTTAGCTTCGACGTTGGTAGGGACGAATTCAAATCAAACGTTTAATATATATACTGGACATGGTAGCAATGGCAAGTCTATTTTGGTGAAACTAATGGGTAAATGTTTAGGAGATTATTATGGAACTGTTCCCATAACATTGGTAACCCAAAAAAGAAATAGTATTGGAAATACATCTTCTGAAATAGTTCAATTGAAAGGTGTTCGTTACGCGGTTATGCAAGAACCTTCAAAAGGTGATAAAATAAATGAAGGTATTATGAAGGAAATTACTGGCGGAGACCCGATTCAAGGTCGTGCCTTGTTCAAGGATAGTATAACATTTATTCCTCAATTTAAATTGGTCGTTTGCACGAATTCCTTATTCGAAATTAAGAGCAATGATGATGGTACATGGCGTAGAATTAGAGTATGTGATTTTAAATCAAAGTTTACTGAAAAACCATATGAAGATGATGTTAAATTTCCTAAAGAAATATATCCTTATCAGTTTCAAATTGATAAACGTCTTGAGCATAAATTTGATAAGTGGGCACCAATATTATTATCTATGTTGGTAGAGAAAGCCTATAGACTTCAAGGAGATGTTAAAGACTGTAAAATGGTTTTGGCCAGTAGTAATCAATACAGAGAAGGTCAGGATTATTTGGCAGAATTCGCGAAAGATAAGATTGAAAAGAAGCCGGGAAGTAAGATTAAGAAGACCGAATTGCAAGAGGCATTTAAACAATGGTATTTAGTTAATTACGGAAGGACTATTCCAAAAGTTAAAGAATTACATGAGTTTATGGATAAAAGATATGGGGCTTATCTTCGGGGAGGTTGGAGTAACGTATCGATTATATATGATGACGATGAAGATGATGTTGTGATTGAATAATTATTGTTTATGTGAATTAAATAATGTGCCCCAATAAGAACGATTTAATTTATCGTAATTAAATTTTTTGGTTTTAAATTTTTTAATGGTTGTTTCTAATAATTCTTTTGTAATATCGCTCCATTTATTTACCATAAGAACTGGTAAATCTTTAAAAACTTCTACTATTGGATTTTTTCTTATGATAGGAATACATCCTAATATTAAAGCTTCCCAAGTTCTATGTGTATCTAATCCCTGTCCAACAGGTGAAATAACAAAACTGTATCTTGTTTGTAATTTCCAAATTATTTCTCTCGGGGTTCCAACTTTCATTTCATAAATTAAATCTTTTGGAATTTCTTTATGAGCTATTATTCTGTCACCCCAATATCCGCCAAAATTAACAAAACATAAACATTCTCTTTCGTAGAACGGCTTGCTACTATTTTTAATTCGCGTCAGTAATTCTTCTTGTTTTATTGGGGGATTGTGTGGTCGTATAAATGTATGATAATCAATGCCAATTGGAATTTTTGTGAATTTGTCGTGATTTCCCCATCCATTTTGAGAATATAAATGAATTAAATTTGGATTATTTAATAAAGTTTTGACAAAAAAACAATCAACATGTACTTCCATATCTGAGTCTCCCGTTACAACAACAAATTTATATGTAATTTTATTCATACTATCTTTAACAAAGTTTTCTAATGCGCTTGAACATACATAAATAGAGATGACATTATCTCCATACCGTTTGTGTGTATCATAAAATCCGTGGTTTCTTAAAGTTGAACCTTGAATATTTGGAATAAAAACACAACTTTTGAGGAGACCTTTCGAAGAAAGGAATTTGCATTGTAACTCGCTCATTATTATTATATAATACGAAATATATCTATATAATAATATCGCATATCGCATAGCATTTGAATCGCATATCGCATAGCATTTGAATCGCATATCGCATAGCATATTATAAATTAATATATACATTTCTAGGGGCTTTATTGTTATAAAAGTAATTAATTTTTCCACTAATCCAAAATGTAATTCTAGACATTATGTTTATACCTAAAACATAAATAATAAATGCGGCAATTATAATCCATATTTTAACACTTTTATAAAGTTGCTTTTTAAAGAAATTACCAAATATTAAATACAAGACCACAATCAAAATTAGTAAATATATAAGTGATTTTCTTACGGTTTCCAGCCATTCTTTCTCTCTTGATTCGTAAACAACCTTTCTATCATTAGTTTGAGCGGTTCCAGTCTTATCATCAATTATTTTTTTAAGTTTCTCATTTTCTTTTAACCGAATTTTTAATAATTCATTAATTCTACCTAAATTTGTAGTATTTGTTTCGTAATCATTTATTAATAAATCTAATAATTTCACAGACTGTTTATGACTTTCAATCGATTTATTTTTCATATTTCCAGCTTCCTCGCCAAACCTTTTTAAAAGTATATCTTCATAACCTTGTTCGCCTTTTGTATAAACATAAAAATTTTTTTCTGCGTCAATAACTTCCTCTGGTGCTTTGGAAAGTTTTTGTTCAGCACTATAAAATTTATTACGTAATTCACGCGATTTTCTATCCTTCTGACAATTGGAATCACACATAATATGGTCCCTAGTTAATTGTATAATGTCATTTAATTTATTTTGAGGAAGACCAGCCTCGGTAAGAGCTTGATTTAATAGTTCTTGATTTTGCACATCAGAAGTGGATGATAATGATTGTTGTAATTGTTTTAAAACATTTTGGCCTATATTATCTTTATTAATCATATTAATATAATTATAGATTTTAAACCGTGGAATAGTTATCTTCGAATGGGCTAAATGATTTTATATTTTGAGCATTATTATTTGTAGAACACGGATTTTTAGTCACAACATAAGACACGTTATCTCTTATTTTAAATCCCTCTGTGGTAGAACTCGCTGTAGTAGAACTCGCATCTTCAACACATTTATGTGTATTTTTATTATATGTCATATTTCTAGAGCAACAAGATGCTCCAACACAACCTAATCCAATATTGTTTGCTAAATTATCAGCAGCGTTTCTAAGTTCATCGCGGATTTTCGTTCCTTTTAAATGTTCTCTATCATATTCATAAACAGTAGGAGTAGTTTTGGATGGGTCAAAGTTCCAGTTATATTCATCATAATTCATATTATCCCTTGTGTATAAATCATATACACGTCTAATAAATAAAAATCCTCCAATGATTAAAATAATAGTAGTGAGACCACTTGCTATACTTGAAGGAATTAATTGTTTTTTTCTTAAAATCGCTAAAATTAATAGAGGAATGGTAATCATAATAATTAATTTCATGACGCTTGTGTGTGCTTGATATCTTTGTCCATAATAGGTATTGATTTCTACCATACGCATCTTATTGTTCTTGGCATCTTGTAGGTTGTTTAAATTGGATTTTGCATTATTTAGTTCATTTTCCACAACACCCACGACTGTCATTTGATCGACCAAACCAACGCGCGTTTCAGATACATTTTGTAATAAAGAATCATACATACCCGTTAAGCTTTTAAACATATTCATTCGCATTTCTGATAATTCATTAATTCTTTTAATAATTTTTTCCTGTTCGTTAGCATTACCCGAATTTGCAGATATAGATTCAAGCTGAGCATACAGATTTTTTTCCATTTGCTGTAATTGTTCAATATTTTGCAATGTTTGGTCCTTTCCACCACCAACTACATTTAATGGAGCTGTTGTTAAATTATCACTCATTATATATTATGTTATAAGATAAATATATAGTAAATTATCTGGTTACCCGAATACTTCCGATTATAATTATAATTGCTAAAATAGTCCATAATAAATACTGATAATTTCTACTAATCATACTTAAACTTGTATCTTCATATTGAGCCGCTGCGCGGTTAAAATTATCATCGTGTTTTTTTGCAACTTTATAAACCTTTTCATAACTATTAAGATCTTTCTTTAATTTATTAACATTATAACCTAGCATACTAACTAACTTCTCATCTTCTTGTGTTAAATCTTTTAGTTTTGATTCGAGGTTTGATGATAAACCGTGTAAATTTTGATTTGCCGCATCTAACTCTGCTTTTTCTTTTGCTGTCACTAATCCTAATTGACAAAGTGTATCCATACTCATTTTAGTGCCGGCAGGATATAAGTCCCACTCCATTGCATTAGAAGCGTTTATATTTTTAGTGCATGACGCATTATTAGAAACGCTTTTACTTCTCACATATAGTTCCGAGTTTTTATCTGGGACACGATTTGAATTAGGGAACATTGATGATGTTTTAATCTGACATGTTTTATCAGCACTATTAAATATAAATCCAGCGCATTCATTATTACTATTACACTTCTCTTTACAACCATCTACGCTTGAATTCTGGATAGTATCAATATTATTGCCTTCGTTTGAATAATTCCCTAATAAATAATAATTATTACCATGTGTAATCATATCACTTGGGTATTCTCGTAATTTACCATCGTCGGTTACATAACCAACTTTATTTAAATTGTTTATGTTAGTCTTGGGAACGCTATATAATCCATTAGAATATTTACTATTTCCCTTGGTGAGTGTATCAGTTTTTGATGAACAATCTGTTACTTCATAACGCAACTCTAACCCAGCGTTTGCGTCTTGTTTTTTCACCATTTGTAAATAGCAATTTCCGGATGGAGAGCCAATAAACTCACCTATTTCTAAAATTTCACCAGATTTAATAAAATTTCTTTTATATTTTCCATTTGCTGCTTTATATTTTTCTAAAGATATACCAGTTTTACTTGTATTGCTACTCCATATATGCTCGTTTTTTGAATTTGTCATAACAAGATTACCGTCGTCTCCTAATGTTAGCTTAAATCCACTACATATAGCCGTTTCATCTCTACAATCGAATACAACAGTTTGTCCACGAGAACCACTTGGAATATTTATCAATTTGTTTTTTCCATTACCGCATTGATAAGAAGCATTAAATGCTTTATCACAATCCGCCTCGGTTGGATTATCTAGTCCTCCGCCTGATTTTCCAATTAAAAACTGTATAAAATTATTACTTCCTGTTAATGTATTTTTTATATATTGTGTCCAATTGCCTATCGGCACGGGCTGTGTTTGTGATCCACTCATTAATATATATTGATATATATTAATAATATTAATTATATTATTTCTAAATTACACTTGAGTGAAATAATGCGATAGTTTACACCTTTAACCTTTATAAATAAGAATGTTCAATAATTTCCAGAAAATATAATATAACTTAAATACACCTAGCAAAACAAAAATCATTTTTTATTACCCTAAATAA
>Ga0233439_10004863_pt1 | contig 12759 bp, 10 predicted proteins | sample SI_123_September_6_FD_182713 | JGI IMG/M metagenome (GOLD analysis project Ga0233439, IMG submission 182713) | Seawater microbial communities from Saanich Inlet, British Columbia, Canada - SI_123_September2016_100_MG | ecosystem: Environmental > Aquatic > Marine > Inlet | place: Canada: British... | reverse complement strand
GGCGGCCGATTTGACCCCACTGGATGCGGCTATTAGCGAAGCCGACCTGGTAGTCGACGCGCTATTGGGCACGGGTTTGCGCGATGCGCCTCGGCTGGAAATTTCTCGGATTATCGCTCGGGTAGTCGAGGGGCAAAGGCCTGTAGTCGCCGTCGATTTGCCTTCGGGAGTGGAGGCCGATACAGGCAGGGTCCAAGGGGCTTGCGTGCAAGCGGCGTTGACGGTGACCTTTGGCGTGGCCAAGGTAGGCCAAGTTTTTTACCCCGGTCGATCCTATTGTGGAACGTTGCACTTGGCCGATATCGGCTTTCCAGAACACATAGTAAGGAATACACCGAATACGGCCTGGTTATTGGACGCTGAGAATCTGGGCTCGCTATTGCCGCGGCGTAGTGGAGACGCGCACAAAGGCCGTTGTGGGTCGGTGGCGGTCGTTGCCGGTTCGGTCGGTATGACGGGGGCAGCGGCTTTGACGGCGGAAGCCGCTCTTAGAAGCGGTGGAGGTCGCGTAAGCCTTGGGATACCGCAAAGCCTCAACGATATTCTCGAAGTTAAATTGTCGGAAGTGATGACTCGGCCGTTGCCGGAAGTGCGTAAAAAACGCTGTTTGTCGCTGAGGGCTTTAGGCGATGTGCGGGATATGTTGCGACGAGCCGATATTTGCGCGATGGGGCCGGGTTTGGGGGGGTATCGGGAGACGATGGAACTCGTGCGGCGGGTAGTCGCCGAGATTGAAATCCCGCTGGTGTTGGATGCGGATGGGCTCAATGCTTTTGCTGGATGCACTGAACTGTTGAAAGGGCGACCGGTACCGATTGTCCTCACACCGCATATTGGCGAATTCGCCAGGTTGAGTGGTTTAGATAAAGAGCAGATTGCGGAAGCCCCGCTCGCGGTTGCCCGCGATTTCGCGGAAGCGTACAAGTTGACGTTGGTCCTCAAGGGGGCGCCGACGGTAGTGGCTTTTAAAGATGGGCGGGTAGCAGTAAATTCCAGTGGAAATCCGGGCATGGCTACCGCAGGGTCGGGCGATGTGCTGACCGGGATAATCGCTGGTTTGATGGGGCAGGGTGTCGAGGCCGAGGTCGCGGCTTGTCAAGGCGTTTATATTCACGGCCGTGCTGGCGACCGAGCACGCGACCGTTTGGGTGAATGGGGAATGCGGGCGGGGGATATTGCTGCCGAAGTGCCTCGGACGCTTGTTGAGACCTCAGAGGACGCGGCGCGTTCTACTTGACATCCCCTGGTCAGTGCTGTAACATATAAAGGTTTTAGTTAAGCGAATTTAGGATCTAATTATCACTGTCAATATCGGTTGTAACTATACCGTAACAACCGATATTGACCATAGAATCGCAAATTATGGCTAACGTCAAAGACGCCATTGAAGAAATCATTGAAGAGTCCTATTTACTCGGCCTTTCCGAGGCCGAGATCCGTGAGGATTTTAGGCGCTTTATAGACACCTGCTATGCTATTATTGAGGCCAATGTAAAAAACCGCGAAGCCATCAGCGGTTTGGCAGAGGACCTGGCCCGGGAAAAGACCTGTATTCTCATCGCTGATCACTCCGATGAGGAGGCGTCCTTTGACGAGGCTGGTGGAAAAATAAAAGACGCGCAAGAAGCCTTCGCCGAGAAAATCGCCCGTCGCAAGCGCATGATTTTAAAGGCTATCGCCGACTATGACCCGCAATTGGTTCGCCTAATTGACGAACAGCGTTTTCAGGGCGAGATAAAGGAAATCGTTCGTCCCAAGTTTAAGCTCAAGCAGAGCTATAATTGGGAACACCATAGACAATTGCTGCTAAAGTTGGGTTATGGCACGACGGTTGTGCTTATCATGTTGCTCATCTATTTGGGATTCATCCAGAATCCCTGATGGGCAGGCGATCGCAGTCGCAAAACGCTCTTCCCTTTCCATTCCGTCCTAAATTTCCTACATTTTGCCAAGCCTGAGATGCGCGTGCGCATCTCTATTTTTGTACGCGCGATACGCGCCCTTTGAGTCTCTGAAAGTCCCTTCATGCCCAAACGCACTGACATACAAAAAATAATGCTCATCGGATCCGGGCCAATTGTGATCGGCCAGGCCTGTGAGTTTGACTATTCCGGTACCCAGGCTTGCAAAGCGCTGCGGGAAGAGGGATACGAGATCATTCTGGTCAATAGCAATCCCGCGACGATCATGACGGATCCCGAGACGGCGGATCGGACCTATATCGAACCGATCACTCCCGATATTTGCGCCCGGATTATCGCCGCAGAGAAACCACAGGCACTTTTGCCGACGCTCGGCGGACAAACCGCGCTTAACGTGGCGGTGGCATTGGCGGAAAACGGGGTCCTAGCCGAGCACGGTGTTGAATTGATCGGCGCCCAGTTGAACGCGATCAAAATGGCGGAGAATCGCGAGCTCTTTAAGGCGGCGATGGATCGGGCGGGGCTCGATATGACGCATGGCTTTTTTATCCACACGTTGGAAGAGGCTCAGCAGCATCAGGCCGAATTGGGCTATCCGACGATTGTTCGTCCTTCATTCACGATGGGGGGGTCCGGTGGGGGGATTGCTTATAATGCCGAAGAGTTCGAGCGCATTATAAGCCATGGGCTCGACCTGAGCCCGATTGACGAGGTGCTGATCGAGGAATCGGTCATCGGTTGGAAGGAATACGAACTGGAGGTTATGCGCGACCGCAACGACAATGTGGTCATTATCTGTTCGATTGAGAACTTCGATCCGATGGGGGTCCATACCGGCGACAGTTTGACCGTCGCACCGGCGCAGACGCTATCGGACGTCGAATATCAGATTATGCGCGACGCGGCGATTCGCGTCATCCGCGAGATCGGGGTCGAAACCCGGCGGGTCCAATATTCAGTTTGCGCTCAATCCGCGAGACGGCCGGATGACGGTTATCGAGATGAACCCACGGGTTTCGCGTTCGTCGGCGTTGGCTTCGAAGGCCACGGGTTTCCCTATCGCTAAAATCGCCGCCAAGCTGGCCGTCGGTTATACCCTCGACGAGCTCCGCAATGATATCACTCGCGAGACTCCGGCTTCTTTTGAGCCGACGATCGACTATGTGGTGACCAAGATTCCGCGTTTCACCTTTGAGAAATTTCCCAGCACGCCGGACGTGCTCGATACTCAGATGCGTTCGGTGGGGGAGACGATGGCGATTGGCCGGACCTTCAAGGAATCGCTGCAGAAGGGGTTGCGCTCGCTAGAGACGGGGCGGGCTGGTTTCGGCGCCGACGGCAAAGGCCCGGATCCGGCCAAGGTTTCTGACAAGGAACTGCGCGAGAAGTTGAGTCGTCCCAATTCACAGCGAATTTCCTATATCAAACTGGCGATCGACAAGGGCTATACCCACGAGCAAATATATAATCTTACCGGCATCGACCCGTGGTTTCTCGACCAGCTCTATCAACTGTCCGAACTCGAATGGCGGCTAAAAAAAGAGGACGCGCGCGAAAACCCAGCGCTGTTGCGCCAAGCCAAAGAGTGGGGGTTTAGCGATCGTCAGTTGGCTCATCTCAGCGAGTGCGACGAAGTGAGCGTACGCGACCGCCGCCGCGAATTGGGTATCCGTCCGGTCTACAAGACGGTGGATACCTGCGCCGCGGAGTTCGAAGCGCACACCCCGTACCACTACTCAACATATGATCGCGAAGACGAGTCTGTGCGGTCGGATCGCAAGAAGATCATTATCCTCGGCGGCGGCCCCAACCGCATCGGCCAGGGGATCGAGTTCGATTATTGCTGCGTTCACGCCTGTTTCGCGCTGCGCGAGGACGGTTATGAAACGATTATGGTCAACTCTAATCCAGAGACGGTCAGCACCGATTACGATACGGCGGACAAACTTTATTTTGAGCCATTGACGGTGGAAGACGTGCTGCATATCGTCGACCGTGAGCAACCCGACGGGGTCATTGTGCAGTTCGGGGGGCAGACTCCGTTGAATCTGGCGGCGGAACTTGAACGGGAAGGAGTGCCCATCGTCGGCACTTCACCCAGCAGCATCGATTTGGCCGAAGATCGCGAGCGCTTCGGCAACTTGCTGCGCGAACTGGATATCCGCCAGCCAGAGAACGGTTTGGCGTCTAGTTTTGCCGAGGCTAGTGAAGTGGCGGAGCGGATTGGCTATCCTGTCATAGTGAGGCCTTCCTACGTATTAGGCGGGCGGGCGATGGTTATCGTCTACGATGCCGGTAGTTTAGAAAAGTATATGAACGAGGCGATAGATGTCTCGCCCGAACGGCCAGTACTGATCGATCGCTATTTACAGAGAGCTGAGGAATTCGATGTCGACGCGGTGGCGGATGGGGTCGATGTCGTTGTCGGTGGCATCATGCAACACATCGAGCACGCCGGGGTGCACTCCGGTGACAGTGCCTGTGCCCTACCTCCTTTCGACACTCCCGCTGAGCATATCGAGACGATGCGCCGTTATACGCATGCATTGGCGCGAGGGCTCGACGTGGTCGGTTTGATGAATGTGCAATACGCTATATACCAGGACGAGGTCTATGTAATCGAGGTCAATCCACGGGCCTCGCGCACGGTGCCTTTCGTCAGCAAGGCGATTGGTCGGCCATTGGCGAAGATCGCCGCCCGGGTCATGGTCGGCAAAAGCTTGCGGGAACAGGATTTCACCGAAGAGATTGTTCCGAATCATGTCTCGGTCAAGGAAGCGGTCCTGCCCTTTATGAAATTCCCCGGAGCCGACAGCCTGCTGGGTCCTGAAATGAAATCGACCGGTGAAGTGATGGGGATTGGCCCTGATTTTGGTACGGCTTTCCTCAAGGCGCAGATGGGGGCGGGCTCTGTATTGCCGGCGAGCGGCCGGATCTTTATTAGCGTCGCCGATTGCGACAAGGAGGAAGTCGTGCCGGTCGCCCGCAGGTTGTGCGAAGCCGGATTCGAGCTCGTCGCTACTAAAGGCACCCGCGATTTTCTCAGCCGCCACGACATTGAGGCCGAGAGCGTGCTCAAGGTGCACGAGGGGCGGCCGCATATCGAGGACGCGATTCGCAGCAGGCAGGTCGGTTTAGTCATCAACACCCCCCTTGACGAAAGCTCGCAATACGATGATTTCGTCGTGCGCCGCGCGGCGGTTATGAACAATGTGCCCTATACCACGACAATGGCCGGTGCGAGGGCCGCTGTGGCGGGTATCGAGGCTTTGCAGCGCGCTGATCTGAGCGTGCAAGCGCTGCAAGATTACCATCGGGCTTAGGGGCGATCGGCTGGTGATGCTTGCGTTTATACGCCGTATCGGGGCCTTCGTGCCAATACTGCTGGTCTGTTGTCTGTCGCTTTCGGCCTGTGTTTATTTCAACACCTTCTACAACGCCAAAAAATTCTACCGCAAAGCCGAAAAAGAACGTGTAAAACACGAAGAGGCCTATGCTGGGTGGGCGTTCGACGGCGCAGGGCCCGAATTGCAGCGTCAGCGTTCGAATCAAGCCGACCAGTTCTACGACAAGGCTGCTCGCAAGGCTTCTAAGGTCCTGGAAAAATACAAAGAGAGTGACTTGGTCGACGACGCGATGTTCCTGATGGGGAAGTCGTTTTATTGGCGGGGAGAATATCTGCGTTCCGTGCAATCCTTCCGCGATCTGGAAACAAATTTCCCCGCCAGTGAATTTTTCGACGAGGCCCGTTATTGGCGTGCGCAAGGTCTCGAAGCGCAGCGGATCTATAATCAGGCGCAAAAACTCTACCGAACGCTCGTTGAGGAGGCCGAGGAGGAAATCGCGGTGCGGGCCGGGTTGCGGTTGGGTGAGATGGCTTTCGAACGCGAAGACTATGTCGCCGCGATCCAAGAGTTTCGCACGGTACTGGAGGCCTTTCCCGCAAGCGGTGACCGTGCGCAGTTGTGGCTGCGTTTAGCCGAGGCGCAGATGGCCTTGCAAGACGAGGCCCGGCTTGGCGACGCTTTGCAGTCCTTTCGCAATGTCTTGCAGGCCGATCCGAATCCGGACCAGGAATACCGGGCCAGGTTGAACAGCGGGCGCGCGCTCTATGCATTGGGCGAAGAAGAAGAGGCGCTCGAGACCTATGTCGAACTGCTCAAAGAGGGCCGCTTTCGCAATTTTGAGGGGCGCACCCGCCTTTTGATCGGCGAGTCCTACGAGGAGCGCCGTCTGCTCGAACAAGCGCTCGACGAATATGGCCAGGTTCGCGATGATTTTCCCACGACACCTTCCTCGGCAATGGCCCTTTATCGCACGGGTTTGTTGCATCTGCAAGAATACGGCGACACCGAGTTAGCCCGCGAGTATTTCCAAGAGACCAATAGCGAGAGCCCCGGTTCACAGGGCGTGTTATTGGCGCAGGAGATGTTGACCTATTTGGGGCGGTTGCAGCAGTTGCAGGCTCGGGTCCATCGGGCCGATTCGCTCTATGCCGATTCGCTGGGGGCCATACAGGGGCCGCTTGTGTGGAGTGAGGGGTGGGTGCCCGCCGAAGTCGATTCTACGACGAAGGACGAGATCGTAGTCGCACGCAATATCGAGGTGCTGGACGACTTATTTAGCGCCTGTGAGATCTATCGCGACGATATTGGTCAAGCCGATTCGGCCATCGCCTATTACCAGGAAGTCATTCGCCGCTTTCCCGAGAGCGATCAATTGCCCCGTGCCGTTTTCAGTATTGCCTGGATCTACCGCGAGATAGGCAACGATGAAAGCGCGGCTGGTCCTTATTTGGCGCGATTGATCGAAGACTTTCCCGCTTCGGCGCAGGCTAATGAAGCCAGGTATCTATTGGGGGAAGAAGCTCGGGTTACGGCCGAAGAGTTGGCGGCGACGGAGTTTGAGCGCATCGAGCGTTTGCGTCTGCAGGAACCGGAGAATATCTATGCTTATGCGCCGCTGCTGGACAGTTTGAGCCAGGCGTTTTCAGGCACGGTGGCGGGGGCAAGGGCGGCTTTTCTGGCGGCGACTTCATATGAAAATATCGTTGGGGATACACTGGAGGCCGAAAGGCGTTACCGGCTCTTAGGAGAGGAGTACGCCGAAACCGAGTTCGGTAAACTTGCCATAGAGCGGAAGAGGGTCCGCGAGGAAGGACTGATTGCGAAACTCGAACGCAGCCTGAAGTCTGTCGGCGGACAGTTTGGTCCAGGGGAACGGATCGAATTGTTGGCGCTGGAACCCGATACGCTCGATTCGGTCTCGCTTGCACGCAAGCATCTCGGTTTTGCCCAGCGCGCCCAGCGGCGCGGCGATATAAAAATGGCCCGGGATTTTTATGAACAGAGTATCGATGAACAGTTCAACAACCCACGCTCGCTATACCAATTGGGGAATATCGCCTGGGAAGAAGGGTATTCCGACGACGCGATTGAATTTTATCGCCAGGCGTTGGCCTTTGACAAGGCCAATCTGAGCCTCTACTACCGATTATGGAAGGTATTTACCGTTGCGGCTGAAGAGGATTCGGCCAACCACTATTTGCGCGAAGTTGTGCGCCGGGATCGGGGCAGCCCGCAGATCCGTTTTTTGCAGGAGGAGTTTCCGGACTTCTACGCGGCGGAGGATCAGGAGGATCTCGACCTCGAGCAATTGGAGGGTTTGGCCCTGATGATGCCCGAGGATAAGATCGAGTGGCAGGAAAAGGATATGCCGCTGAGCGATTGGCCATTGGTGCGGGAACTAGTGAGGCCGGTCTATCCCGTCGGTGGGTTTGATTCGACCGAGGTACTGCTCGATGTTTTGATCGATCGCGAAGGGCGGCCCGAGTCGGTGGAGGTCTTTCGCGGAGAAGAGCCTTTTGCCTCCAACGCGGTCGCAGCAGCTTATGACTATGTCTTTTATCCGGCAGTCCGTAATAATGGCGTTGAAATCAAAGCGTGGGTCGAGTTGACGGTGCCCTTTGGTCCTCAGTCGGGGGAGGACAGCGCGCGTGCACCGCGTGTGGACAGCGAGGCAGAAGTGAATGGTGGAATAGATATGGCGGCTGGCGAAACGTCCAGTATCGCCGATGCTACTGATGGCGCGTCCCTAGAGGGTGCTCTGATAGATGGCGGCGGCATCGGCGATGCAGAGGGTAGGGCCGATTTTGCTCCGGCGGATAGTTCGCGTATTGATGGTGATGCAGCCGGCGCGGCGGTCGTCGAGGAGGGCGAAGGCATATGATTGACGAGCAGGTGGAGGTTTTGGCCAACGACGAAGTGGCCGAGGAATTTTATATGGCGCGCTTGCAAGCGCCATATATCGCCGCTCGGGCTAAACCCGGGCAGTTCGTTAATATACAGGTCAGCACGGGCGGTGCCCCTCTATTGAGAATTCCCTTGAGCGTTTGTGCGATCGACTTAGACGCCGGTTGGATTGAGGTACTCTACGAGAATCTGGGGCCTAAGAGCGAGGTGTTGAGCCGGATCGGACGAGGTGTCTCAATGGCGTGTCTTGGTCCTTTGGGCAATGGATTCGCACCGCCGCCTGCCGGTGCGAGGACTTGTCTGGTCGGCGGCGGAATTGGCGTGCCGCCGATGCTCTATTGGGGATCGGTGCTGCAGCGACAGAATTATCCGGTGACGCTTTTGGTCGGAGCGCGCAATAAGGGCAAACATTTGCCCGACGAATTGCTCGCGCCCGCCGCGTCGGTGGTGAGGCGGGCAAGCGATGACGGTAGTCTCGGCCAGGCGGGGTTGGTCACCGACTTATTGCAGGAGGAGTTGGCAGGGGATGCCCCTCATGCAGTTTATTGTTGTGGACCGCACGGGATGATGCGGGCTGTGGCCGCGCTGTGTCGTGAATCTGCGGTTCCGTGTCAGGTCTCTCTTGAGGAATACATGGCTTGCGGTATTGGCATCTGTGTGGGGTGTGCAGTTGAGTTGCAACCGGATGAGCAGGGAGCGGCCGGGTCTGATTATACGCGCTATGGCCGCATTTGTGTCGATGGTCCGGTATTCGATGCCCGACGTGTGAAATGGGAGGACTGATGGCCGATTTGAAAGTGGATTTCGCTGGAGTGCCGTTGCAAAATCCCGTGCTGTTGGCTTCGGGCACCTGCAATTATGGCCAGGAACTTTTGCCGCTGACAGATTTTTCGCGCCTCGGCGGTTTGGTGACGAAGACCATCACGCCCGAGCCCCGCGGCGGCAACCCACCACAGCGCATTATTGAAACGGCGGGCGGGATGCTCAATGCCATCGGCTTGCAAAACCCCGGTCTTGAGGACTTTGTCGGTGAGAAGTGGGCTTTTCTCGCGGGTTTGCAAACGCAAGTCGTGGTCAATATCGCTGGATTTTCCGTCGATGAGTTTGCCTTGACGGCGGCGCGCTTAGAAGAATTGCCAGGCATCGCCGCGCTCGAAGTCAATATATCCTGTCCCAATGTCGAAGCGGGCGGCGATAATTTTGCCACCCGGCCGGAGACGGCGGCGGCGGTGATCGCTGCGGTCAAGCGCAATAGCCGTCGGCCGATTATTGCCAAACTGACGCCAAATGTCACCGATATCACCGAGATCGCCAGGGCCGTAGTCGATGCCGGAGCGGATGCGGTGTCTTTGATCAATACGCTTGTCGGCATGGCCATCGATGTAAACAGTCAACGGCCGATTTTGGGCAATATCACCGGTGGTTTATCCGGTCCGGCCGTCAAACCCGTCGCCTTGGCGATGGTTTGGAAGGTTGCGCAGGCGGTTTCGGTGCCGATTATGGGCATTGGCGGGATCGCCACGGCCCGCGATGCGCTCGAATTCATTATCGCGGGTGCTTCCGCCGTGCAGGTCGGCACGGCTAATTTTGTCAATCCTAACGCCGGCGTCGAAGTCGTAGATGGCATCCAGGCCCATTGTGACGAGCACGGCATTGATCAGCTTGCCTCGCTCGTCGGCAGCCTGCAAACCTAGGTGGATCTAAAAAAATCTGCACCGCTACTTTATATTCCAGGCAAAGGGGTGCGGAACGATTTTTTAGAGACTCTCTAAGAGAATGGGGTACAAAGATGCTGCCGGCGCGCAAATGCAGATGGCTATGCGTGGCCCTTTGCCTGGGCTTGACTGCCGGTTGTGTAAGTAAACCCGTCTATCGCAGTGGCGGCGCGCAGGTCAGTCCTAGGCCGTCGAATAAACCCCCTCCCCAGGTTGTTGCCCCCGGTCCGGCCGCCCACCCAATCGATCTCGATAAAATAAATACCGATAAAGCCTATCAAGTCGGTGTCTCATCCTATTATGGTAAGAAGTTTCACGGGCGCCTGACGGCTAATGGCGAGGTGTTTAATATGTATAAACTCACCGCCGCCCACCGCGTATTGCCCCTGGGCACGCATGTCAAGGTGACGAACCTGCAAAACGGACGCTGGGTCGAGGTCAAGGTCAATGATCGCGGACCCTTTATCGAAGGGCGGATTCTCGATCTTTCTTTCGCGGCGGCGTTGGAGTTGGAAATGGTCAAGCAGGGAACCGCTAAGGTGATGATCGAAATCACCAAACCCGTGGAGTAAATCCGCTATAACAAGGGGACGAAGCGCACGGGCAAAAGCTGCCGTTGGCTGAAGCCTGTTTCGACGCGTCGCACGAGGACAAGGTACTGGTGCTCTACTCCCAAGGGCACTATGAGGCGGCCACCTGGGGCTAATTGCTCGAGTAGGGGGGGAGGGATCGCGGCGGGAGCCGCGGAACAGACCACCGCATCGAAAGGTGCGGCACTCGCCCAACCCGCTCGCCCGTCGCCGACGCGGATGGTGACGCGCTGGTTGCTGTTCTCTTCGAGCAAGCGATCGGCGCGCTCGGCTAATTCCGGAAAAAACTCAATACTGTAGACTTCGGCCACCAATTCGGCCAGTAGGGCGGTCTGGTAGCCAGAACCGGTGCCGATCTCCAATACGCGTTCTGTGCCTTGCAGGGCCAATGCGGCGAGCATATAGGCGACGACATAGGGCTGTGAGATGGTTTGCGCCGAACCGATGGCCAATGGATAATCCTCATAGGCGAGTTGGTGCAGTTCCGCGGGGACATAGCGGTGCCTTTCGATACGGGCAAAGGCATCGAGCACGCGCTGGTTGTCAATGCCGCGCCGTGCAAGTTGCTCATTAACCATGGCTTGCCGTTTGGCGGCGAATTCATCCGTCATTATCTGTGCTTTCGAGCATGTTCAACGCGGTTTCGATGACGAGCGCGGGCGCGATGTTCTCAATGTCTCCCATTGGCGCCTGCAACACGTTACCTCGTTTGTTGCGCGGCGCCCAGGTCTGCGGATCGGTTGGTCCAAAGAGCGATAAGGTGGCAGTGCCGACGGCGGCGGCGATATGCCCCGGACCTGAATCGTTGCCAATAAAAAGTGATGCACGGGAGAGCAGTCCGGCTAGTGCGCGCAGGTCGGGCGGTTGCAGACTGTCGTCGACGAACCCGCGTTCGATTTCAATTGGCCCGCATAATATCGCCGTGTCCCAGCCCTTTTTGCGCAATGTTGCAACTAAGATACGGAAATATGATTCCGGCCAGCATTTACTTGGTGAACTGCTGCCGATGTGAACAATAACTTGCGGTGAGCGGGGTAGGGCGTCGACATATTCGTGGTCTCTTGGGGTTAGGGTGATGCGTGGAGTAGAGTCTTCGACGGGTATGTCCCATGTTTGTAGAGGGCTCAATAGGTGATCGATGATATGCTGGTGCAGGTTAAATGGGCGTGGATCGCAAAACAATACTGGGCCTTGTACGATTTGCGTCAATTGACGCTTGAGTTGCTGATCTGAATCTACGGCATAGGCAAGGACTCGTTCGGTTTGCGCAAAGAGTGCGAGGGTCTCTTGTGGAATCGGACCCTTTCTGTGCAAGGGTATCAAGCGCGGATCGTCTTGATTTAGGATATTTTGAGCTTGTTTTAACCTTAAGGTTGCAGGCTTTCCTATTAAGTGTAAATCATTGTTCAGGAATGCTTTGTGTAGTGAGTTGATGGCGGGCAGAGTCAGCACGAAATCGCCGATTGCACCACCGCGGATAAGCGTGATATTAGCCAATATTATGTTCTCCGTATGCAGGGGCTTGCCACCCTGGGTTTTTTAGCCTAATTTTAAAGTTCTATTTTGACCGACTGACTGACAATTATTTGAAGGAGCTGGCCTTATGGGGGCCCTGATAGGGAAGAAACTGGGGATGACCCAGTTATACAACGATAAAGAAGAGCTCGTACCGGTGACTATTGTCGCGGCTGGGCCTTGCCCCGTCGTCGCGGTGCGAACCGATCAGAGTAATGGCTACACGGGTTTGCAGTTGGCTTTTGACGAGATTCCCGAACGCAAATTGAACAAGCCGCAGTTGGGCCATCTGGCTAAAGCAGGCATTACTCCTCACCGCGTTCTGCGCGAGTTTCGCGGCCAGGACGGTGAGTTCGAGATTGGCCAGGTTTTGGACGTGAGCCAGTTTGAAATCGGCAACAATGTTCGAGTGACCGGTAAGTCCAAGGGTAAGGGGTTCGCCGGTGTCGTCAAGCGCTATCATTTTCGCGGTAAAAACGCGACCCACGGCACACCTGGCGTACAACGTCATGGCGGTTCCGTCGGTCAGGGCACCACGCCTGGTAAAGTCTGGAAGGGTAAGAAGATGCCCGGTCAGATGGGCAACAAACGCGTTACGACCAAGGGGTTGACGGTTGAGCGCATCGACTCCGACCGCAATTTGCTCTTTCTCAAGGGTGCAGTGCCCGGCGGTGACAATGGTTTTATTTTGATTCAGAGCACCTAAGCACACGACATAAAACAAAATTGAGGCGGCTTCCTTTTGTGAAGCCGCCTTTTTTTGTGT
>Ga0233439_10004862_pt1 | contig 12760 bp, 9 predicted proteins | sample SI_123_September_6_FD_182713 | JGI IMG/M metagenome (GOLD analysis project Ga0233439, IMG submission 182713) | Seawater microbial communities from Saanich Inlet, British Columbia, Canada - SI_123_September2016_100_MG | ecosystem: Environmental > Aquatic > Marine > Inlet | place: Canada: British... | reverse complement strand
ATAGGGATCTTTAGCTATACGAAACTCACCACCTACATCGGTAAATCCTTCAAACTCTTTTAATATATCGATACAGGCACTGGAACCACTCCAACCATAACCAACAACGCAAATATAATTTAAATCTTTCATTCAAAAAACCTTGATTTTCTGCAAAAAAAAATAGAATCAACAAACAACTCCTCTGTTTAACTAACATTGTTATTATAAGGGCACATTTGCGGTCAAATTCACTTGCACTGCCTCACTTTTAAATAACATTACTAACACCCTGTACCACTCCGGTATTTTTTAAAAAACCCGTGAGAATAAAAGATCTAGCAATAATTCTATCAACATTACGCCCACCACCATAAATTTCTTTTAAATTATTAAATTCTTTTGGCAATATACTCGATATATTATTATTTTTTTCCTGGTCTATAAGCCAATTATTTGGAAAAATGAATCCATGTTTTGGTCTATCAACTAAATGGTCGGGCATATATCTTTTTAATAACTTTCTAAGAATATTTTTCTGCCCAAAAGCAGTTAATGACCTATAATCATAAGTTGCAAGAAGCTCTACCAACTCTTTGTTTAAAAAAGGCGTTCTTAGTTCCATACTAGATTGCATACTACCCAAGTCAACCGATATACACCTTGAATTAGGCATAGCATTTGCAATCTCATTTACGTATACTTCAAGCTCTACCCTATTATTTGAAGAATAGAATTTTTCTACCCACTTATCAAAACCTTCCATATTCTCTAACAATGGATATAAAGGGTAATTCTTAAGTGCAATATATTTTTGATATCGCTTTAATCCCATCAAAGCAGAAATACCAGTAGAACGATAGTTAAATAATTTATTAAGTTTTCTCAATACTGATGTAGAATAATCAGACAAATTTAACGGCACTCTGTAATTGTATGTAAAATCATGCTTACCATAGCCAGCAAATACTTCATCTCCACCAAATCCAGTCAAGCCTACCTTATAAATATCAGACACTGCGCCAGTCATTCTAGATATCGCTAAACTTGTCAATGACTCAAATGGTTGTCCATAATGGTTAATAATTGAGTTAACAAGTGATTTATTGTCATCTGGCTTGATAATTACATTGCGAAGTTTTAATCCGAGAAAATCAGAAATTTCTTTCGCTTGTGAAGCTTCATCATGTGTGTTTTTATTGTCGAATGTAACAGTTACACAATCAATATCTCTATGCAATTCTCGTTTAGCTAACGTAGCCACTAATGCAGAATCCACTCCAGCCGATAAAAACAAACATATAGGTACATCGGATATCATTCTTCTTTTTAGTCCAACAAGAAGTTTGTCTGTAACATCATCTAACTGTTGCTCAGATAGGGGTCGCACTCTGCCAGAACCAATACTGAATTCAGGAATTTTCCAATATATTTTCTTGTGTAAAGGTTTATCTTTATAAAGACTGACAATTTCAGCTGGCAATAATCTATATGTATTTTTAAATGCTGTTTTAGGTGCAGAAATATACCCCAAAGACATAAATGACGATATTTCTTCACTACCCAACTGAACATCTAAATTAAATACACTCCTTAAAGCAGCTAATTCAGAGCATACCACCCATCCAAATGATGTTTTTGTGTAGTACAACGTTTTTTCGCCAAAGTGGTCGGACCCAAGAACCAATCTATCTTTATCCCAGATAGCAACTGCAAACATCCCATCAAATTTAGAAAAACAATCCTCATTCCATTCGCACCAAGCTGCAAGCATTACCTCTGTATCAGACTTAGAATAAAATACATGGCCTTTTTTCTCTAGAATTTTTCTTATTTCTCTATAGTTATACAATTCCCCATTAAACGAAATAATAATTCCATTTCTTTCCATTGGCTGAGATGCACGATTTGACAAATCTATAATTGAAAGACGCGTATGGCCAAGAAGCACTCCTTTATCGCTATCAAACCATACCTCATTGGCATCAGGACCACGATGTTTCAATAATGTTATTAATTTCTTTGCAAGATTAGTATGGTTACTATTTATATTCTCTTTTGATAAAATTGCTACAACTCCACACATCTTAACACCTACATTGACTGCTTAAAAAATGAATCTACCGTTAATAACATCATTAACGATTGATTGCCAATAATATCTTTATTCTCCCACATTTTGATAATTTTTCTTAGCTTGTCCATATCCACTATATCTAAATCAGATAGAACCTCAGAATCCATAAGGCCATGAACATTGCTTAACAGCTCATTTCTCAATATTTCTTCTGCTGTGAGCCAGGTTCTTTCAAAATTACGATTTTTTTCTCTTATGCCTATACGCTCAGGCAAGTGCTTATATATGTGCTCTATAGATTTTCTAAAAGATGAAAAACCTGCACTATATCCATGATTAGCACTTGGTAGTTTGTAAAACCTTGCATCAGATAGAGATAATGCTTTGCGCAATATTTTCGCATCAAAACGATGCTCTAATGGGAGTTGGTAATAAAGATCAAGAATCTTATTGCTATAAGAGATAGTTCTATGTTCAGAAAGTTCCATTAACGCCAACTGTCCGCAATGTGTATAGTGTCTAGACAAGTTACCTAAACTCATATGCTCATAAATATCGTATATATTATCTGAATACTTCTTAGCATTATTAAGCTGAGATTCAATAGTTTCATAAATTGAATCATTCATACGACCTATCTGCTTTGGATTCATTATATTTTGAAGCTCAAATCCTTTTGTTTTATATGATATGTTATCTATAAAATATTTAGTTACGTTTGCATCAATTTTCCCCAATGTTTTATAATAAGGAATCGGCTCACCAAACACACTATACATCTTTGAAGGTAAGTACATCCCCTGAAAAAAATAATCCATACCATAACCAGAAAATAAAACATCACACTTTTCTTTGATAGTTTTTCTATGCCCATAAAATAAACCACTATTCTGATACATGCCTCCAGTAGTCTGCGTACCATAATCAAAATAATTCTTATATTGGCCAATTTCAGCCTGAATCCATGAGAAACTTCCATTCTTGTAACTAACTAATTCCTTAGCTATATTATATTCACGATTCTTTTCGTAGGTAATGTTAAAAGCATGTGGAGGTTTGTTGAATCTTGATAAAATTAACCTAGTATCCAATCCCCCGCTTTGCATAATTCCATACCGCTTATTATCACTCGTCTTATACTCTATTGAATCATCTAATATTTCGATAAGGGTATTGGAATTAGTACTTAGACTAAAGTTATTTTTAATAAGATTGGGCCTCCAATATCGCTCTATCTTTATATCGTCTTTCCAAGATAATTTACTAGCACCCTCTAAATATTTGCTATGATTGTCATAAGTGCCTACACCAAATAACCTTCTAAATCGTAACACTTCATATATTTTCTCATTAAGTACTTTGGCCGTAGTTAAGCCATTATTGAATAAATACTTAAACATCATAGAGTATGCAGTGCTCAAAACAAAACTTCCAGCAACAACTGCATAAAAAACAATTGGTGATGCAAATCTCGAATTAATTACAGTTATTTCATCTGAAAGTTTATTAAAATCAATAATTAAAAATTCACCATCTATACTAGCAATAAAATTGCTCTTATTCTGCTTTGTAACTTTAATATATTCTGATATAAAATCATCTACATCAATTTTATTATTAAAGCTAGGGTGTCCCACTGTAATAACAATTCGGTTTTTCTCATCTTTAATATGTATTGGGCAAATATTACCGTATTTAAATTTGAGAACCTTATTTTTCCCAAAAACAATATTCTGCTCAGCATCAATTCCACCAATATCGTATGAACCACATAACTCGATAAATAAATAATTTTCCAAACTCATAAAATTTTAATAAATCACATAAAATAAAGAAATACTGCTAAAACCCATGCTTCGCCTACTAAAAAAAATATCTACTTAAAAATTAATGGATATGTTGTTACAAGGTTCTTGCATGCAATAGCGGCGATATTAGGCTCTAATTTATTACTCTTACTACACCTTTTAAAATCTGGTAATTCTATAGAAGATTGTAAAATTGCCTCATGCAAACAAGACTTAGAGATACGAAATATAGTTTTATTTTTAATATCTAAAAGCCTATTAACGGCTACCTTTGTTTCATCGTAATTAGATACATATTCCACTGAAGGGAGGTGGTTAATTAATTGGTGTTTTCCAAATGATATAACGGGTTTGTTGTAATACACTGCTTCTGTACCAACCGATCCTGTTATAGTGCTAATCAATGTGGAATGCTGAATCCAGTCGTGACTTAATGAGTCAATATGTGCAAATTTAATATTTGGTATTTTTGATAAAAATTTATAAAAGTAAATCGACCTAACTGCAAGACTGATAGGGTGTTCTTTTATAACAAGAATAGTACCAGCCGGCAAGGATTTTGAAAGCCATACAATAGCCTCGTACACGTTAGAAAACTCTGGTGAATATCTAAATAGAGAAATTTCAGGCTCAACGTGTAATGTCATATATATCACTTTACTAGTGCTAACATCTGATGGATAGATGGAGATTTTATCTAGATACTTATAATTTACCCAAGAAAAAAAAATAGTTGGTATCCATGCAAATGGCCTGTAACCATCTTTAGATAAGTTACCTAAAAGTATCTTTTTAATCTCATTAATAAATACGCTATACGCCCTTACAAAGGTTCTAGTAAAAGACACTTTAGCTTTACTTAAATTTAGCTCTCCTCCTCCGTCCGTTTGATACACTATCTTAGTACTAGTTTTATATTTCTGAATAACTAGTTCGTCTATATTATCTCTAATTTGCTTACTTGTCATATAGCGATCGTTACTCCACATATATCTATCTCCAAACCTTGTTTGAGACAATGTAAAGTTGTGGCATCTATTCTTACTACAAACAGAATAAATTATTGGACCAATATTGGCCACTATTACAATATCAAAATCCTTAATTATTTCCTCATAGACTCTAAAATTCACAACTAAACTTCTAATTTTTTTACTATATGTCCATTTAGATTTTCGTATATGCGGGACATTCTGTACATTATAAAAATAACCCTGTCCTAACCCTCTATCCATTGCTAATAAACTTGAAAATAAAATATTATATCTATTTTCAAAAAATTTAGCCTCTTCCAGAATATCGTCATTATTAATTTCAATTACTTTTTTTCTTTTATCTAGTCTAATTATTTGTTTATTATTGCCAAGATTGCTCTGAATAATTTTCTCTACATTTTTATCACGTGCAACATAGGTTATATCGTGGCCATACTTAGATTCCAACAAATCGCCTACAGAACAAAGAAATCCTTTTTTCTCAGCATTAATTACAATGGCTATTTTCATTTGCTACACATTATTAGCTAGACTGATTCTATAAATAACATTTGCGCCAGTGTGACTATCTTCAACAGAATAATTCTTTGCCTTATTCAGCCATTCTAATAAATTATCAACATTTGAATTGTCCATATTCGCATCACGAAGGGCATTTCTAAGTCTTTTATTAAAATCAATCATCATCCCTTTGCCATTACCCCATGATTGATTTGATGAATTATAAGTGAGCTGGTAGTTATTTTTATCACAATATTCTTCAAAATCAAATGGACATAAAAAATGTAAATCACTAAGTGACATAGGCACATTAAACAATAATTGCAACGTCATCCAGACGTAACCCCTTGGGTTAATAAAAGAGGGTGATGAGGTAACTACATAACCATCTTTTGATAGAAGGTTGTTTATTATCCAATCCAAAGTACCAAATGGATCGTCAAAATGCTCCAAAACGCCTTGAAGCACAACAACATTATAATTACTCGAAAGATTTCTGTAATCATCACATATGAATTGTAATCGATCCAAATTATATCTCGATTCAGCTATTTCAATCACCTTCTTACTATAATCAACAGCTGTAACGTCACCTCCTGCATCTGTTAACATTGAGGCCAAAGCACCTTCACCACAACCTATTTCAAGAACCTTCTTGCCATTTAGTTCATTAAGACATGCTAGGATTTCTAAAGACTCTTCATAGCTTGAAAAGGTATAATAGTCAGCGGAACCTGTAGTGTATACATTGTTATAATGTTCTCTCAAATCTTTATTCTTTATCATAAATTTTCGACTCTCCTCTAAATTTTTTGTTCAAAATTAACTCCATCATATCCCAATCAGAAGGCTCATCAATTTCCAAGAAGGATTCATCATCCATTATGTGGATTCCTATATTTCCGCCTAATCTACATTTTTCACGCCTTAAAACTTCACGACTTGTAATATAAAAAGCTCCATTTTCCATCAAATATCCTTGAAAATCTTGGCGTCTAGGTCTATTAATAGGATTATAGTTAATGGGCTCACATTCATAATTCCAAAAAAATCGTTTTGATTCTACTGCTGTCAATAATGAATCCTTTTTTGAATTCCTAAATTCTAATAAGGCATTATCAATATCAGTACTTTGAGTTAAAGGAGATGTTGCTTGTATTGTTACCAAGATGTCAAAATCAACATTATCCATAAAATGTAGCATTACTGATTCAGTAGAAGAAAGGTCATCTGACAAATGTTGAGGTCTTTTTACTATATGGATACTTGCATCTATCTCTTTTACCACACGAATAATATCTTCAGAATCGGTTGAAACATATACTTCATCTATAAACTTAGATAATCTTGCAGCTTCTAATACCCAAGCACATAATGGCTTTCCAGCAATATTCTTAATGTTTTTTTTAGGTATGCCTTTTGAACCACCCCTTAGTGGCACCAGGGCGACAATTTTTTGTTGTAAGTTAGACATATAAAGCTAACTATGCATCATAATATCTTCTAAACGATCTAATGCAACCCAAAATCCCTCGCCATTATTTTTATGACCCTGCCATACTTCTGGAATAAAACTAGCAGTAGGCATTTTTTTCTCAATTATAGATGTAAACATAACAAAGTCCATATCTCCTTCACCAATTTGCAAGCCTTCGCCATCAACGCCCTTGGCATCGGCAATATGCATATGTGCCACATAAGGAGATACTTTGGTAAGAAACTCATGAAATGACCAGCCATAATAATTACATGCGAGTTTTGAATGTGATACATCAAGGCAAACCCTGTAATTATGGCTTTGACAAAATGTAACTATATCTTCAATAGATACAAATAAATTATGATGACTCTGTCCACCAAAATGCCATGGAAAAGGCGGCATCGTTTGAGGGATAATTTCGACACCTTTTGTATCTAATTTCAACAGACTATCTGATAATACTGAATGTAACACTTTCCAATGTTCAATGTCTTGATGTGAATCTGCAGTAAATCCGCCAATATTAGTTACAATAAGTGTTTTGTTATTGCCAGAAAAATACGGTTGCATTGATCGTGTAAAGTCAATTACTTTTTGAAGTTCTAGTATTGAGTGTTCACGATATTCTGCGTCATTAGCACACAAATCAAGGACATGATCGCCCGAAAATAATTCAGGACAATGAACTATAAAATCCAAATCCAAAGTATCAGAAAAGTAATCACTCAACTCTACATTTAAATCGTTATAACTCAAATGAAATTCCAGAACGTCCGGAGTTAACTCAGCGGTCAGGTCTTTATAGTCATGGAATCGTACTGGGATTCCCCATTTATGCTGGAATTTATAATCACGCGCTTTAACAACATTACCTTGCACATCACTAGCAAAAAAACACTCTCCTTTATTTATATTTCTAATAGCCTTTATGCCTAAAATATCTTTTTTATACATTGGCTGCAAGCCAATACCAGGACTCTTAACAATTATCATATTTTCTAATATATTTTCCCCAAGCCTGATATCTTTAGATGCATATAAACTTTTAGCTAAAGTTTCTCTATTCATCAACTCGCCTTGTGTCATATGACGTTCATTAGTACCACACATGGAGGCTTCAACCTGTCGAATTGCCTTTACCATTGCCTTAAATTCACTTGGTAGTAGGCTTACTTTATGATCATTGCCCTCCATTGATTGGTCAACTGTAAAGTGCTTTTCTATTATCTTTGCCCCTTTAGCAACAGCTGCAATTGCTATATTTACACCTCTTTCATGACCAGAATAACCAACAACACACTTTCCAATACTATGAAGGTGATTAATATAATTTAGATTAACATCTTTAAAGGGTGCAGGGTATGTAGAGTTGCAATGCAATAGAGAAAACTGCGCACCTCTTTCTTTTAGAAAATTAATAGTGTGTAAAATCTCAGTTTCATTTGACATACCAGTAGAGCATATTATAGGTTTGCCAGTTTTTATTAAATATTTTAATAAATCATGGTTCGTAAAATCAGCAGAAGCAACTTTATAGGCCTCCATTCCATATGACTCTAAAGCCTTTATACTGGCACAATCCCAGGGGGTACACAATGGAATAATATCCTTACTTTTACAATAATCAAAAACCTCGAACAACTCTTTATCTGTCAATTGAAATTTTTGCAATAAATCTTTTGTATATTGATCTCCAAGATCATCAAAGTCACTTTTAAAAGCGTTATCGCCGTATAAGTCTTTCATGCTTCGCATTTGAAATTTTGCACAATCAGCGCCTGATGAAATTGCCAGATCAACCAACTTCTTAGCCAATTCTAAACTTCCATTATGATTATTGCCAATTTCAGCAATAATAAACACCGATGAAGTTTCACTAATAATTTTAGAGGATATTTTGATTTGATTGACACCATTACTCATTGAGGCAACTGCAATAATTCTGTGATTTTCATCAACTAGTGGGATATGATGTATTTTTTCATTGAGTTTTCCAGATATTTTCAGATGATGATCTTTAACCTTCATTGAAATAAATGAATGATTACACACATCAAAAACAGTGGTATCCATATTAATTGTATTATTTGATAGAAGCCAACGACGAAAATCACCGTCATTAAATGCCCCTAGCAAAACACCATTATTGTCAATAATAAAAACAATTCTAGAGTTGTTTTTATTAATTTTATTAACAGCAGTAAGCACAGTATCGCTATCCAAAACTAAGAATTTTGCAATATCTTTTTCAATAATCATAATTAGTTCTTTTGTAGTGTAATTCGCATATGGTTACTTATCTCCAGTTTGTCTAAACAAGCCTGAATTATAGTCATCATACTTTGCAAACTCTGGGTGTATTTACAACTATCCTGATGCTCTTTATAAAGTAAGTAATCCATTATATCTAAACCAAAAAACTCAATACTAACAATCTTAAAATTAGTTTGTAAAACTAGAAAATCAAGTGAAGATTTATTATAAAAACACACATGCTCAAAAGGGTGTAATAAATTTTGCTTTTCAGCCATTAGCTCAAACCCAATTGAATGAATATTAGGGGTGTACATAACTATATAACCATTAGGTTTAAGAACTTTATTAATATCTAAAAAAAAGTCAACAGGCTCTATCAAATGCTCCAAAACATCAAACATAGTTACCACGTCATAATAACCGTCTGGTTCATCTGAAATATTGTTACTAGAGACATTCAAGCCCATATCTTTACAATACTTAACTTGAAGAGGGTCAACTTCGAGCCCTCTAGCCCAGATTTCCTTATCTTTTAAAAGATCTAAAAAATATCCTACACCACAGCCAACATCTAATAATTTTATTTTATTATTATTGAGCTTTAATCTTTCAATTGTGTAGTAATATCTTTCCTGCCCGAAAGTCTTCTTCCTGTAGTTAAAATACTTAGAAATTCGTTCAGCATAAAGTTTAAAGTTATCAACATCTTTGTATATTTCTTGAGAGCAATCAGGCGTAATATTGGCAGAAATAGCTTCGCATTTTCTGCATTGTATTAGTGTATAACCTTCACTCCATTTAAGCTTTATAACTCCATCAATATGCCCGCATAAAAAACACACAAACTGGTCATTTTTTTTTATAAATTTCCTATTTGATTCAAGCCTTTGTTGATTATCGTTCAAAGTGCTTGCATAAAAACTCTCTCCTCTTAATGAATAAGCATCTATATCAACTAAATTTAGTTCTTTATCTATAAATTTCAATTTAAATTCTATTTCAATCAATTATATGGAATTTTTTTTGTACATACTTATTTAGAGTTAATATCTTATTCACTATCTTGTTCGACACTCCGTATTTTCCATAAAGTGTCGAAGCTTGATACTTACCGTGTTTAATTTGTTTTTTAACTGCATTAAAAATATCTACAGAGTCTGGTTTGACATGAGTTACAGCATCTGAATATTCTCTTCCGTTCTGTCTTGAACCTATAAGAACTATTGGGGTCCCTAGAAAAGAAGCATCTCTAATAAAACTAGATGAGTTACCAACTGCGCAAACCGCATTGTCTAGAAGTGGTATATATTCTTCAGGTTCAAAATTTTTATATGCACGAAGCTTTATTTGATTATTATCTTCTCTGAATATACGTATAGCTTGTGACACTCCATCAGCGCCTGCATCTATATTTGGCCATATTAATACTGTCTGCATATTAAGTCTTTTTACGGCATTAAGTAATTCATTCATTTGTTCTTCAGAACTACTATACTCTGTAGTAACAGGATGAAATAACACAAGAAGATAATCGCTAGATAAGTCCAAATCTGGCCCAACTCCCATATTAAGAAATGTATTGAGAGATGTATTGAGAGATCCTAATTTGGAATTATATACTACATCTGCACTGGGGCACCCATATGGGAATACACACTCTTCACGTTCTCCCATTTGAACAATATTTTTCCCCGCTTGTTTTGTAGATGGAAAATGGTAATGCGATAGCTTTGTAATTGCATGCCGTGCAGACTCATCAATTGAACCTGTTACTTCGCCACCCTGAATATGAACCAGGCAAAGATTCTGATACGCTGCAGCAATTGCTGCACCGAGCGCTTCACTGCGATCACCAATCAGCAACACAAAATCTGGTGATTGTTTTTGAAATACATTAGACAGCTCTATAACTGCAAGTCCGATTGATTTTGCCATTGTACTCGGCACTGAACCCTCTAATTCAATATATATCTCTTCAGAAACATAAAAACCGTCATTTTTCACTAAATCAACAGCCTTACCAAACCTATCAAGCAACATTGTACCTGTGCAGACTAAACCTAACTCTATATCAGGATCATTGCGCATTATTTCTAGGATCGGCTTAAGACGTCCATAATTTGCCCTATCCACTAAAACTGCAGTTATTTTTACAGGCTCCATATTATATTGTTAATTCAACAAAGTTACTCTGTATCAGAAATTCAGCCCATTTTATATCAATTGGATTATCGATGTTTACAATATATCGATTGACTAAAAAAGCTCTAGTTTTATCAGTAATAATGCTCTTGTCGCCTAACAAACAGTTTTTAGTGATAGCATAACAAATACCATTTCTTGCATAAAGTGTTTCTAATTGTTGGCGGGCTGTAATATTTTTCCCTTTCTTCTCATAGTGCTGCAGCTTGCCATTTTTAATGGTTAATGCTTTTTCTGGGTGACACTTAGTATCTAAGTGACTTACACAAACTACTGAATCTACATTATTTTCAATTAATTCTCTACAAGTGCCTTCAATATCTGAAGCTATTCTAAATGGAGATGTGGGCTCAATAATAAGTAATATATCAAATTCTACACTGAATATTTTTTCCGACTCTTGAAGAGCATGAACCATCGTATCTTTTGCTGTTGCACTATCATTGCTCAAAAAATCTGGACGTAGAAATGGAACTTGCAAACCGTACTTTCTTCCTTCATCTGCATATCTATTTGAGTCAGTAGAAAGTATTTTTGAATCAATCCAGTCTAATTCACTCAAACATTTAGCTGCTCTGGCAATCAATGAAATACCTCCAAGAATTTTCATATTCTTGTCTTTTACGCCTTTACTGCCACTTCTGGCAGGTACAACAGCTAATATTTTTTTTCCTAAATACATTTAATTAGTTTTTATGCGCCCAAACAATATAACTCATAGGAAATGCTTTGTCTGGCTTTACTAAATTTTCCCTATATTTTTGATCCAAATCTTGTAAATATGGGAAATGTTCATTATAAAACCATTCCATTTTTTCTTTTCTAAGATCCTCAGGTAAATATTCAAATGCATTCTGCCAAACATATGCTATAACATCAAATACACCGCTACCAAATTTATAATTATCAAATTTTAAACCACTTTTTTCGAGCATAACCTTTAGTCCTTCATGTGTGTATCTAACATAATCATCTGGCATGTGATGAAGTTCACGAACTAAGCCTTCAAAGATTAGACACTTGCCTCCTTTTCTAAGAATTCTAGAAAATTCTAGAAACATTTTCTCTTGATTTTTTTCATGATGAACAACATTTGGCACAATAACGTAATCAATTGATTCAGATTCTATATCAACTAAATTGCTTATTCCATTAACAAAATCCGGCCTCCATCTAATACACCTATTATCTTCTAACCATGACTCTTGCTCTCCCCACCTGTCATCCTGATTATCAATTATGCAATCGATAGATACAACCCTTTGTTTGTAAAAAATAGGTGCAAATAATGTCCACCCCCCATAAAAATAAGCTCTTTCTAAAATTAAAACTTTTTTATCTGAGGGTATTGTTTTTGCTAAATTTCCTAATGACTCAAATAAAATTTTAAACTGTGGCCACTTTGTTTCGATTTGATAAAATTTTTCTTTTAGAAAATCCACATGACTCAATACACAATCAT
>Ga0233439_10004859_pt1 | contig 12767 bp, 13 predicted proteins | sample SI_123_September_6_FD_182713 | JGI IMG/M metagenome (GOLD analysis project Ga0233439, IMG submission 182713) | Seawater microbial communities from Saanich Inlet, British Columbia, Canada - SI_123_September2016_100_MG | ecosystem: Environmental > Aquatic > Marine > Inlet | place: Canada: British... | reverse complement strand
TACCCCCTTGAGGGGTATAAGGCTATCTTTGTGTCCAAGTTTGTCAGACCACTACAGGTTGTTATCTATTATTACACGGCTACACAAAAAAACATACTGAATTATCAAGAAAAATACAGCCACCTTATAAGTGTTAAAATTAATTTTAATTAAAATAGATTGTTTTTAAGAGTATATGAATAAATTAGCGATTATATTACCGTGTTATAACGAAGAAGAAGTGTTGAAGTTATCAATTGATACATTATTTGTTTTTTTTAATAATTTGGTTAAGAAAAATTTAATATCACAAGATAGTTTTTTATGTTTTGTGGATGATGGTTCGCAAGATAACACATGGAAGATAATTAAAGAGAATAAGAATGATAATCTTATTGGAATTAAGTTATCAACTAATTGCGGGCACCAAAATGCAATTCTTGCTGGTCTTTTTAGTAATAAAGATAAAGCAGATATGTATATTACTATAGATTGTGATTTACAAGACGATATAAATGCAATAGAAGATATGATTATATCTTTTAAAGGTGGAAGTGATGTTGTGTACGGAGTCAGAAAGTCACGAAAAATAGATACAATATTTAAGCGTAAAAGTGCAGAAATTTACTATGATTTACAACGTAAGATAGGTATTAATGTGGTTAAAAATCACGCTGACTTTAGGCTTATTAGTAATAATATTTTAAATCATTTGGAGAAATTCAGTGAAGTTAATTTATATTTACGAGCTATGTTTCCAATTATAGGCTTTAAAAATGATGTTGTTTATTATGACCGTAAAGAAAGGCTAGCTGGGGAGACTAAATATCCACTGAAAAAAATGTTGGCATTTGCCTGGGATGGAATTACTTCTTTTAGTGTGTTTCCCTTAAGACTCATCACTTATCTTGGATTATTAGTTTTTATTCTTTCTATGTTGAGTATAGCGTATGTGATATCTGTAAAAATATTTACTGATGTGGCGGTTCCTGGTTGGGCTTCTACCACTATACCTATTTACTTTATGGGTGGGGTTCAGCTTTTATCAATAGGCATTATTGGTGAATATATTGGAAAAATATATAAAGAGTCGAAGAGACGACCGAGATACATAATAGAGAGAAGTACTCATGAGTAAAAAGGTTGATTTTGATAATTATAGTGATGACTATAATGACTTAATGAGAAAGCAGCATGCTAAATTTGGAGATATTAATTATTATAGTGAGTATAAGGCAGAAATAACTAAAAGAGTATTTCCTAAGGGTGGTATCAATATATTAGAATTTGGCTGTGGTATTGGCAGAAATTTGCCATTTATCAAAGAAAAATATCAAAATTCTAGTATTTTTGGTTATGATATTTCGAAAGATAGTATTGATATAGCAAGTAATAATAATCCAGATATTGAATTCTTTACTGATATCGATAGTGTGAAATTTCATAATAAATTTGACCTCATATTTATTGCAGGTGTTTACCACCATATACAGCCAGAATTAAGAGAAGAGGCCACTCGCTTAATTTGTAGTTTATTGAGCGAAAAAGGTAGTGTTATTTGTTTTGAGCATAATCCATATAATCCAATTACCAGGCATATGGTTAATACCTGTGAATTTGATAAAGATGCTAGCCTTCTTAAAATCAAAGAATTAAAAAACCTTTTTAAAAGTCAGGGCTTGAAGCATAAAATGTCTAACTATATTTTGTTTTTCCCGCCAAGGTTAAAGCAATTTAATTTTATTGAAAAATATTTAACTAAACTTCCGCTAGGCGGCCAATATTTTACTTCTTTTGATAAATGATCGCTATACAAGGTGTTAAATTTCTTTTAGCAGGATTTATTAATACATTTTTTGGCTTATCTGTAATATATTTATTGCTATTTATGGGGATTAACGACTATGTAGCCAATATGTCTGGTTATTTATTTGGCATGGTTATATCCTTTTTTTTAAATAAGTATTATGTGTTTAAAAGTGGCGTAATGAGTATTGGTAAAGTATATAGGTTTATTTTAGTTTTTTTAGTTTCCTACTTACTTAATCTCATAATTCTTTATATGGCTATTGATAAAATGAGCAGCTATACGTCTCAATTATTAGCGATGATAGGTTATACCACCGCTAATTTTCTACTTAATAAGTTCTTCGTGTTTAATAAGCTTTAAAATATTTAGTATTGTTACATGATGCTTTTTAATTACTTCCATATTAATAAAAAATCAGGACGATATGTACCGTAAATATACAGCAGTTTTTTTAATTTCCATTTTGACTATAGTCTCAATCCTAGTCTTTTATATTTTATTTATTGATGGCAGTATCACAGGGTCTGATTATGGTAATTACGCCCAAGGTGCGGATTCAATTTTAAATCATGGAGTGTATTCTACGCAAGGCAAGGTTTCAATACCTGATAACTTTAGGCCAATAGGATACTCATTACTCATAGTTGTTGCCAAACAAATAGATTCAGTTTTTTACAATGAGATTATTATAGTATTTCAATCTGTATTGCTTATTTTTATGTACATTATGGTCTTAAGAATATTTGAAGTATTTTCTATTTTAAGTAAAAAAACAATCCTTGTAAGTGCAATATTTTTTATTCACCCTATGGTTATAAGTACAGTAACACATGTTCAGGTGGACCTGATATTATCATTTTTTATTTTACTATTTATTTTAAATTTGATATTTTTTATGAGGAAAAATAGTGATAAATATCTTTACTATGGCGTAATTTTTCTTGGCATATCATTGTATTTTAGGCCGACGTATTTATATTTTATTCCTGTCTTTTTTTTACTATTATTTAAGTATGTACCGATTAAAAATATTATTATCTCTATGGTTATATTAATATTAATAATTACTCCATGGTCTATTAGAAATAAACTTGCCTTAGATTCGTTTAGCTTCTCAAGGTTGGGTGATGTTGTTTTGACATATTTTGCAGCCGACACGCTAAGGCATAAGCTAAATTTAGATTCCATAGAGGCGCATAATATAGTTTGGGAAAAGGCAGATATTGATACCCCGTATTATTTAAATAATAAGAATGATGCGAATAAGTATAAGCGTATGAGGGATACATCGATTGATATCATAGTTAATAATTTTGACTATTTTGCTTTATCTTATATCAGAGGCCTGATAAGAGTATTTGTCATGCCTCATGAAATATACAACACAAAGGAGAATACAACTATAAAGGTTGATAATTTTATCAACAAGGTAAAAACTAATCCAAAACTACTTATAGATGATTTAAACGGGTATTTTGTCTATCTGTACATCGTTCCATACTTGCTAAATATGTTTATTTTGTTTAGTTTAATTAAGGTATTAGTAAGATTTAGATTTTATTCTCGTCAGTATTATTTTGTTTATTATTTTCTGATCTCAATAGTACTATATGGCTTATTAATTCCTGGGCCAATTAATAAGTCACACTACATGTTAAGTTATTACAGTATATTAATAACATTTGTAGTTTTAGCGAACTTTACAAGAAGCAAGGGTGTTGATAATGGTTATTAATATAATTTCCAGAAGTCTTTTTAGGGGTGATGTAACAGGCCCCTCTAAAGTTGTAAAAAATACCATTAAAGGTCTTGAAATGTTAGGGGTTGTGTGTGTGTACAATCAGCCTATAAAATATCATGATTACAATTGGATTCACGACGATAAAAAAGCCATTGTTGAGGCTGGAATATGCAACAAGCCAGTAATTATTGGCCCTAATATTGCCACAACACCTGACGAGCTGCCATTATTTAGAAAAAAATTAAATAATGGCTCAATTTTGTTATTACCAAGTGATTGGGTTGGTTTATTGTGGGATTTTTATAAATTTTCAGAGGTTAAGACGCGCATCTGGCCAGTTGGCATAGATACTATTAAATTTTATAATGTTGAGAGGTGTAATAAAAGCAAAGTTCTTGTTTATTTTAAACAAAGGGATGATAGCATTTTAACAAATACATTATCAATTTTAAATCAATTAAATTTTAACTATGAAGTTGTTTATTATGGAAGCTATTCGGAGGAGGAATATATAAAAATATTGCACAATTGTTTGTTTGGAATATGGATAGGTTGTAGCGAGTCTCAAGGGATTGCTTTACAAGAGGCAATGTCTACAAACCTACCTCTGATTGTTATTGATTCAGATAGTTTGCTTGACGCCATAACGTTGAAAACAAGAAAATATATACCTTATACATTTAAAACAGATGTTAAAAATATAAAAGTTACCTCTGCACCATATTTTGACCAATCATGCGGGATTGTTATAAGTAATGTAAATAGCTTAAGAGGCTCAATAAATGAACTGTTACATAGCTTAGATGAATTTAAACCAAGAAATTACATAAAGGAGCATTTATCATTAAAGGTGAGTGCGACACAATTAGTGAGCTATTTTAAATTGCTAAAAGTAACAAAATGCAGATCAGAAAATTGTAAAATACTGACAAACATGATCTTTTATACTGGAATTTTTTTTCAAAGATGGGCGTGGAAAATGCTAATTTACAAAATTTTTAAATGAATCACTCAATATCAAAATTTATTAGACATAGGGTTTTCTATAAGTTATGGAGTAACTTGCATAGCTTATCAATGTATGGCATGAATTATGGAGTTTCTAGTGGATACGCGGATTACAGTGGGGAACTGTATATTATAAAAAAAATTGTAGAAAACGGGGTAGTGTTCGATATTGGAGCGAATGTAGGGGATTGGTCTAATTTCTTTATCAAAGAGCATGGTAATTTTAATTTGTATATGTTTGAGCCATCACTTTGTGCATTTGAAGCTTTGAAAAATAACATATCTGCAACTAGCAAGATACATTTTTATAAGATTGGCTTTGGAGAATCTATAAAAAAAGCTAATATATATTACGATTACAATACTCAAGGAAGTGCCAGTATTCTCAATAGTAAAGCGAGTATTTCAGAAGAAATAGAAATAGAAACTATTGACAGCTTTTGTGAGAAAAACAACATAAATGAAATTGATTTTATAAAAATGGATGTTCAGGGTTATGAATATAATATTTTATTAGGGGCATTAAAAATGATTGAAAAAGAGAGTATTAAAGTTATTCAATTTGAAATTGATGAGCCAAGTATTGATAATAGAGTTTTTTTTAAAGATTTTTGGGCTTTGTTAAGCGAAAGGTATTATATATATCGAAGTTTGTATAATGGGCTTGTAAAAATTGATGAATATAGCCCTGCTATAGAAAACTACACATGTATGAACTATTTAGCAGTTTTAAAAAAAGAGAAATTTTAAATGAATTTATTGAGTTATAAAAAAAATTTTAGATCACAAAATGGAGAAGATGGAATTATTGAGAAAATTTTTTCAATAATTCAAAAAAAGACTCCAGGCTATTTTGTTGAGTTTGGGGCATGGGATGGTGAATTTTTAAGCAATACATATAGTTTGCTGAAAAATGATAATTGGTCGGGCTGTTATATTGAAGGTGACAGTAAAAAGTATGAGCAGTTAAATAAAAAATACAGAAAATCAGACAATGTGATTTGTGTTAATAAGTTTGTGGAAAGTGGAAAAGGTAAAAGTAGTCTAACAAAAATTCTTAATTCTAATAATGTTCCCAATGAATTTGACCTTCTTTCGATAGATATAGATGGAAATGATTATGAAGTTTGGAGGGATTTAGGAAGTAACTTTCAACCAAAGTTGGTTGTAATTGAATACAATCAAACAATCCCTCCTAGTGTTGAATTTATCGATAAGGGAGGGGTATCGTTTATGGGTAGTAGCTGCCTGGCTTTATATAAATTGGCTAAAGATAAAGGGTATGAAATGCTAACTTGCACAGAAACAAATTGTTTTTTTATTCGCAAAGACTTTTATTGTCTATTTTTAATAGACAACAATACGCCGTCATTTTTACAAAATACCGATAAACTTTGTTTCGTTTGTTTGAATCACTCTGGTGAATTGGTTTTTTCAAATAAAAATTTTTTTCAAAATCAGATAGTATTCATCTTGTACAAGAGGTTTAAAAAAATCATTAAACATGTAATCTTCAAAAGGAGTAGTTTTTTTTATTTATATGATAAGTATAAATGAACATACTTTGTGTCTTTGGAGAGTTTCAGTATGGAAAAGAGAGTAGAGGTGTAAGTACAGAATTTTTTTCTTTTATTACATCTTTTGAAAGGCTGGGGCACAATGTTGTTGTTTTTGAAAGTTGGAATAGGGAGTTGTATGATGATTTTGTTGATTTAAACAACTCTTTGATACAAGCGGTAGGTAAAAGTAATCCTGATATCATATTTTCTGTTCAGCTTGGATATGAAATATGGCTAGAAACATGGGATTATATAAGAGCTAATTTTAAATCTAAAACTGTAAATTGGTGCACGGATGACAGTTGGAAATACTATCAGCATAGTAGGTTTTTAGCACCTCATTTCGATTTAATGGTGACAACCTATGAAGAATTCTTATTGAAATATAATAGGCAAAATGTTAATGTTATATTGAGTTCATGGGGTGCCCCCATTCAGTGGTTACGAGAACCGAAAATGGCTAAAAATTGCAGCTATAAAGTTAGCTTTGTGGGCGCGGCACATGGAGACAGAAAAGATAAAGTTGAAAAAATAGAAAGGTCAGGAATTAGAGTTGATTGTTTCGGATATGGCTGGGAAAATGGAGCGATAGATGCTGATGAAATACCGAAAATATTTAATGATTCTATTATTAGCTTGAATTTTGCAAATAGTAGTGGTGAAAATCAAATAAAGGCAAGAGTTTTTGAGGTAACCGGAAGCGGTGGATTTCTACTTACAGAGAATGCAAAAAATCTTGATAAAGTTCTGGTTGATAATAAAGAAATAAGTGTATTTACTGATATCAATAATTGTATTGAAAAAATAAATTATTATTTAGATAATTTAGAGCTAAGGGATGAATTGGCAGATTCTGGATTTATTAAAACAGAAAAAAATTATACATATGTAAATAGAATAAAGGATATTATTGATATTATTCAAATAATTGAAAAAGAAAACTTAAGGCCAGTTAATTTTTCCAAGGTTCTGGAAAAACATAAAAAAAATATCTTTTTAATTTTTATTAGAGGCTTACTTCTTTTACTTGGAAGGGCGATATACGGTAAGAAAAAAGGAGGAAGGTTTGCACGCAGAGTAGCGTATGAATTTAGTTGGAGAGTATTTGGCTCGAATACCTATAAATCAAAAGGGATTGTTGGTAGGATGTTTTATAGTGAGTAAGCCGTTAGTTTCTATTATTATGCCAGCATATAATACTGAAAAGTATATTGAAAGCGCTATGCAATCTGTTATTGGCCAGACTTATAAAGAATGGGAATTGCTGATAGTTGATGATTGCTCAACGGACCATACAAAGAGAATTATTCAAAAAATCTCTAAATCTGATTGCCGAATTAAGCCTATTTTTAGCAACTCAAATAGTGGGTCACCTGCCAAAGCAAAAAACAAAGCTTTACCTTTAGTGAAAGGTAATTATGTAGCTTTTTTAGATAGTGACGATATGTGGTTCAAGGATAAGCTTATGAAGCAAATACCACTTATGGAAAGTAATACTCAATATGGGCTGACATATACTGGCGGATATTTGATAGATGAAAGTGGAGATAAAATAAATACCTTTTTACCAAAGCATGGGTGCGGGAATATTTTATCTAAAATGTTAAGACATTATGAAATAAATAACCAATCTGTAGTTATTAGAAAAGAAGCGCTTCAAGTAATTGGTGGCTTGTTTGATGAAGATATCGTGGTTGGCGAGGATTATAACTTGTTTATGAACGTACTTGCAAAATATAAAACTTGCCATGTTAATGAGCATTTGATTAAATATAGAGTGCATCAAAACTCTATTACTAATAGTGGAAATATTGATTTGTCTTATGGCACGCTCAAAACTTTAAAAGAGCTAAATATAAAATATAAGATAAAAAGAAGATACCCGTTACATTATCTTATTGGCTGGTTAAAAGCCATTAGATTTAAGCTCATTTAAAAAAAACACTTTGCATAATTTATTTTTCCAGAGAGAAGGTGGTTAGTTTAATATCTTATGAAGCATTTTCCTGGTAAGACTATTGTTCAGAACTCAATTTTCAAAGTGATTTCATATTTACTTGGGATGAATGGATTGAGCTATTTTGTATTGCTGTTAATTTCAATTATAATTTTCAGAACAGTTGATAAAAGCTATTACGGCTTGTACGTGATTATGCTTTCTTTGTTTGCGATTGTTGAATTGCTAATGGCTGGATTTAACGATTCAATTGTTCGATTTTTAAAAGATAAAATTCCGCTTGTCGATAAACAAAGTATTGTGTTATTTGTACTTTACTATAAATATTTCTTGATTTTTTCGTTTATTGCAATTGTATATATAGCAAAGCAATATGGTTTTTTTGAGTTTTTAATTGGTAATTACGATGAAGTTTCGGACGTTGTGGATGGTTTTTTATTAGTTGCTATATTAAATAGTATTTTGAGCGCTTTTATTGGTGTTAATAACTGCATTTTAAATGCTCAGCATCAATATAAATTAACGGCAAATCTTGGTCTTGTAAGAAATACAATTTATTTATTAATTGTTGTTATATTGAGTTTCTATACGCAAAACTATTTAGATTATTTGCATAGTAGTATTGCAGTGAGCGTGGCAATGCTACTATTTTTATCATTTAAAATTAATAAAGATTTTAGTGAGTTTTCTATACCTGGATTACTTCAGTCTAAATTTAACGTTCGTATTGGTAAAAAATATATTTTCCCTTATGCTGCACCTCTAACAGGATCATCGCTACTAACCTATGTAAAAAATCATTTACCAACATTGATTTTAGGTAAAGAGTTTTCTCTAGAAGATGTGGCTGTGTTTTCAATTTTAAAAACGTTCTTTAAGGCGCTGCATTCTGCCTCTGGATCATTTATTGATCCGATGATGTCAAAGTTTTTAGAATTAAAGAATGATATTAAAGATTTTTCCGCAAAGATGAATGCTATTTTTTATGGCACATTTTTTCTAAGACTATCTTTATTTATTGCATTATCTTTGTTGATGCAATATTTCTTTTTAATCTATAAGATTGAAGACAATGAAGTAAGTCAATTTGTATTTTATGTTCTGGGGTTGGAGTATGTTGTTGCGGGCATAATTCTAAGCTACGGCATTGTGTTACGCCTAGACAAAACAACAAACAAAGTATTAATTGCTAGTATTATTAGATTTGTCATTGAATTGACGCTCATTTATTTAATTTTGTTAAATTATGGGATTATGGCGGCAGCACTTATTATGCTATTGGCGAGGTATATCGAAACGGTAGCGTCTTATCTATTGATAAGGCGACAAAGGGTTTTTAATAATTCTGGATTAGTATTGCTTGGCTTTATTCCTCTAATAGTTTACTTTTCATATAATCTTTCAATCGTTCCTTATTAAATATGGACAGCTATCTAAGGGGTAAGAATTGAGCCAAACCTGCATTATTGCTTCAAAATTAGAAAAACTGAAATTTGACAACAGTAAAGAAAAAGTACTATATATTGAAGATTATGTTGAAATCTCTAGTGTTGCTGAAGCTAGAAAGTTAACTGATAAAATATTTTCTCACAATACTGACTTTATTACAGAATTTGACTATAAAGGCTATAAGATCACATGGTCGTGGTATAGCGATGTATTTCAATTTTGCATTAAGTATCTTGAAATTGAAAGATTAACGCAGGCTATTGATGCGTTAGATGTTCAGTATCTTAAAATTGGCAACATATCACCACAATACAGAAAAGTTTTAGAAGTTTATTTTTTTAATAAAAAAATTGTCTCGAGTGCTTTAGAAGGTAGATTTTCGTTAAGTATAAAGCAGATTTTATTTAATGCCATTACATTGTTGTTTTCGATTGTATCAATGCTGTACTTTATTTTAAAACCAGGCAGGAATATTGGAACTTATACAGGTGATTTTGTTTATAAGAATACCAAATCAGATTTCAGATTAAATCATTTATATGAAACGTATAAGGAAAATAATATTCAGTTTATTGAGTTTATAAGAAATACCACGATTAAAAACTTTTTCATTAATACGTTTAAGCGAAAAAGATTTGCAATTCATTATATGTCAATTATATTTTTTGTTGATTTGTTTATGAAGAAGACTAAATATAGCAAGCAGCCAAAAGATTTCTATCAATCGGTATTATATAATTATTACCATGCTAATACTGTACTTGCAAAAAGTACACTAATTATTGAGCGAATTCTAAAAGCTTTAAGGGTTGATAAGTTTGTTTTAATTTCTTTCTCCTCTCGTAGCGCATCTCTGGCAATTGCTGCAAACTCCTTAAGCATTAAAACTATTGGAATTATGCACGGATTACAACAAAAAGACTATGCGGTATATGAATTCATGCAGAGCTATCAAGAGAGTAAAAAGATTGGTTGTGACGTGTATGGCGTTTGGAGTGAGTATTACTTAGAATATTTTAGAAAACATTCTAAGATTTCAACTAAAAATAGCTTTCAATTTAGCGGACTGTTGAGACCGGTGAAAAATATGAACCAATCTAGTCCTTTTAAAAGAGTTTCAAAGGATAAAATTAGAGTTTTGCTTATTTCAGAGCCATTGGTTTCGGTGCTGGAAATTGCTCCATATGTAAAATGCTTGTTAGAAAATAATGACATTGAAGTTACTATCAAAATAAGGCCAATGATTAGGGATTTATATTATGAAAAAATAAAAGCAGAATTACCCTATGACAAAAATATTAATATTGTTAGTGGGGATATCAAGGAGACTGGAAAAAAATTCGATGTTTTTATTGGTAGTTATAGCACTACCGTTATTGAAGCCAGTTTAATTGGTAAAATATCTGTTTTACTTGATACTAAAAAATGGGGTGATTATTTTAATATAGACACCTTAATATCGAATAAATCCCTAATAGTAAGAAACCCCGAAACACTATATAATAGTATTCTTTCCAGGATAGAAAATGAACATTCTCTTGATACAATAGGACTAACGAAAGACAGATTCTTTGGTAATAATATGGATGGGGCACAATGGATTGTAGATCAGTTGTGATTTGTGTATAACTTTTAGAAATATACAGTAATGAGTAAAAAATTAATAATTTTTGATTTAGACGGTGTCCTGGTTGATTCACGTGACAACATGAAATATGCATGGGAAGCCGTGAGAAAAGAGGCTGAGATAAATGTTGAATTTGAACAATATTTTAAGCTAATTGGTAGGCCTTTTTTGGATATCCTTGATGTATTACACTTATCAGGCCAAGCCAAGAAAATTGAAGAGGTATTTCGTATACATTCAGCTAATCAAATATCTGAAATAAATTTTTATCCAAAGGTTGTTGATACGCTTAATGAGTTTCGCCATCAGGGTTTAAAGTTAAGCGTGGTAACTTCTAAAGATCAATTGCGTACGGACGCTATATTGTCAAGATTGCCGTTTATTTTTGACGATGTGCAGACGCCTAATGATCTTTATCGAGGAAAGCCAGCCCCTGATCATTTGTTATTATCGATGGCCACCACTCAGACTGATCCTAGTGATAGTGTTTATATTGGTGATATGGATGTTGATTTTGATGCAGCTAATCGTGCAGGTGTAGATTATTTACACGCAGACTGGGGATATGGAAGAAAACCTTCTCAAAAGGTAAGTGTAATAAAATCAATACAAGATATTAATAATTATTTAGGCTTGGTATAGAATGAAAATTATTGGAATAATTCCTGCCAGATATAAATCAACACGCCTCCCTGGCAAGCCACTTGCCGATATTTGTGGAAAGCCAATGATTTGGCACGTGTATCAGCGTGCAATTAAAGCAAAATTACTAGATGAAGTTTATATCGCTACAGATGATAAGCGCATACAGGACGCATGCAGTCAAATGGGTCTCAATGTTATTTTTACTTTAGATTCTCATCTGACAGGAACAGATAGAGTTGCAGAGTGCGCTACTATAGTTGAAGCAGATTATTATATTAATATTCAAGGTGATGAGCCAATGATAGATCCAAAATCTATTGATATAGTGGCTCAAGCAATCATGTCTGAAAAAAACAAGCTGGTTATGGCTGTTAATGCGTTTTCTTTGATGCACAAAAAAGATGAAATTAATGATAAAAACGTTGTTAAGGTTGTAATGAGAAGTTCAAATTTAGCACTTTTCTATTCCCGCCTACCTATTCCCCGTCCAAAAATAGGTGAGCCACGCCATTACAAGCAGCTCGGGTTATATGCATTTAAAAAAGAAGGTCTAAGGATTTTTTCTAGTAATAGTATTCATTCATTAGAAGACTCAGAAGGGGTGGAAATGCTCCGATTTCTTGAAAATAATTACGATGTTAGGATGATAGAAGTTCATGATGATTCTATTTCTGTAGATACAAAGGAAGATTTATCCAGGGTAGTAGATCTTATGTCTATCGGCCTAACTCCCCTTAAAGGGAGCTAAAGTGGATCGCTATTTACATGTATGCACATTCTTATATTAAGTGACTTTTTCCCTCCTCAGGTTAATGCTGGTGCAGAAAGTATTGCTTTTGAAATTTCAAAAGGGTACAAGGGTAATGGTCATAAGGTTAGTGTTGTTACCATTAATAAAGCTTTAAAAATAGGCGAGCTTGTTATTAATAAAGATGACGAAGTTACATGCTATCAAATAGGGTTTAATTACAATGAAAAGTTATCCGGCTATG
>Ga0233439_10004858_pt1 | contig 12768 bp, 10 predicted proteins | sample SI_123_September_6_FD_182713 | JGI IMG/M metagenome (GOLD analysis project Ga0233439, IMG submission 182713) | Seawater microbial communities from Saanich Inlet, British Columbia, Canada - SI_123_September2016_100_MG | ecosystem: Environmental > Aquatic > Marine > Inlet | place: Canada: British... | reverse complement strand
ATCAAGCAGTACGGCCAACTTTGTAGCCAAGGTCGATTTGCCAGCCCCACCACACCCATCGATTGCCACGATCCTGCTTTGCATCCCTTCTGGGGATGTTGATTCGGAAATGAGATTCCTAATTTCCAGCAAAGGATTCAAGAGATAACTCAGATGTCAGAGAGTCAGAATTTGAGTGGTGGTTGACTGGCCAAACTTTAGTTGGATAGAAGATTTCTTGGGGCCCCCTCGGGTGATAAGCTCAATGAGCTTCAGGCTCAGCTTTGTAGCCAGCACGCTAGGTTGCGAGATACAGGCCTTCTGAAAGTGATTTGGTTTTTATTGTGCAAGGTTGACCAGCGCGGTCAAAACCCAAATGAAACCGCAGAATTCCTCGACAGTGGCAACGTGCGAAGGGTAGCGGTGAAAGGTAGTTTTTGCCCAATTCGACCCGACGCCCCAGACGAAGTAGAGATAGTGAACAAGGCCCTTGCCTCCATTTGCTGTTTAGCAAGTATATTGTTTCTAAGTTACCAAAATTTGTGGGCAGAAACTTCACTATGCTTGACCTGGGAGCCTACTTTGGTTTGTCCTGCTTTTGCTGGGGAAGTACTGCCAAGATCTCCTGAACTGATGCAACGTCAGGCCTTATCGCGGTTACAGGATCGGGAATGGCTGAGTACACCAAGAATGGTATTTTGGCCAGAAAAGTACCCAGATGAGCCAACTTACTATGTTGAATCGAATGCGGCTAATCAGAATGAACGATTTTGGTATCACTTTGAGGCTGGTGGTGTCTGGCAGCAACTGCATTGGCTGATTTCCCAACCTTTTCTATACAGCGATGCAGAAAGTGGTCGTGGAGATCTACTAATAGGACTAGGGCTAAATAGTGATTTTCTAAGGGAAAAAATCCATAGCCTTACTCTAGGTGGTGTGCGGTTACCAACTGCTGATTCAGTAGTTGAACCGCGAGAATTTACTCAGCTTCTATTCGCTCAAAAACTGTTTTGGCAATTAGAACCGGGGCAGATGCTGTACCTCGGTGCTGGCTACATCCAGAAAGGTGAAGATCAGAAAAATTATGATCCTGGGGATGTGACTAGCTTTGATGTAGGCTTTGTCAGTCCTGTGACAAATCGTGATTTTCAATTGCAGGGCGGTTTCTTAATGGTCTGGCAATCTTCAGACACATTTCGAGATGCAGGACTGTATTCTAGGGAAAACCGAATTGATCTATTGTTAGGAGCTATCTTCTGGGAAAGATTACGCTTGGGCCTGCAATGGCCATTGCAGACTGATTCTGAATTTCGTCAACATTTTGACCGGCAACCTCTTGGGGAAGTCGGTTTCCACTTGCGTTTCTAAGAATATGCGGACCTATTTTTCTCTCCAACGGGCACTGGGATTGGGCATTTTTCTGTTGTTGATGGCTTGTACAGAGGAAACACCTCCGCCAGCTCAGCAAGGAGGTACTCTGCAGGCTGAATTACAGTGGCCAACTAGTCGCAGTAACATTAGTAGTCCGTCACAATTGCCAGAGAACGTAGCATTAATTCGCGCAATTATCAGCGATGCAGCAGGTACTATTCTACGAGATCTAGATGGAAAACTACTAGACCGAACTGAGAAACGAGGGCAGGGGTATCTCTGGTTCAGCCGATTGTACAGCGGAACAAATCTGACTCTTGAAGTGCGTGGCTATGATAATGATTCCCACTTAGTCTATCAGCAGCGTGAGGACGGAATTACCATTCAGCAAGATAAAATCACAGATCTTGGTCCGTGGACGATGGAAGAGACAGATACGGTGGCCCCATTTGATACGCGATTGATAGAAATAACAACGAATGAGTATGCGGGAATTACCAATGTTCAACTTAGTGCGAGAGACAACTGGGGTATATCCTGCTATTCCATCTCCACATCACCAAACCGCCCAGCCTTGCCAACTTCTTCAAATCCTTGTTCTGACAAGTGGAAAAATGCCAATGAGGAACGCTATTTCAGCACCATAGAAAGTGTTGATTTAGGTTTAGATTTAGATCGTGAAGTCATCTCCGCAATTGAGACAGTCCCGATCTATGTTTGGTTCGTTGATCGTGAGTTAGGAGGGAGAAGAATTTCTTTGGTCCAGCAGATGGATGTGACGATCAATCATGGAGATGATGCACTCCCCGATAACCTCACAATCAACACAAGTTGGAGCAATGATCGAAATTCTTCTTACCAGTCTTCGAGCAGTAATAATCTACTGATTGATCTAAGCGCTGTTGATGACTATGGCCTGACGGCTTATTTGCTTAGCGACGACGTCAATGAGCCGACCCCAGCAATAAATGATCCCCGCTGGGAGGCAATCGCTAGATGTCCAGAACAAGCCAACAAAAACTTAGTTTGTGTGACAGAAGATAATCCGTTCTGGAAAGACTATCCTTTACCACCTAAGGAGTGGGACGAGAAAGAGATAAAGTTTGAAAAGCAATCAGGTAATCAACAATTACGTTTCTGGATTCAAGATACTGGGGGCCAGATCCGCTCCTCTAGTTCTCTAACAATTAACGGAAGTAATGCTGCCCCTCGTATTCTGAAGGTGGTACTTAATCAATATGAACACACTACTATTACAAGAAGTATCCGCTTAGATGTCAGCGCAGTAGATGATCAAAATATTCACAGTTATTACGTTTCACAAAGTCCTACCGTGCCAGCCAATTCTAGCAGTTGGGTACTACTAGATGATAAGAGTCGCAGACAGGGTTGGATAGATTACTTCACTTTAGACAAGAACTTATCTCGTGGTTTACAAGAAGTGCATGTATGGGTGAGGGATAACAATTATCAAGTAAGTGACAAAGCAACAGCGACTATTAATTATATTCCTGAACCAGGTTTTGAGCACCAGGCATGTTTGAGTAGTAAATGTGGACTAAAAGTTTTTGAACCCAATAAAAATTATAGCCTAAGAATAGCATTGACTGGTGAACCAGCGGATGATGTTCCGATAGTTGTGTCTACGGATTCTGAAAAGCTTTTTGATAATGCGACTTCTAGTATTGCTAGGCACACCTTCCAGCAAGAAACATGGTCCTCAGTTTGGGAACTAAACTTTACCACTCCTGCCAACTTGAGCAGCCGTCCTGCTTTGATCTACTTGGATTTCACGGTAAACAACCCGGTCGCTCACGATTACGAGTATTCTCGTTTAGGGGAGTATATCCTCAACACCCTGAACTACTAGCATTTTCGCTACCTATACCTCTCTCGATCTTTTCTTCTCGACCACCCCTTGACAGTACTAGTCAAAAAGCTAGGCTCACACACTTCAGATTGAAGGTGATCTGAAGCTATTGTTCCACCTCATTTCTCTAGGGGAAGGCTATGAAGAATGCTCAACTATCTTGGCAGTGGTTTGCTGCCAGTCTCATCGTACTGATGTTGTTAGCTGCAACAGCATCTGCTCAATCAACGTGGGATGCCATCACAGATCGGGATTCGATCCGTGTAGGAGTTACCGAGGCCCCTCCCTGGTTTTCAAAGAATCCAGTAACTGGAGAATGGGGAGGATTAGGCTCAGCTATCGGTAAACAAATGGCCAAAGAGATGGATGTAGAATTTGAGCCTGTCGAAGTGACCTGGGGCACGGCCGTTGCGGCTCTGCAAGCAAACAAGATTGATGTGATGTTCGTTTTAGATGCAACTCCCAAGCGTGCTCTTGCCGTAGATTTTCCAGCCCAACCGTTGTTGTACTATGCGTTGGCTGTGCTTGCTGATGATAACTTGAGCATCAAGACTTGGGAAGATCTCAACAAGTCTGGGGTCAAGATCTCTGTGACCCAAGGGACGACAATGGACACCTATGTCTCGGCGCGTCTGAACAAAGCAGAGATCCTTCGTTTCCCAAGTAATGGTGAATCTGTCGCGGCGTTCCAGTCTGGTAGAGTCAATGCAGTCTCGCTGTTCCATCCTCCGTTGATTGCGATGCGCAAGAAGATTGGCCGGGGGCAAATTGTCCTGCCCTCTCCGATTCGCCAATCTGCATCTTCGGCAGGTGTCCGAATGGAGGCTGATAAGCGCTGGAGGGACTGGGTGAATACGTCGATTGCGTACTACTACAATACGGGACAGACACAGGTTTGGTATGAGGAGTTTTTACAGGATTTCGGTGTAGATCCTTCTTCAGTACCAGCGATTCGCCGGGAGCAGTGGTAGGGAACGAGAGCTAATGCATTCCTGCTCTGGTATTGTGTTTTGTAAGCAAACTCTGGGGCAGGAAGCTTTCGAACAAAAAGGTGCTCAGCGTCATCACCGCTTCTGAACTACAAACTCAGTGGATTCTGGTGCCACCAGTGTTTAAAGGGGGAAGAATAGAGAATGCGGTCGATGGTTTCGTCTGTCACCCTGGGAAGATTGGAACCTTTCACAAGCTGGTTGACGTTTTTGAGGCCACTGATGGATTCTTCCAGGGTGGTGAACGGATAGTCAGTGCCGAAGAAGATCTTATCTGTAACCAGATATTCCTGAGCCGTGATCAAGATGTTGTAGTATTGCCAGGGACGATAAAAGAGAGCCGAAACCTCCGCATAGATGTTGGGATTTTTGCGGATCACTGCAACACACTCTTCGTACCAGGGATGCCCCATGTGGGCGAGGATAATCTTTAAATCTGGATATTTCTGTGCGATGGGATCTACGTGGATTGCACGCCCTAGCTCCAGTGGTGAATTGTGGGCAAACGTTGTTCCCATGTGGAGCGTCAGGGGTAGATCTTTTTGAATACAGTAGCGATAGAGTGGATCCATTCTAGGGTCATCCAGTGGCACTCCATTGTAAATCGGCCCATACTTGACCCCTTGCAAACCATAATCTTCGATCACAGTCTTCAGCTTTTCGATAGCTTCTTCTTCCCTCGGATCAAAATAGGCAAAGCCCACAAACTTGTCTGGGTACTTCTGGATAGTTTTGATCACCGTGCTGTCTTCCCCTTGAATACCCACTGAATCCCCATAGCGGGGAGAGAAGATGATCACTTTATGAGCAAGCTCCATCGCCACAAAGATAGAGTCTGCGTCTGTTGGAACCAACAGTTCTCCGGGCCGCACTCTGGCAATTTGCTCTAAGTAACTCTGGGAGTAGTGGACCGGATCCCAGATGTTGACATGGCAATCTACAATTTGTCGTTTTTCGCTCACAAGATCCCATGCTCTTCAAAGGTCTTAGCGAGACTCGCTCCGTTCTCCAACATGTCACGTACCTGATTTTCTTCCCTCACTTTCTGTAGTGCCTTCTCCACGACTTCTGCTGTGATTTGCTGGGGTACGATCACCACTCCGTCCACATCACCAAAAATAAAGTCTCCGCTGTTGATGTTGACTCCGTGAATTTTCCCGGGAACGTCATACCACATCAACTTGCCACGATGCTTGCTGTCGAGAGGTCCGATATTTCCAGCAAAGACAGGAAAGTTCATCTGGCGAATACGCTTGACGTCCCGAACGGAACCATCTGTCAGGCATCCAGCTGCTTTCAGGTACTGCGATCGGGTGGAGAGCAGTTCTCCCCAAGGTGCGATCTCATGGTGCTGATGACAGAGCAGAACAGCAACTTCATTGGGCTGGAGACTGTCGATCAAAGTAATCTCATGCTCGTAGACGTTCACCTTTTCATCGTCATGATAAATCTTCATGTAGATGCCAACTCGCGCTAGCCCGCAGAGAATCATGCCATCATCTAGGGGGCGAATCCCCGAACTCAGTGCCTGGTGCAGGTAGCCCATACTATCCAGAGTGTCTGAGATCACAGCGCTGTAGAGGGTATGCTTCAATTCTTGGAAATTCATATTGGCTCAATTGGGATAGTGACAGGAAACCAAGTGTGGTTGAGTGAGTTGGGTAGCATCACTGAGTTGTGGAGATTCTCCCATGCAGCGTTGTTTTTCTGGTTCTGAGAGAGACTTAAACTTTGGGCATCGTGGATGGAAAGCACAACCTGATGGGGGAGAAACAGGATTGGGCACATCGCCTTCCAAGACAATCCGGTCGCTCTTTCGATCCAGATCCGCAATCGGAATCGCAGATAATAGCGCCTGGGTATAAGGGTGGCGTGGTGTGCGGTAGAGAGCTTCACTCTCCGCCAATTCGACGATCTTGCCCAGGTACATCACAGCAACACGGTCACTGATGTATTCGACCACACTCAGATCATGTGTGATGAAGATGTAGGTTAAGCCTCGGGCTTCCTTGATCTCTTGCAATAGCTGGAGTACCTGGGCTTGGATCGAAACATCGAGCGCACTGACTGCTTCATCACAGATGACAATCTCAGGGTTGACACATAGAGCCCGGGCAATGCCAATGCGTTGCCGCTGTCCACCTGAAAACTCATGGGGATAGTTATCCATCTGTTCGCGGCGCATGTTGACCGCTTCCAGCAGATCTCCAATGATCTTGCGACGTTCTGCTTTGGTTTTCACCCCATAGAGCTTGAGTGGGTCCTGTAGGGAACCAAAAACAGTGAAGGCTGGATTGAGGGAAGAGTGCGGATCCTGGAAGACGATCTGAATTTTTTGACGGATGTGCTTGAACTCTTCAGGACTCAAGTTGAGCAAGTCGAAGGTTTGCTCTCCTTCGTGATAGAGAATCTGTCCGCCAACGGCTCCCACGAGTTGAATGATAGATTTTCCCAGCGTGGTTTTGCCACAGCCACTCTCTCCAACCAGCCCTAGAGTCTCACCCCGGTAAATCTCCAGGTCCACGCCATCAACCGCCTTGACGTGAGCAGCAACGGTGCGCAACAGCCCTTTTCGGACAGGAAAATAGGTTTTCAAGCCCTTGATATGTAGAACCTTTTCTTGGCTAGGCATGGATCAGAACCTTTTCGCTGTGCCAGCAGAGGACATCATGGGTTTCACTGATTGACTGAGAACTGGGAAAGGTTTGGCACTGTTCAGTGGCGTAAGGACAACGGGGTTTAAACTGACATCCTTTGGGGCGTTGATAGGGATCGGGGGTTGAGCCCTGAATTGGTGTGATTTGTTGTTGTTTCCCCTTGCCCAGGATCGGAATCGACTTCAGTAATGCCTCGGTATAAGGGTGTGCAGGATGTCGAAGTACATCATCAACTGTTCCCTGTTCAACGATATTGCCCATGTACATCACTGCTACATGATCCGCCAGTTCAGCAACGACCCCCATATCATGAGTAATTAGGATCACTGCAGTGTTGTGTCGTTGCTTGAGTTCATCAATCAACTCAAAGATCTGGGCTTGAATAGTGACGTCCAGTGCTGTGGTGGGTTCGTCAGCAATCAGAATTTTAGGCTTGCACGACATCGCCATGGCGATCATCGCCCGCTGCCGCATCCCTCCCGAAAACTGGTGGGGGTAATCATCCACTCGCTGTTCGGCCAGGGGAATTCCCATTTGGCGTAGTAGATCAATGGAAGTCTGCTTGAGTTGAGCAAGCGTGCTTTTTGAATGATATTGCAGCCCCTCAGAGATCTGAGATCCAATATGATAAACGGGATTCAGCGCCGTCATCGGATCCTGAAAGATCATCGAAATCTCTGCCCCACGCAATGCTCGCATTTCTGGCCCATTCCGCTCCAGTTGATCGATGCGGATGTCACCTCTTTCGGAATGATAGACGATCTCCCCAGATTCAATCCTGGATAGCTTGGGGAGCAGTTGTGTGATGCTGGAAGCCGTGATGCTTTTGCCACAGCCACTTTCCCCGACAATGCAAAGTGTCTTTCCGCGATACACATCGAACGACACCCCATCGAGGGCCTTGTTGCAGCGGTTATTCACATAGATGTAAGTCTTCAGATCCTTGACACTCAGGACCTTTTGATCAGCGCTCATCCTCAACCCTGCATTGTAGGATCTGTGGTGTCACGCAGGCCGTCTCCCACGAAGTTGATGGCCAGCACAAAGAGTGAGATGGTCACCGCAGAGGGAAGCCAGACCCACCAGTAGTTCTGTAGGATTCGTAGATCCTGGGCGACATTGAGGATATTTCCCCAGGTTGGGATGTTGAGGGGAACACCAAGGCCCAGGAAACTGAGACCCGCTTCCTGCAGGATGAACATCGCCGTACTCAGAGTGATGTTGACCATAATCGGTCCGAGGGCGTTCGGTAGGATGTGCTTAAAGCAGATAGTGAAGGTGTTCAGACCGAAAGCACGAAGTGCCTGGACGTACTCCTCCTCACGTAGAGAAAGCATCTGTGCTCGAGTCAGCCGATACAGGCTGCCCCAGCCCGTCAGTGTGAAGATGATGATCAGGTTCATCAAGCTCTGCCCGAGGATGGTCACTAGCATCAGCACCAGAATGATCTGAGGAAAGGACATGACCACTTCAGAAATTCGCAAAAACGTGCTGTCCCACCAGCCGCCTTTGTAGCCAGTGTACGCACCAATACTGACGCCGATGAGCGCCGCTCCTAGTGCACTTCCTAGACCCACGAGAATCGAGATCCGACCTCCATAAATGATGCGGGCAAACACGTCTCGGCCAATCTTGTCGGTGCCAAGGATATGATCTGCGCTGGGTGGTTTGAGCATCATCCGCAGGTCAACTTTCTGGGGATCATACTGAGTCACAAGCGGAGCAAAGACTGAGGCCAGGATCATGATGGTCACAAAAGCCAGACCCAACACAGCTAGCTTATTACTAGCTAGCTTATTCAGGGCTCGGTTACTCGAGGCTGCTTTGAGAGTGCCTTGCTCGGTTTTCTCTCGGAGGAGATCGAATTTTTTGTCTAGCCGAGTTGGACGGCGAGTCATTATTTTGGCGTCACTCAAGTTTTATTCTCGGGTCTAGCAGGGCGGTCAGCAGGTCAATCAGGAAACTGGCAAAAAGGACTGCGGTCACAGACAGAAAAGAAATCATCATCACCAGTGGATAGTTCTGACCCCGAACAGCGTTGACAAACAAGTCACCAATACCAGGCCACTGGAAGACTTGTTCAATGATGACTGTCCCACCAATTAGCATTGGCAGACGAAAGCCAATCAGCACAACTACAGGAATCAGAGCGACGCGAAGACCATGAATAAAATTGACTCTCCACTCAGGGACTCCCTTGCTGCGAGCGGTACGAATGAATTCTTTGTTCAGAGAGTCAAGCATACTGGATCGTGTGTAGCGCATTACTCCAGCAGTCATGATTAGTCCTAGGACCATGGCGGGCATCACTAGGTGTGGCATGTGGTCCCAGTAACTGTCGTAACCTGGCATCAGTCGTTTGCCTACCGGAAGCCACTCCAGTTGCAGCGCAAAGACAACTAGAGCAATCAGGCCAAAAATGAATTCGGGAATCGAAACGCCAATCATGCCGAAGACAGTCAGTGAGTTGTCCATTAGAGATCCTCGCTTCAAGGCACTGATCGAACCGAGGATGACGCCAAAAAGAGTTGAAAATAATAGGGCTGCAATTGACAATTCTAGAGTTGCAGGAATGCGTTCCAGAACCAGCTTGGAAATAGGTACTCCACTTGCCAAGCTGTAACCAAAATCTCCTTGCAGAATTCCACCTAGCCAATAGAGGTAACGGACAATAAACGGATCGTTTAAACCTAGGGCTTCACGCATCGCGATCAACTCTTCTGGTCTCAGATCGGCAACGGCCTCAGGAGGCAGTAGGTAAGAGAGGATATCTCCTGGGGTTAGTTCTAACCCCAAATAAATAAGGAAGCTGATTCCCAATAGCATGGGGATCAGATAGAGCAGTCGTCGAGTGAAGTAGACAAACATGAAAGTTTAGACCCAACACCCGTCATGAAGACAGATGTTGGGTTAGTTGAGAGGCTTAGTTTTTCGCGTACTTGTTGAACCAGACCATCCGCGTGTACGGGATGTCTGCCGGAATGACACGCATGTGGTCCATCTCTTCCAAGGCTTTGACGTCAGCCACGTTCTTGGTGAACCCATAATCAAGGGACCCAGCCGAGGCGTTCTTGACGAGATTAGCATCGTTATCCTTGCTGGGATAGGCGATGATCTCATCAATACGGGCAACCCCTTCGTGGAAGTTCTCAAATGGAACCATGATCAGGTAGTCGTTCATTTTGACTTCCTGGACTTTGTAGGGACCAGAGCCTACAGGGTTTTGCCAGAAAGGATGCTGCTGGAACTTGGCAGGATCAACATCTTCCAGATACTTGCGTGGCAGAGGAGCCCACTGAGTGAAAGTCAGGAGAACATTTGGATCCACTTGAGCAAAAGACAAGGTGATCTTGTTGCCGCTGATAGCGATTCCGGAAACGCTGGATGCAGAGCCATTCATGAAAGCTTCTGCACCTTCCAGATAACTGAAAGTCGTCTTGAAGATCGGCATGATGTTGGGGACTTTGAGAGCCAACTCAATGTTCCACTTGATCTCTTCGGCAGTGATTGCTGAGCCATCGTGCCACTGGAGACCATTCTTCAGTTCGAAGGTCAGAGTTTTGGCGTCCTTGCTCAGGTTGTAGTACTTGGCCATTTTTGGTCGGGTTGGTGCCAATCCACCATCGCAGCTGATTAGTCGATCAAACAGGACCTTGTTCGTGATGAATAAACCCGGATTGAACCAGGGATGCTCAAAAAATTCCATTGGGCCAGTATTGGTGTTCATCACCATCTTGCCGTTGGCGTCAGGCTCTACCGTCCACTTGGTGACATCCCAATCATAGTTGTACTGTGGATTGCCGTAGATTCCACTATTGCGATTCAGCTTGTTGCTCTCATAGATGAAAGCCTGCTGATAGTAGAGAGGCAGTGTGAAGAGTTCCGTCTGCATGTAATCTTCCATCTCGAAGAAGATCTTCTTTTGAGCGGCGATGTCTGCGGTACTGGTCAGCACATCAATCATACTGTCTACCTTGGCATCCGCTGGTGAGATGGACATGTCTCCGGTCTTGTAACGGCTGAAGTACTCTTGCAGTGCCAGAGGTCCATGTGCTCCGTAAGCCAGATCCCATTTTACGGCGGAAGGACCATTTTGCGGATCCTTTGGTGCAGTCCAAAGCTGGGCACCAACATCTCCTTCCAGTTTACGGAAGTTCATCTTGATACCAACATCGCTCAGATAGGCTTGAATGGCAGTCATCAAGTCGACTGTTAACTGATCACTATAGTAGTAGACCATGTCGAGTTCTTGGCTCGAATTCCAGCTGGCTTCTTTCAGCAACTGGCGAGCCTTGTCTGGATCATAGGAATACTGGGGTAGACCAGGCTTTTTGAAGGGACCGTTCGGGATGTGGCTATCTGCAACGATGGCCTTGCCCTCGAGCAAGGTCTCTTGAATGGTGTCCATGTCGATCGCATAGGCAATCGCTTGGCGGACTCGTGAGTCTGAGAGTGGATTGCTGTTCTTCGGCATTGCCAATAGCTGAGTAGCAAAACAAAGCGTGACGACGAGCGGTAGAAGAAATCGGATTTTCATCGGTTACCTCGCTTGAAAATTAACAGTAAAAAAATCACCAAGAAATCAATGCTTCATAGGCAACTCCTTTTCGTTGCGTTGTTGATTGGAGGTCTATCAATTGACCAATCGGGCAAAACCCGTGTGCTTCGTTTCGAACGCTTCCTGATCATAAAACTGCCCTGACTTCAACTGCTGATTGATTTGGTCAAAGCAAGCCTCTGCTTTCTCAAAATAGTGGCCCAGGTGTCGATCTTGATGGGCAAAGGTAGGATTAAAGCTGGATCCAGCCATGATCCCCTGCTGCAGCATCAAGCGAGTGAATAGGGTCATGATGCGGTTGGCCTGTTCTTCGTGCTCAAAGCCAAGTTGCACCAACTCTGGACGTCCCTTGACAAAAGTTGGTAGCTGGCAGGACTGTCCCAGCTCCAACCAGCGTTTCATGAAGCATCCACCAATCCGCTGCAGGTGTGCTGGTACATCCAAGCTCATCATCTTTTCTACAGCAGCCAGTGCGGCAGTTGGCCCGATTGCTTCAGACCAATAGGCGCTGGAGATAAAGGTCCGCTCAAAAAATTTCATCTCAGCAGTTTGTCCAATCACTGCGCTCATGGGATAGCCGTTGCTCAAGGCTTTGGCAAACACCGCAAGATCAGGTGTTACTTGGTATTTCAAATGCGCTCCTCCCAAGCAAAGCCGCCAACCAATCGAAATCTCATCAAAAATCAGCTTTGTTCCATGTTGTGTGGCTAACTGACGAACTTTTTCCAGGAATTGGTTCTCTGGTTCAATTCCACGAGTCGTTTCCATCACAACCGCAGCCAATTGGTGATGAGCGAAGATTTCTTCAAGTTCAGCTAGCTGGTTGTAACGAAACGGTAGCGCTGTGCCTTTCAGTCCAGCAGGGACCCCCAGTGGATTCAATCCGGGTAGCAGGTGATCTTGTAAGCCATCCGGACCATCCTCCAAATTGACAGCTAGATACCAATCATGCCAACCGTGATAGCCGCAAATCGCTACCTTGTCTCGACCTGTGACGGCTCGGGCAATCCGCACAGCTATCGTCATTGCTTCCCCGCCAGTTCGAGCATAGCGAACCATTTGTGCCCAAGGATGAATCTCCAGAAGGCGCTCTGCCAATCTAACTTCATCATAATTGGACAAGGAAGACATGGAACCTAATTGAACTCGGCGTAGCACAGCTTTGTTCACATCAGGATCAGCGTATCCAAGCAGGCAGGAGAGTACCGCATTGGAAGCCATGTCGAGAAAGCGGTTTCCACTATTATCAACGATTTCACAACCAGTTGCCTGGGTGTAGTAGGCAGGCCAATAGCTAGGTGCCATCAGTTCAGGTTTCTTGCTGAGTAGCTGAGTACCGCCAGG
>Ga0233439_10004857_pt1 | contig 12768 bp, 8 predicted proteins | sample SI_123_September_6_FD_182713 | JGI IMG/M metagenome (GOLD analysis project Ga0233439, IMG submission 182713) | Seawater microbial communities from Saanich Inlet, British Columbia, Canada - SI_123_September2016_100_MG | ecosystem: Environmental > Aquatic > Marine > Inlet | place: Canada: British... | reverse complement strand
ACCTTTTATTATATTTTATATAATAATACCAATATTTATTACACATATACACGACAAAATCATAACAGGGGCTTGTAAATTAATGAAAAATAGTATAAGATGGTTATTAACAGAATCAAAGATATCTAACCTAGATACAAATAAAGTTAACTTTGTAGATGGAAAATTAATATGTTATCATTTAACTTCACATCAAAAATGGGGACAGTACAACCCAGTCATTCAAGACAAACTTAATAATCCAACAGTTGAACATCCAAAACAAGAACGAAGTGAAGACGACTCTAGAGCTGCAAGAATATTAAAAAATCTAAAAGATAACAACAGAGTTTCTAAAAGAGATGCTTATGATGTAGAAGAAGAAGTCATTATGGATATGATAAGAGATCCATACACAGATACTAGTGGTTTCTCTGCAGGTAGAGGTGACTATCATGGTAAAGGTCTTTATACATGCTACAAATTCAATCCAAGAATTGCTAGTACTTACGGTAATATTTGTCTAGTATTTGAAGTAGATATAAGCAATTTTCTAATAACATTTGAAGATTTAGCTAAACAAGTTCATGGTGAAGATTGGAGAATCAAAGATCAAATTATTAAGATTTACAAAAAACAAGATAGGAGTGAAGAAAGTATTGAGAAATTTAGAAAAATGCTTTCTGAGATTCCAGAACTTGTAATGGGTAGTTCTATTTATAAAAGTAGTAGAACTGCTGATGCAAGTTTAGCTTTAATTCGATCGTTTTCCAAAGAAATTATAACTTCTTTATACGATGGTGTAATTGTATTTGGTCAAACAGACGGTCCTGTTTGTGCTTCTTTTTATCCTAAGTACGATTCTAAGTTGATAGGTCTAGGAAGATTAGACAATGACAGGCCTGAAATTGTTGATTGGTATGATAGCTTAGATGATTTTCTTGGTGGTCGTGCAAAACTAAAACAAGATTTTGAAACAATAAATGCAATTGCAGAAGAATCAACAGACCCAGTTGAAAAGTCTGCGATGAAAAAAGAAGATCGTCTACCTTTTGATATGGATTATTTAGAAATTACAAACTTTTTTAAAAGCTTTAATAAAAGAATACAATCTCCAGAAGATGCAGTTAATACATTGTTTAAATATTACGAAAATGCTAAATCATCAATCGACAATAAAATGTTTGAGTTCTTTTTAGAATCTTTTAAAAATTCAAACTTTATTAATAACAATAGTGTAGTAAAGACAGGCGAAAAATATAATGAATTAATCGAAGAAGTAATTAAACATTATACACGAAAAGACAAAAACTTAGGAGTATTCTTTTTCAGCATGATTCTTGATGCTTATAATGATAACAGCTTAATGCCTACAGACTTTTTCATGACAAACGCAATCAATAGGTGTTTAAGTGACAAAGCTTTTAAGACAGGGTCAGCATCATATGCGATCCGTTCATTTAATTATAAAGTCAATACATATTTAGATACAAATTCTGTAAGTCCTGAAATTAAAAGATTTATAGAAGAAAAACGCTATGAATTTGGTGCTCATATTGTAATGTTGGAGAGTAATGTTGAAAAAGTATTAGAATATTATTCGAATGCAGACGAAACTAATAAAAATATAGTAGTGAGTAGTATAATAAATGATCTACATCGTGTTGGAAAGAGTTACTGGAGAGACGTAAGCCCACAAAACTTTAAAGTAGCAAATGAATTATTAGAAAGTGTAGTCGATAGTCTTAATAAAACAAAATCTAATCCTGATTATGCGCTTGATTTCGTAAGGCAGCTGTCTATGGATGATCTGCCTGACGTCGATTATTTTTCTAACAAAATAGATGAATTTATAGCCAGTTCTTTTCTAAAAAACATGGATAAAATAAAAAACGAGCCAAACACAAGCTTCTTTGTCAACACAATAGAATATATTAGACGAAAGTTAGGAAGCTCTCATCCTGTAGCATTGCAAATTGAAAAGCTCGAGTCTCAAGATATAGAACAAGCAGGCAACAATATTGAGATATTTATTGAAAAACTAAATCTTGGTCAAGTAACAAATAGACAGCTCAAGAATAAAATTGAAGAATTTAAAACAGAAATACCTTATATCTCTTATCTTAATAGACAATCAAAAGATTGGTTCAAAAATCTATTCAGCTCGACCATGAAAAACGTTACTGCTATGAATTTTAGAGTATTAGGAAAAACAGAGACATCATTTCTTTTGGCAATTATAATGTGTCATGATATTGATTTAACTAAAGAGGAACAGTTTGCCTTCACACGCAAGTTTGGTAAGTCAGATTATTACAGCAAAAATAATATTGCTAACTACAAACACATTGATCCAGATGTCTTTATTGAATTACTTGGTCCTGATCTTGAAAAAGGTGGTATGGGTGCTGGATTATCGTTTAAAGGCTTTGAATATAGTCCAGGAGTCTATAGACTTTTATATAAACACAGAAAAATTGTAGATCTTTTTTGCGACGTAGTTAGACCAGGATTAATGAAAATGATAGTCTTAAATCTCAATGAAGAGCTTGCTGGCAATCCTAATCCTCCGAATACATGGGGTAATAGTGGTATGTTAAAGAGTGGTGCATTTTCTTACATCTATAATACTCTGCCTTACTTAGATAGAGTTGACGACCAGATCAAAATATCAGAAGCTGTCAACATGGACGACATTGCTTGGTTTGAATATTTTATTAGTAGAGCCAAAAAGTCTCCTAAAAGAGGCGTTTCTAAAGCCGTTGCTGCTCTTGAAAAAAATATTAACGACAAGAAATTAAAAAATCAAACGTTAACGTCTAATCAATCGAGCGATAATTTAGACCCTCAACTAGACTTGAGTCATAGAAAGATATTTGGTAATTCTCTCAAAGAAGTATACAACTTTTAAAGGAAGATTATGCTGCCATTTAGAGAAAAGATAATCGAAGAGACAGAAACGTATACACTTATTCAGCGTGATTTTATGTCTACTCTTATCGAAGAAGAATTAAATTGGCACATGGACGAAGAAGATCGTGATGTATTTGTCGTCGAAGGCGACGGATGGTATCTACAAATAGAAAATGAGATACCCCAGTTAATGCAGAAAGAATCTATTTTTAAAATACCCAAAGAAACATGGCATCGAATAATTAATAAAAACGGAACAAATCTAATAATAAACGTGAGAAAATATAAATGAACTTACTATTAAAAAATTATATCAAAAACTATTTGTCTGAAGCATCTTCAAAAATTGCTTTTCCAGCAGAAGATATATCAGGAAAGTTGCAACATAAAATAGGTGCTTCTTATCAAAACAATATGACTAATTTAAACAATGAAGAAACTTTATTAAAAGTTCTTGAAAACGTAGGAAACAATTGTTTTATTTCTTTTGTTGATAAGTATGACGAAAAAATACCTAGACTTGAAATAAGCCCTGAAGTATCATATGATACGCCTCACGGAAATTACGCTTATCCACTTACTGTTAAGTCTTTAAAAGATATCGTTGAAAAAAGCAGCGTTGGAGGGGCAAATTTTGCACTTGAAAGACCCTACTTTCATATGTTTAAAAAATCTAATAGCGCTAAATCTGTAGAAATACAACCTGATGGTAGCAACAACTATAGCGGTAATTATAAAAAAGACTTAAGAACAATCGTGCATACTGCAGTTATGTTTAATGCAGCCAAAAAATTAGAAAGTAATCCAATAAAATATGCAGCGCCATCTGACTCTGATGAAGAAGAAAACAGATTAATAAATTTTGGATGGACAAAACGTCGTATAAAAAGAAAAATAAATGCTAATTCAACACCAAGTCAAGCAAGAGACAGTATATTCAGCAAGACAATGTTTGCTTTAATTGAAGACTTATGCTATCTTGTCAATCTTAACGACAAAAAATATCCAAGAGAAAGCGTAGAATTAATTGTTGACTACTTAACTAAAGCAATAGAATTTAAAATTAATTCACGTCAAAATAAATTTTTTAATCGTAAAAATGGAGAAAGTGAATTATTGTCTAAGTTTCATGGACTATATTATGCGTGTTTTATGCTTGCAAAAGTAATGTCAGATGATATAGATATATTTGAAGATGATGACGCTAATGCTTTTGATGTAGATAAAACAAACAATCCTAAAGAAAATAGAGTGCGTCAAGGGTCTATTTTTACGATGTTGTTAAACTCTATTGATATAGACTTTATAAATGACAGAGGATCTAAAACTCTGCATGATCACGAGCCTGTACAAGCTGTTTACTTAAACTCATCTAAAAAAGAAAACGTTGTTTTAGTTGGAACGTTTAAAAATATTTTTCAAATTAAATACTCTCGGGATTACAAAAAAAATGAAGAATCACATGAGTCTGTTACAATGAATAAAATTGTTGATATTCTTGAAAAAAATCCTCAACTTAACGATCTTTTTGGAACAGAACTTTTTGACGATGCAAAGCTAGATAATCAAGTAGAATTTGATAGAAAACTTGCATGGGCAGATTTAACTAAAAAGAAATTACTCATTGCAAGATTTATACAGTTCCACTCAACAAATGATATTTTTAATTTAAACATGTATGTTGGAGATGATGAATTAATAATATTTGATATTGGATTAAAAGGAAACTTTGTTAATTTACCAATAAATGAAAAGATTATTACAATAAAAAACAATTTAAAAAAGATGGCAAAAATTGAACATCGTCTTGACTATATTGGAATATTTTTAAATAAAAAGATATGGAAAAACAAAAATCTTTACACTTCTCACCCCTACTCAGCCCAGTCAATGTATGAGATTTGCGATAAAGTTTATACAGAAATGGAAAATTACTTGGCAAGTTTAGATGATTTAGGTAAAAAAGAAAATCAAGAAGAATACATAACAATTAAAATGTTTATTGAGTTTTTGGAGCAAATCATTATTTTTCTTCAAAATTTAAAATAAAATAGGTATAAAATGAATAAGTTGTTAATAGAACATAAAAAAATATTATCTGAAGGTTTGCAATTTCATTTAATAGAAAATATCGGGATAGAAAATAATATCTATCGTCCTGGCTCCTCTAAATACTTCAGTTTGTTTAGAGAAGTAAGAGACTTAAGCGAAATAGGTTTATATGAATTAAGTCCAGCAGAAGCTTACTACATTAACGAAACAAGCATTGGTGAATGGGACTTCTATAATGGAGATCTTGTTCCTTTAGACTACCCAATATTAGAAGGAGATGAGTCTCTTAAACCTAGCATTCCTTTAGAAGTGTTAGAAGAAAAACGTAAACGAAAAAAAAAGAAAAAGTCGAGTAAAGGAAAGAATACTACTAAAAGTGGTAATCTATATAAGGGCAAAAAAGTAGATCTTAATAAACCTAGAAGAGGTGGTTCTAAAAAGTTTTATGTATATGTTAAAAACCCTAAGACAGGAAACATTAAAAAAGTTCAGTGGGGTGCTAAAGGAATGTCTGTTGGTATAAGTGATCCTAAAAGAAGAAAGTCTTTTGCAGCTCGACATCGATGTCATTTAACTAAAGACAAGACAACAGCAGGATATTGGGCGTGTAGAACTGGCAGATATCCTCATTTAACAGGTGGAAAAAAGAAATATACTTGGTGGTGAAGTCTTTATGATTTAGATACAAAATGACCTTTTGTTTTTTTGTTTTCCTTAGTAAATACTTTTAAAGTGTTTAAAACAAAATCATCTGGAATTTCTTCGTTGTTGTCTTTTTTTAATATTACCTTGTAAAGATGAGAAATAAAGTTTGCCTCTATTTTATCATCAATTAAATTTGAAACTTCTGACGGTATTTGTATTAATTCAAATCCTTTTTTATCATTTATACCGTACATTTTTGCAAGAATCTTTGTGGGAGAAAAACTAGTCATTTTAAAACCAAATACTTTTTCTAATGCACCAGCTACTGCATCAACCGTATCATCAGTTATTTTGTCGTGTGATATATTTACTGCGTCTAAAGCGCTGCCAATTACTTGAGCTCCTGCAAAATGTGATGCAAAACTAATTGCCAATTTCATTGTTTTGCCATTAGTTATTTTTGCTACGTTTACAAAAGCTTTAATGTCACCAAAAGTAGGTCGATCACTATCAGAATATTCACCAGGATCAGACAAAGAGTATTCTTCTTGCTCACTATCCTCGTTTAAAAAAGAAACAAATTCTTTTATGTAGTCTTCTATTAAAAGTTTACTCATGAAAATTCCTTTATTGGCGCCATCGGTATAATCGATTTATCTTGTATATTTACTATATATTTGTTTAATTATAAAAAAGGTAAAACATGAAACCATATTATTACATTGCTGATATTGTAAAAGTTTATGATGGCGACACAGTAACTGCTGTGGTTGACCTCGGTTTTAAAACATCTGTGAGAATTAAAGTAAGGCTTGTGGGTATTGATACACCTGAAGTTCGTACTAAAGATTTAGACGAGAAAGAAAAGGGTTTAGCAACACGTGACTGGCTAAGAGAAAGAATTCTTGGCAAGAAGGTGTTATTACATACAGCCAAGCGCGGGAAGTTTGGTAGATGGCTTGGAACAATTTGGGATTTAGAAAAAGATAAACCTGAGTTTGAAAATAGTTATAATAAACAATTAATAAACGAAGGTCTCGCCAAAGAATACTGGGGTGGTAAACGATGAAGTATAGCCTTAAAAACGAATATAAAGAATTGCTTAAAGAATTTAGAGTTTCAATCGAAACAGATGAAGGATATTACGACTACGAGTTTGATGATACTCAAAGTGTAGACTTTAAAAATTTAAAATTTATTAACAAATCAGATAACAAAACAGAATATAGCTCAGACTTTAAAAAAGAAATAGTTAAAACTCCAGACTATACATCATATGATAATCCAACTAGAAGTAATCCCGCTGGGGAAACCTCTTTTACACTCGATAAAAATACAGGTTCATTATTACAATACTTAGTATTAAAAGCGATCAAAAATATTGTTATATATGAAAATCAAGCTTATGGAGAATTATGTGAAGGATATGATACTTCAATAAAACATAACGTGGGAGAGAGTGCTGTAGTAAAATTTATGCTTAAAGCAATACTTGATTTTCTAAATAAAAAATATAATGAATCAAATGAAAATTTGTATATTAAAACTTTAGATGCTGCAATAAATGCAATAAATAAAAAAGAAGGTAACAATTCGTATAACAATAAAAATATCTTAGAAATTGTTGCAAATCCCATCGAACGTAGTGGTGTATTAGATAGTTTAATAAAAAGTGGTAAAAGCAAGGTATCAACTGCTCTTTTAAAATATTTCAAAAGAGACTTTACAGATATTAACAGAAATAAGACTGCAAGTATACAACATACAATTATCGCAAATGAATATATGGCAAACGGCCCTGATGCCCTGTCTCTATTTTACAGAGGAAAAAGCGATTATAACAATAAAAATCAACCAAATATTAGAATAAGAAGAGAAGTAAAAAGCGTTGAAGATGTAGAAAATATATTAAGACAGACAAATAGTGTAGAAATATTTAAAAAGATTAACTTAAAAGCTGCTGCTAATAGAAAAGGAAAAGGCGAGTTTTTATGTCACATGCTTTTCAACACATCAAATGCCTGCTTGCCTATTGAGCCCGATGTTGTGATTCCTAATGTTGGTAGCTTTTCTGTTAAGAGTATGGCTAGTGCTAGCGCAAGAACTGGAGAAAACATCGATCAAAATATTAAAAAAGCAATGGAAAATTTGTTTAGAATGTTAAAATCAAATTATAGCTATTCCTCCACTCAAATAACAAAATCAGATCTCGAAGATTTTGTTATGAATAGAGATGAAAAAGAAGACTTAGATAAGATTAAAGATGCTTATAACAAATTAAAAATAGAAATAATTACAGAACATGATGCAGAAGGATTAATTTTGCATAGTAAAGACGGAAATTTAAGTGTTGTCTTGAAAAACAATATAAATACTGACCACATACATCTATCTGAATTTAAAAATAATAGATGGGCTTTTACATATAGCAAATCAGAATCAAAAAACATTTCTTACGAAAATGTTTTAAGAAATATAAATCAAAGCGCTAATGAACCTGCAGCACTTGAAAATAGTAGTTATATGCCGCAAGGCAAAGTGTTAAAAGAAATTTACCCAAGCTTATTTAAAAAAAAACTAATTAGCGAAGGTGGCTTAGCAGGTCATATGATGCATCCTTATGAAGCATTAGATATGACGCCAAGACAAATCATAGACAGAATAAAAGAATATAGCACTTCACAAAAGATCATAGAAAAAGTCGACGGACAAAACTTATTCTTTACAGTTGAACAAGATGGAACGCTTATGTTCGCTCGCAACAAAGAAGATATGACACATAATGATCTTGTTGCAAAATTCACAGGCCACGGTGCAGAAAAACCTTTTGTTGAAGGTGGTAATGCAATCAAACGTGGCGTTGAGCAATGGTTACAATCAGCTGGCCCAGCTGCAGAAATGGAAATAAGAGAAATATTTCATCCAGACGGAGAAACAAAATCCTTTATCAACTTTGAAATAATGCACCCAGACAAACCAAATCAAATTATATACGATGAAAAGTATATTGTATTTCATAGCATTGTTGATTATATCGATGGAAGAAAAACAGTTTATTCTACAAACAAAGGACAACGATTAGAAAAGATAATAAGGCTAATGGACAGTGGAATAACTTCAGCAGGCTTTACTCTTGCATCAAATAGAACAGTTAATCTAAATAAATTAGCAAGCGTTCAAATAGAAGATTACGTTGAAAGAGTAAAAGAAGTTGCTCTTAGTCTAGGAATATCTGAAGATATTACTCTAGGTGAAGGAATAGAAAACATTATTAAACAAGAAATTGAAGGATTAGGTATTAATTTAGATAGAGAAACTTTGAAAAAAATATATGACTTTGTTCTTTACGGAGAAGATAGACAAGGAAATAAGATTAAAAGCAGAGATTTTACTTCTTCTTTAGTTAAGAGTGACGCTGCAGGGTTAAGAAGTCTAAATCTAACTAATGCTCAAGAAGCTTTAAAGAAAGTCCAAAGAATTATATCTCCATTTAAAGATGTTTTTGTTGACTTAGGAATCGATTTGTTAAAAGGTGTAAAGTCTGCTTATATGTCAGATGAAACAAATCAAAAGAATATCGAATTACTTAGAGATAAACTTCAAACTGCAATCAATGACTTAACTGATTATATGAATGAAAAACCAGAAAACTATTGGGATCCTGAAGTTCATCGTTTAAGAACACATCTAGATAAAGTAATAGATAAAGACATTACTGATATTGTAGCAACTACAGTCGAAGGTGGTGTTTATGATTACCAAGGCGATTTATTAAAGGTTACTGGTGGGTTTGCTCCGTTGAATCAGATTTTAGGCGCAGCATACAGAGATAAAAAAGGCATATTTCCAACCTTTAAACAAAAGTTTATGCAACAGGAGTCAAACAGAAGATCTTTGAAAGATGTTTTTAATTTAATCTTCTAAATAAAATATTAAAGATTTCTTCCTTGTCTTTTCCTTCGTCATCCATATCTGGCAACCCATCTAAAAATAGAAGTTTATCTTGAGAAGCATTTGATAAATAAGATCTCATTATCGTTCCACTTATATCTGGTGAGTCGTCACCTCTTGAAAACTCTTTTATCCATACTCTATCTTTTATGTTTTCGTAATATTTGTCTTGATATCTTGCGGCATCATCTTGTCCTGTATATATTGCATATGTTTTTTCATTTAATGGGTCTAGTTCTGCAATATCACCTAAATACTTGTACACATTACCTACAGGTGAGCCGCCGTAAATACATCTTACATTTTTTGGCAAATGTTTTGTAATAATCGTCTCCCAAATAAATTGCATATCCTCGCCATAGATAGTTATTTCTCCTTTTCTTATACGGTCAGAAATAGAAACATATACTATTACATCAACACATTCTTTAGAAGCTTCTTTAATTAAAAACATATGACCTTTGTGAAAAGGCTTTGCTGACATTGGCACTAATCCAACACTAAAAAGTTGTGGTTCTTCTCTAATTTTAGGTGTTGTAGTTTTTGTTTGATCTTCATCGTTAAGAAAACTTCTCCAGTTTTCTACTAGTATCTTAGATTTCATTTTAACATTCCCATATCTTTTAAATATTGTTTTGTCCACTCTCTATCTTCGTGCCAAGTTGTTATACCATCTTTGTCAAATTCTTTTTCATCAAACTCAGGCCAACCATATTGATAAGACTCATCAGGCTGACTACCAGCATATTTGCTTTCTTTAAGCAACCTAAATAAAACTTTTTTTGTAAGTCTGGCAATTGATTCGTGTTGATGGTCGTGACCTTCGTGATCGTGGTCAATGTTATTATCCAAAGAAAGAATACCCTTAAGTTGTTCAGTTTCTTCTAAAGAGTCTAAAAAGTTAAAAACAAACTCCTTTGAACTTTTTGATTTAGAAATATGGGAAAGACTTTCTGTTTCTCCTATGAATTTTGTTAAATAATTAAAAACAGTTTTGTCTTTGTTTTTTATTACTTCTTTTATTCTTGCTATAAAAAACAAAGATTCTTTATCTACACTGAAGTTTTTTTCTTCTAAGAAAACTTCAGCTAGATCATTTTGTTTTGAATTTCTGATCATTTTTTGAAAAGCTTTTGCAGTATCAATGCCATAATTGTTTTTTATATTTAACAAAACATTCACATAATTTTTAGCCATCCTTACAGCATCTTTACCCATATTGTTATTTTTTAAAGTTTCGTAAAAAGAATAGTGTTGCATAATATGCTGTCTCGCTTCGTTATTTCTAGATATATAGTTTGCAAATCCTTTATATGATAAGTCTTCTGTACTTGATTTAGAAGCTTTGCCTTTATATTTAAATTTATTATTTTTTAATTCCACTATTTTGAAAAACATTAATTGACCAACTGTAATTTTTATTAAATTTGATATTTCTTCAATATCACTTTGTTCTAAATCTTTTATTTCTACATTCTTATTATTATAATTCTTTATACTAATTTGCTGTAATATTATTTTTTGAATATCAGAAGAAGAAAAAGTCTTGCCTTTACTTGTTGAAAGTATTTCGATTAGTTTATCTTGAAGTGCTGTTATTGTTTCTCCATCTTGCAATAGATGCCCAGTTTCGTGTCTTATAACATGTTTAGAATTAATAGAAAAAAGTGGTGGTAATATTCCTGCTTCTATTAATTTGTTTTCTAACGTTTTAGGAATATCAACTCTTACGCCGCTATAGTCTTTCGTAATAAAATCATTTTTTACTTTTGTTATTTTAAATTTTATAAATTTTTTATAAGCTTTTGTAAGAATATCTTCATCTATTTCATCTATTTTTTCAAAAAAAGAATTTACTTCTTTGTCTATCTCTGATGGATCTTTTGAAGAAGATATAAAAACTGTATATGTTACTTCTTTGTTTTTTATTTTTAGTTTATGCTCTACAGTAATTGTTTTTTTATTTGAATTTGCAAATGAGTGGTAAGTAGAATCAGTTAACTTTTTTATAGATTTAGAAGTATCATCACTAAAAATAAAAAATATGCCAGATTTAACACTTTTTACAATATCACCTAACTTATCATTTAATTCTAAAATACCTTTAGAATCAACACTTTCAATATCAATTTGTTTCCCGCTTGATAAACTACCGTCATCAATAGGGTTAAGATTAACGTCTTTGGTTAATTCTTGAATATTACCGGCATTATCAACCACCATCACAATACCTGATGAAGGTGATCCCTGGTCGCTATTTGGATTATCTACATTTTGCATAGAGTTTGCAATAAAGCCGCCAACTAAAGATATTACCAGTATAGACTTAACTGCTTTTTCAAATTTTTTATTTGTTGCAATTTTTGACATAAAGTTCCTTGCGAAACCAAACTTTTTGTCTTCTTTACTTGCTTTTTTCACAGCATTCTCAAAATCTTTTAGTTCTTTTACTTCTAAACTAGAAATATCATTTTCCAACGTTTCAGGTATGTATATGCCTTTCAGATAATTGCTAGCTGTTTCTATAGACTGCTCATAGTGAGTTCTATCTTCAAACAAAGCATTGATTAATGATAATTTATTAGACTCATTTTTTGTTTTTATAACCTTGAGAATTCCGTTAAATGTGTCTGTATAGGTTTTTTTTATCTCTTCAACTTTTAATATTCTTATATTCTTAATTTTTTTTATATTTTTTGCAATATACTTTACAAAGTCAGCTACTTTAATTTTTGCTTGTAATAGAATCTTTTTTAAATTAGCTATACTACCTTTAAACTTTTGCAACAAAGTATCTTTAATTTTTTTAATTAGTTTAGCTTCATATAGTTGTTGAGAATTACTCTCAGCCAAAATAATACTTTGACGCTTCAATAATATTACATCATCTTCTGATAATACTTCTATAAAATTCATAAACTAACACCTTTAAAATTGTTTGAGTAATATACTATATATTGTTTATATAGATAATTAAACGATATTATTCTCCACAAGGAGGTATTATACACTCAGAAACAGGTAAACTAGAAATACCTGCTTCTTCGCACGATGAACCGATTGATAAATCTGGTGCCCAAGCCCAAGTATTCATCATAACGTAACCCGCGTGCTGCGGGTATCCGTCTAAAGTATAGGTAATAATTTCTGATAATTTTACATATCTGCTCGTTTGTCTAAAAAACGTGCCGAATCTACCTCTTGGAATATAACCGCTATAACTAAACG
>Ga0233439_10004856_pt1 | contig 12769 bp, 9 predicted proteins | sample SI_123_September_6_FD_182713 | JGI IMG/M metagenome (GOLD analysis project Ga0233439, IMG submission 182713) | Seawater microbial communities from Saanich Inlet, British Columbia, Canada - SI_123_September2016_100_MG | ecosystem: Environmental > Aquatic > Marine > Inlet | place: Canada: British... | reverse complement strand
AACTTCCGCTACCTATGGTTCGGTCAATTGCTCTCTGCGACCGCCATGCACGCCGATATGGTTGCGCGCTCGTGGCTAGTGTGGGATCTGACCGGATCTTCAACTTCAGTGGCATCAGTGCTAGTAGCCCGTGCTGTTCCAATGCTGATACTAGGCTTGATCGGTGGGGTAGCTGCCGATCGATTCGATCGTCGCAAGCTGCTGATGATCATTCAGGCATGGACGTTCCTGATGCACGTCATCATGGCGGCACTATTGCTCGCTGGTGTAGTTGAACTGTGGCACGTCTACGTACTTGCGTTCGGCCTTGGTGCCGGAATGGCGATGAATCAGCCAGTTCGAACTTCGATCATTCCGAACTTGGTCGACAAAAAAGACATGATGAACGCCATGTCGCTGAACTCGATTGCTATCAATAGCACTCGGCTTGGTGGGCCGGCACTAATCGCACTTCTAATCGCAGCTACCGACGTTGGTTGGGCCTATGTGTGGTCGGCAGGAGCGTTCGCTGTCGTGATGTTTACGACTACCAAGATCGCTATTCCCAATATTGCGTCGGGTAGACCCAAAGGAAATCCTATATCGCAACTTATCGAAGGGTTTGTGTTCATAGGTCGGCATCGAGTGATTTTGGCTCTGGTGCTACTCGGCTTAGGACCGTTGGCGATTGGGTTCTCGCATCAAGTTCTGCTTCCTCAATTGGTTGAAGAAGAGTTCGGACAGGGAATTGCTCTGATGGGTGTTCTGACATCTGTGGGAGCGATTGGTGGATTGAGCGGTGGACTGTTCATCGCATCTCGTAGGAACGTTTCATACAAAGGGAAGCTGATGTTGTTTTCAGCCACTTCCTATGGTCTTGCCTTGCTCGGATTCGCCGGAGCGAATTATCTGTGGATGACTTTCCCGCTGATTATTTGGATCGGTGTTTCGCAAACTCTGTTTAGGGCTGGTAACAGCGCTACCTTGATGGAAGTTGCGCCAGATCGATTACGCGGACGAATAATCTCGGCGACCCTGCTTGATACCGCTCTCTCGCCTGCTGCAGGTATTGCAGCTGGGTACGTAGCCGATAGGCATGGTGTGAGTTCGGGCTATCTGCTGCTATCGGCGGGTTGTCTCGCCGTGGTCGCCCTTACGATGCTGATTTATCCTCGGGTAAAAGACCTTTAGTCGTCACATACAGTGGGTATCGAGCGCTCAAATTCAGGCATAAAATGCCGCTGAATCTAACTTGCATGGCCTACCGGCCTTCCTAGCGTTGTCGACTCAAGCAGCGATCAACTCCTAAGTAAAAACAAATGAAAATCACCGATATTAAAACGTTCATCATGAAGGGCGGAAACCGTAACTGGGTTTTCTGCAAAGTTGAAACCGATGAAGGTGTTCACGGCTGGGGCGAAGGAACGCTTGAACGACACGAACTAGCTGTTGAGGCTGGAATCAAGACTCTTTCTGAGCGACTAATTGGTCGTGACCCAACTCAGATCGAACGCAACTGGCAGATCATGTATCGCCACGGCTTCTGGCGTGGTGGAGTTGTGATGGGCTCAGCGATGGCGGCTATCGATATCGCACTTTGGGACGTCACAGGAAAGATCTACAACCTACCTGTATACAAAATGCTAGGTGGAGCAGTTCGTGACCGAGTCCGAGCGTACACACACGCTGGCGATCTACGAGGTGGCTGGGATGCAGTCGATCAGGGCTTCACTGCGTTCAAGACCGGTGGCTGGGATCTGGGCAAAAAGGCGTTCCACGAGAAAGACGTCGTCGACGATCTCCACGAGAAGATCAAATCGATGCGTGAGCATCTTGGACCCGACATGGAAATAATGATCGACAACCATGGTCGGTCACGTCCTTCAGTGGCGAATCGCCAAATGGCGGCAGTGGAAGAGTTCAATATTAAGTTCTTCGAAGAGCCAGTTCCGCCAGACAATCTTGATGCGATGGAACAGATACGTTCAGCGGGGCACAACATGGATATTGCTACCGGAGAGCGCCTGTTCTTCAGGTATGGATTCCGAGATATTTTGCACCGTCGATTGACCGATGTGATTCAGCCTGATATCGCTCACACAGGCGGTATTTCTGAGATCAAAAAGATCGCCCAGATGGCTGAAATTGAATACATCAAATTCGCTCCTCACAACCCGAACGGTCCGATCGCAACTGCGGCTTCAATGCACGTGTGTGCGACTGTCCCTAATTTCCTAATTTTGGAGACGGCTCGAGATATGCCGTGGCACGACAAGGTGCAGACGACTCCACTGACGCTGAAAGATGGCTACTTCGAACTGCCAACAGCTCCGGGACTTGGAACTGACTTGGACGAATCGGTATTCGCAGAGCGACCGTTTATTCCGGCTGAAGGCGCTGGAAATGCCGATTACAAAGAAAACACTGGAAGCTGGAACGCCGAAGATATGTCGCCAGCCGACGTTTAGATCGAAGCTGTTGTTCGACCTGTTATCAAGCTGACCCACTGGGCTACAAATACGATTGAATTTATGACTAATCAGAAATTTCGAGCGGCACTTTTCGATATGGACGACACGCTTATAGATAGGCGTGCGGCATACGATGACGTTTATAAAGTTTTCTACGACCTGCACGACGAGATCAACAGTTCGACTAGCTGGGAAGATGCTTTGGAGTTCTTCTGGTCGTTATCTCCCGATAACGCCACGAACGCCAACACGGCTATCTTTGATATTCAAAAACGATGGCCCGGTGTGCCAGGTGATTCCAAATCACACTACAACTTCTACTTTTCGAACATGGTGAAGTTCATGAAAGTTCTACCGGGTGCGGTCGATTTCATGAACTGGATGAATTCGAACAAGGTGACGTGGGGAATCGTCACGAACGGCGATCAGTTTCAGCACGATAAAGCCGAAAACACGGGAGTCGATAAGCTCACCCCGTTCCTTCTAGCGTCAAAGCTGTTCGGAGTCGATAAACCTGCCCCTGAAGTGTTCATGGAAGCAGTTCGATTACTCGATATTGACGGCCTAAAGCCTGAAGAAATTCTGTTTGTTGGCGATAACCCGTACACCGACATCATTGGCGCTCACGGCGTTGGAATGAAGACTGCTTGGGTTCGAATGGGTCGAGAGAAATACCCTGACGATGCGCCGGATCCCGATTACATCATCGATCACGTTGAAGAGCTTAAGGATCTGCTGGTTTAGCGATAGATCCCACGAGTACCGCACTCACGCGTCCCGAGCGGCGGTCGAGGGGCCTGGTGCGGAGGGGCTGATTGGCACGCGTTCGCTAACGACGAGATTCTTCCTCAATCTGAACGATTGTGCCATTCGCCTGTCGTCCTTCGAGAGCCTCAGGATGACACTTTGGTTGCTGCCCGCCAGTGATATTGAATGATGACGCGGTTCTCACTCATCCCATTTGCGATCCGTATGGGTCTACAATTCCGCCAAAACGGCTGGACGAATATCGTCAGCATACGCACGCATGTGAAAGCGAGAACGAATTGGTTGGAGTAGCAGTACTTGGCACGGGACGAATCGGTGGAAGTTACATCGATGTTGTGAACAGCACGCCCGGAGCCGAACTCAAAGTAGTCGCCGAGCAGCGAGCTGAAGCAGCCGCACCATGGGAAGACAAATATCCAGATGTTGAGTTTGTAACCGACTACAAGGCCGTTCTCGAACGTGATGATGTCGATATCGTCATCGGCACACTTCCGCACTGGCTGCACTATCAGGCGGGTCTCGATTCCGCCGAAGCTGGCAAAAACGTGTTTATGGAGAAGCCGCTGGCTCTCTCGGCTACCGAAGGCCGACAGATGATTGATGCAGCAGCAGCTAACGGCGTTAAGCTGATGACTGCTCACACTCAGCGTTACTACCCTGCCGTTCAGGAAATGAAGAAACTCGTCGATTCGAAGCGACTTGGCGAACTCGTGATGGCTCACGACATGTGGCACAAGCCTTATCAGCCGGAAACTCGACCGCCTTGGATGCTTATAGGCGAAAAAGGTGGCGGAATGGGGCAGATGGACGGCACTCACGAGATCGACCGTCTGATGTGGATTTTCGGTGACGATATCGAGACTGTTAGTGCTCAGATCGGTCAGGTCACCTACCCGAAGAGCGAAAACCCTGAGATCGACTGCGATGACACAGCGATGTGCTTCCTCCGATGGAAGTCAGGCAAAGTAGCGACTATCAGTCGAATGGCGTGGCGTGTTGGGGCCACCGAGTACGGCGGAGATTTCTTCTTCACCGAAGGTATGGCTCGATTCCGCCTGAAGTACGGTAGCGCTCCAGGTCAGGAGACTGCTCTGTACATTGCCGATTCTGAAGAAGGAACTTGGCAGAAGGAAGAGATTCGAGAGAACAATCCTTTGTTAGAAGAATTCACCGAGTTCGTTCAGGCAATTGAACGTGGTGATGCCGACACTCCGATTCCTCAGGAACACGGACTTCGAGTGCTGAGGGTGTTCGAAGCGACTGAAGAATCGGCTCGAACGGGCCGAGAGGTCAAGATTGACTGGTAGAAGGTTTGGTCTCGGGTTTTTGAACTCGAGATTTACCCTTACCAGCATCTACGAATCGGGTTTTACTCGACCTGACAATAGGTTTATTCCGGTCGGGTCGGGCGATCTAATCGAGTATCTGTCGAACGATTCTGAAACGTTCGGTGAACAGAGTTCTCGGCTGGCCGAGGTCTCACGCTGGATGGTTAGAATTCTCGAGCAAGAGAAATCTGCTTTCGAGCGGATAATTACTCGTGCCTATGCACGAATTAATCCCGATCGTGAGACCGTCGACGTCCTCAATGCCGATCCTCCAGGGGATTCTGAATTCCGACAGCTGAATTCGAAGGTTCAGCACATGCTCGAAAAGGCTAATTTTGAGCAGCTGTCTGACGATCAGGTAAAGACTGCGCTAGAAGCAGGCAGCACTCACGGCATCAAGGTGAAACTTGATGAAGACAGCCTCGAAGAGATGTCGATTTGGGTGCGAGGCCGTTCGACCGCGCCGTATCACCGTCGGACGCTAAAACATCCGATTAAGGGCGAAACGAGTCAGGTCGAGGTATTTAATCGACTGGCGCTTATAACTCGCCCTGCTGGTGAATCTAACGTTCAAGTCAGGCTGTTCAAAGATATTCCAATTCGCGACGTTGAAGCACTCCTCCCGAACGCGAACGTGAGCATGGGACTGCGTGACGCCGTGATGATGATCGGAAGCGGTGCAGGTGCTGTTTGGACGGTGATTGCGAAAGTGCTTGCAGTGGGATTAGTTGCGGCTTCGCAGCTGCTGTGGGTGGTTGCAGTGCCGTTGGCTGGCTTATTTTGGAAGGTTTTCTCAGGCTATAGACGAGCAATCAAGGATCGTGATTCGAATCGTGCCAAGCACCTGTATTTTCAAAGCCTTGGTGCGAATCGAAGCGCAATTCACCTGATTTCGTACATGATCTGCGAAGAGGAGATCAAGGAATCCGTGCTGCTCTACGCCTTCTGTCTCGATGTTGAGAACGACGGGCGTTCCACTTCGGAATCTGCGATCAAGGCTGAGATCGAGGCGTATTTGAAGGAGCTGACGAAGATCGAAGTTGATTTCGATATAGACGATGCTATCGAAACGCTAGATCGACTCAGCCTGTGGAAAGATCGAACGGAGCTGCGAGTTATCGGGCTAGATGAAGCTTCTGGCAAGTTGGAAACCCACTGCCAGCAGGGCTTATCTCGTGACTATCACGCTGGCTTGCTTGGAATCGTCGAATAATGGCGAAGCTCCCAGAGCTAAAAGCGATTTTGTTCGACCTTGACGACACTCTGGTTCCCGAAATGGAGCCTGAACGGGAAGCGTTACTGGTCGTGTGCGGGTTGGTTGAAGCCAAATATGGCGCAGACCCCGAGCAGATGCTGAAGACCATAGACGAGTCATGTCACCGACTTTGGGCGCAGTGGAGCACCCCGAGCATTTATTCTGAAATCGCCTATGCCGCGTGGGAAGGGTTGTGGGGGCCGTGGGACGATCCGCGGTACGGACTCGGCAACAACGAAGATACGATCAATCAGTACAAGCGTGATGCCTGGGACGAAATTCTTTCAGAGTATGGAGTTCAAGATGTTGAGCTTAGGGACGAAATAATCGAACAGCACCGTGTCGAGCGGGTGAAGCGATTGGTTCCGTACGACGGAGTTGGCGAGGTCCTGACGCAGGTGGGTGAAACATACCCGCTGGCGATTGTCACGAACGGATCGCCAGCGGTTCAGCGGTTCAAACTGAGCGAAGCAGGGCTGTCAGATTATTTCGAAGTCGTCGTTGCATCTGGCGACGTTGGAATTGGAAAACCGCGACCAGAGCCGTTCACCGCTGCTTTGGAAGGGCTTGAAGTTTCACCAGAAGAAACCGTGATGATCGGCAATTCGTGGAGTAGCGATATTCAAGGGGCGGCCAATTTGAATATGCCGTCGATCTGGTTCAATGCCGAAGGGCTTCCACGACCTGACAAGGGCAGCCCACCTACAATTGAGATTAGTTCGGTTTCTGAGATTTTGGGCGCGATTGAGGAAGTAGCTCGAAGTTAGCGGAGATTGTCATTGCGAGGAGCCTGCCCTGAGGTGACGTGGCAATCAGTGGGCATATGCAACGCTATGTTCAGCATTGCAGTGAATCTTTCTGAGAACGTACGGAATTTACCTGAGCGATATCTGGCCACATTCAACAGCCGCGTTGCTCAGAGCCGCTGATTGCCACGGCGTTCATGCTTCACTTCTCGAAATGACAGAGTTGGGCGAGAAACCCAGACGCCTAAACCCCTAGACCGCCTTGAACGATCTTTTCGTCTCGGACGATGTCGCCAAGAGCGAGTGTGTGCGACGAATCGTTGATCGAACCGATGCTCCAGCCGAGTTTTCCGAAGCGGAATCGACTAATCGAACAGTTGAAAATGTCGGTTCGCATAGCAAGACGGTTATCGATGCCTGTGATGTAGTGCAGCAGCGCTCGCATGGTGTCGCCATGGCTGACTATCGCAATCGTGTGATTCCCGTCCTTCTGGTACCAATCCTCGTTGTACAGAATTTCATCTTCGAGCCAATTGGAAGCACGTCGTTCAACCCATCGCATCGTTTCGCCATCGGCAGCTTTGAAGTATTTGCCCTTTTCAGCCATCAGCAGACGAACTTCAGTCGGCATCACATCTTTGGCAAGCTTGCCTCGCCAGCCGGGAGTCTGCTTCTCAATGATTTCATCGACCTGACTGAAGTCTGCATCGGGAATTCCCATGCCCTTCAGCACACCTTCAGTCGTCTGCACAGCTCGCACTAGCGAAGAAGAGTAGATCTTGTCGAACTTCACGCCCTCTGCGCCTAGTCGTGATCCTGCGGCTTCGGCCTGTTTGTGACCTCGATCTGTCATTGGGGCATCGAAATTCACGCCAGCTGCGATGCCGGGAGTGATGTTCGATTGCGATTCACCGTGCCTAATGAAGTAAAAATCGAACTCGACGTTATCGTGAATCAAGTACCCAGTCTCCCAGAAAATGCCAAAAGCCAGCCGCGAAAAAGTCGGCAAGCGAACAGTATCACTGTCTTCGACGAGTTAAGGGCTGATCAACCGTAAATGCCTACGGAATTAGGAAGGCTGGTTCTCTTAGGCCGGGGTTGCCATGAAGGGCTGCCGGCAGATCGTCTTCGAGTCGGCTCATCGAGATGGCTGCGAATTCGTCGGGCGCACTCGTTGTGACTGAAATCTGCGAAACCCAAGCGTTGAGAGCCGATGGGTCGAGCGATACGAGGTAGTCGAATAATGCCTTGGCGCTGGTTGCTGAAAGCTTCTTGTTTGCACGGAGCTCAGCGTCGAAACCTAGGCCTGATGTGTTTGTTAGCACTTCGTACCAGAGGAAGTTATGACCCAGCACGTGTTCGGCAGAACCTTCAAGGGCCTTGCTGTTGTCGAGAACGAATTGAACTTCGCCCTGCACGATGCTGTTGTTTGGGTATCGAATCAGGCCAATGCCCAGATATTCCTCGATGCTTCGTAGCGCTGCCGCTTCGAATATCTGCGCCTGAGCCTCGAAAAGTCCACGGAGATTTTGAGTGTGAGGTGCATCGGTTTGATCAGGATTTTCGAGGTCTTGAAGCGCGTGTCCAAGCTCGTGGAAATAGACTCCAAGCGCAAGTATTGGCGACTCGTCTAGATCTACATATACGTGTACTTTGCCGTTCAGGCGGAACTTGAATCCGATTTCACCACGGAAATTCGTGCACGCATCGTAAGTGGCGATGTATGTAGGGTCCGAAAGAAGGAAATAATCAGTCATACATGCGTTGAACGAGGCGGCGACGAACTGATCGTGCGGTAAGAGGTGCATAACGATTCGCTCTGCATCCAGATCACGACCCGTCAGTAAGTAGTAACCGGCCTTCGCTGCCTGTTCGATATCTCCTGACCATTCAGGAGATTCGATTCCTGAACCTGAAACAGGAAGAACTTGGTCGATAAACGCCTGATTCGTGAGTGGCGCCAGCATTGCCGTGAGTTCCGCGTCACTAAGAACAAACGCGCTTGCGTCTTCGTCTGTTGGCGCTCCCGGAAGGAACTCAAACCAACGCCCTAGCGAGTTATCGGATTCGTTGCTCTCAAGAATCTCGTCATTTGAGTCGACGATCATCGTTACGAGGTGTTCACCGGGCTCGAGACTGTTGGCAGGGATCGTTATAGATTCTGTCCAATAGCTACCCGCGTCATCGCCGGCACCAAGTCGAATAGTCTCAAGCAGCTCATTGTCGATAAATATTTGGGCTTCGAAAGCGCCTGATTTCGCAGAATTTACTCGGCTCGAATTACGCATTGCGAGAGAAATTTTTGTATCTGCCTCTGCCCAAACCTTGCCATCGGCACCTAGTGCGAGCTCTTCAGAGGAATTGCTGGCAGAAATCGCTGCATCCCAGCCGTATGGCGTGACCCCAGTGAAGTTCGGAAGAACCTGAACAGTGCGAATGGGAGCACCATTCGAGCCTTCCGGAGCTGGAGCGGCAATCGGATCGCCTGTGCCCCACACAAATACAGATTCGAGTGAATTGTCCGATTCATCAGACTCAGTCACCGCACCACTCGCATCGGCGATGACTTTCACCGTGTGCTCGCCCGGAGTGATCCTTACGGCGTCGGTAATGCCCTCCCAATCGAGGTTGATATTTTGGCCGCCGATGAGCCCTGTGTAGTTCGCTTTGTATACAAGCACATCGTCAAAAAGCACTGTGAGCATGAATTCGCGCGTGATGGAAATTGGCGAATCGTTCAGAACCGAGATCGACAAAGCGGTGGTGCCGTTTGTAGAGAGTCCCCCTGAGTTCGAAGCTCCTAAGAACGGTGCAGCAGTAATTCCTGTTGTACTACGAGCGAAAGTGAGATTTGGAAGCCTTGTACCGGGTTCAGGTGTTGGAATTGCCGGGCCTGCCCATGTGAACGTTGCAGTGTGAGTATTATCGCCATCTGATGCTTCAGCGATGAGATTTGTTGGGTCGACAACAAGTTTGACTTCGTGATCGCCGGGTTCTAGCTCAAATGCGTCGAGAAGCCCAGTGCCACCTTCGATGAAAGCAAATGTGCTGGGTTCAAGTTTTATACCGAGCCAACGCTGCGCAATTGCACCGTCGATATAAAGATCGATGTAGTAATCATCGGTAATTGTTGTTGAGCCAGCGTTCGTGAAGAAGAAATCGACCAAAAGGTCAGATTTTTCAACGAACGGTCCGCCGTTAGGATTTCTTACCCGAACAGGCTGACCATTGCCGAAGTACGGCTGTAGATCGCTACCACTCGTTGGTGTTGGAGTTGGTTCGATGAATGGCTGTACTGCAGTAGGAAATGGTGTCGCAGTGGGCGTTGATTGACGATCGAGAGTTTCCGAAACGGTGAAGGCGCTAATTACGCCAGTTGGCAGCTGCCCAAGTTCGACAGTTGGAACTGGGGTGGCGGTTGGTGCAGGCGTACTCGTGGCGCTTGGAGTTGCTGTGGGTACCGATGTTGCGGTTGCAGTGGCCGTAGGCGGAACTTCGGTTGGCGTCGGCACTGGAGTCGGTGTTGAAGTCGGCTCAGGTGTTGGCGACGGCGGTGCAGGTACTCGCGTTGCGGTTGGATCGACCTGAACAGCTTCAGTAGTCGCTGTCGGGTCGATCGTGAGGCCGCTAGGCGCTTGAGTAGGAGCGGGCGCGCTGCCAGAGCAAGCAGAGACGATGAATATGGTCGTCACGGCTAGTGCGAGTGCCACCAGGCGATGGCTATTGGTTGAGGTTAAATTTGGTACCACGAAAACTGAGACTACCCGGTTGGTTCGAACGAACTGCAGGTATTTGTGGGACTTAAAGTGTGATTTCTCGTCGATATAAGAGCAATGTAGTGGCGGATAGGCCTGTTCTCTATACGTTTTGGAGTGCGGAAAGCGGTTTCATTTTCGAATCACACGGCATCGTCACAAACGCTTATCTGCGAGTTCGGGTACTATTACGCTCCGCGTACTCAATCGGTCAGAAAATTGACCGAAGACATCTTATTAATTTCGTAAGAGGACAACATGAAACCAGCTGATCTGAAAGCTGCACTAAAAGCTAAGAAGCCTGTATTTGGATTTATGGTCTCTGCCACCGCAAGCATGCGCTGGGGCCGAGTGTTTGCTGGTAGCACTCTCGATTTCGTTGTCATCGACTCGGAGCACGGTTCGCGTGACCGCCAACTGATCGCCGATACGGTTGCACAGATGCAGTCGCTCGACATCACAGCTATCGTTCGAACTCCCGACACCGCAGAGGTTTGGGTTGCGATGGCTATGGATGCCGGCGCCGACGGCGTTCTTGTGCCTTACTGCGAGACTCTCGACGAAGTTCGCCGAACCTGCATGAAGATGAAGACACACCCTCTCAAGGGTGAGTACTTCGACAAAGTGGTTACCGATAACGAGTACCCAAGCGAGAAGTCGAAGGAATATTTGGAAAACCGTCACAAAGACCAGATCTTCATCATGGGTGTTGAGAGCAAACCTGCTGCCGACCACGTTGAAGCAATGATCGAGTGCGCTCCTATCGACGCTGTATTTATTGGTCCTAACGACATGACTACTTCGCTGGGTATTCCTGACGAAGTGGAAAACCCGCTTTACATCGATACTTTGAAGAAGGTGATTGGTGCGGCGGATGATCGTGGATTGCCAACGATGATTCACCAGCAGACGATCAAGGCATCGACTACGGCTATCGAGTTGGGTGCACGATTCATCATGCACTCTTCGGATGCTGGCATTCTTCTGCGTGGTACGCAGGATGAGTTCGCTCAGCTTCGCCAGATCGCTGGTGGGGATTCAGTGGCTGCAGAAGACACTCTCGACGTCGTTTAGACGTTTCTTACGAGTTCGAAATATAGAAAAGCCCCGGTCAATGCGACCGGGGCTTTTTTTGTATTTCGTTCTGATGCTGAAATCGAGCGATTGTCATTGCGAGGAGTTCGACGACGTGGCAATCAGTCGACGAATGCATCGCTTTGTTCATCGTAGGAGTGATTGTTGCCAAGGACTGATCGTGATCCGGTCAACGTTGGTTTCCGACATAAGGACACCGCGTTACTCAGAACTGCTGATTGCCACGTCGTACCTCCTCGCAATGACAGGGTCGGTAACGACTGGCGTTCGTCAGTAAGCCCCTAACTGAGGGTGAACTTGCGGAAGGATTCGGCGTAGTCGGCATCGATCTTCTTGCCGAGTTCTGCTCGTCGTTCCTTCATCCACTTGCCGGCCTGTTCAGGATCGCTCACCTGACTCACGTGATCCTTCAAAGCGGAAATCGACGTCTCGACATCCTCTTCGGTCAACGGATTCCAGAAGTTGGCGTTGTCGCCAAAACTCATAACCCAAACCTCTCGAACCTTGTGCGGCTCAAGACCTTCGTCGTAGAACAGTTCTGGGAAGGTTAGGTGGTCTCGTGCGCTCGGGAATACCGCTGAAAGTGCGGCTTCACCAGCTGCGAAGTGATCAGGGTGACCTATGTACGTTGAATTCAAAAGATCACGAGTTGGGCTCGTTGTGATCAGTACATCAGGCTGGTGCTTACGAATCATGCGTGAAATATCACGTCGTACTTCCAGAGTTGGTTCCAGATAACCGTCCGGGTAGCCGAGGAACTCGACAGTCTTTAGCCCTAGAGTTCTGCCAGCTGTTCGCTGCTCTTCGGCACGAAGTTCCGCCAGCGCTTCTGAAGAAATATCTCGGTCTTCAGTTCCCTTTGAGCCGTCGGTGCAGAGAACGTAAACGACTTCCCAACCCTTTCGGGTCCACTTGGCAACGCTTCCAGAGCAGCCGTATTCGGCATCATCTGGGTGGGCTGTAACCACCATAGCGCGCTTGAAATCGTTCTTAGAACCGTTGCCGGTTGTCATTTATTGCCTAGCCCTGTCGAGAAAATATTTCAGTAAGAAAACGGTCCGAGAAAATTGCACACGGTCGGAAATTCTAGCACCAGAATCCGTGTATCGAAGGGTGATTAGGAAAGATGCTTCGCAACAAACGCCGTTACTGAATCCACGGCTTGCTTCGAAGAGAAAAACGTACTGTCGTGATCGGTGATTGGGAGTGCAGCCAGATCAAATCCGAAAATTTTGGCAGATTCCTTTGCATTGGCAAAGTGAGCATCATCTTCACCGCAGAACAACAAAGTTGGCGCTTTGTGATTGGCTAGTCGGTCGCCAGCGCCTTGCCACCAGAGAAGTGCCTCGTGTGAAGCCGCAAGAGCTAGAGG
>Ga0233439_10004853_pt1 | contig 12775 bp, 9 predicted proteins | sample SI_123_September_6_FD_182713 | JGI IMG/M metagenome (GOLD analysis project Ga0233439, IMG submission 182713) | Seawater microbial communities from Saanich Inlet, British Columbia, Canada - SI_123_September2016_100_MG | ecosystem: Environmental > Aquatic > Marine > Inlet | place: Canada: British... | reverse complement strand
GAAAAAAATATGATCAGAACACGCAATGATAAGGAAGCGAGCAGGAACTCCTAAAATGAATACCTGCTTTCAGAACCTTATCCGGTAGACCTTTTTACTCACGTTTCATCCAGAACTGAGTAATTAAAGTGACAATTTTTTGGCCCTTTCCCAGAACCAGCATCGTTGCATGAGCAAAGATCAAACACTATGGACTCTCGTTTAACATTTTCAGGACTATTGGCACTTTTGGTTTTACTAGCAGGTTGCCAAACAGTCAAAACCACAAAAAATCAATCTGCTGCACAGGAATCTTACGTCACTCTGCATTATAAAAATATTCCCGAAACTGACATAGAAGCTTATCTGGAAGTCGAGAAATTCTGGAAACCAATACATGAAAAAAGAATAGCTGAGGGAAGAATGCGCTCTTGGTTTCTATACAAGGTAAAAACCTCCGACGATCAGCCGCTGCCATACAACTATGTGACGGCCAATGTCTATCCAAGCCTGGCTGTGGGAAAGGGTGACAAGGTAACGTCCCAGGATTTTATCGATGTCTATGGCAAGAGCTACATGGAAACGCAAGGGAAGGCGATGTTTCAGCAGACGGGGCGTGTCAATCACATTGTCAGAGAGGATATAATAAAGACTGTTAGTGTGGGGCTCTACACTCCGGGGAAGATGCGCAGGGTCAACTTCATCAAGGTCAAAGAAGGTGCCAAATCTGATTTTCTTCACACACGTACGAATTTCATTGAACCGATATTCAGCCAAATGGTGCATGACCCGGAATCAAACCGCAGTGGTTGGTTCTTGTCTGCTTTTGTAGAATCCGACACAGAAAACGCTGGGTATGATTTCATGACGCACGACATTTTTACCGACCGTGCCAGCTTGGAAAGTCCAGGCACAGGAAAAGACTATACAGCAATGGCTTTTCCAACCATGTCAAAGCAGGACCGGCAGGCTGAATGGCAAAGAATGGGCCAAATGAAAACTTCAACGCGACGGGAGCTTTGGGAAGTTTTGGAATGCTCTCTGACCAATCAAAACCGTAATGGAATCTGGACGTTCCAAGATAATATTTTTCAACCGCATGCTGTCGATCAAACCACGAATCTGAAGGTCTATTCGGGGGATCACTTCGTGGTCATCCATATGAAAAACGGTGAGGTCACTCATACTCATGCAGGATCGGTTCACGTTGAGGCCGGGAAAACAACCGAGACCATTTATGCGAACAGTGAAAGAAAGGACGCAATTATTGGGAAGGCTTTTACTTTTTCAATGGACTTTCGATTAACCCATTTCATTCAGTCAGGTCGTCTACCTGATAATAATCGTGAGTGGGTCGAGACCTGGCAAAGAGCGACAAAACAGAGCCCTAATACGATGGGGCTCGAGGGAACCTGGATTCGGGATACGGATAATCCGAATAGAAAAATGATCAAATTTATCCAGGATAAGACTTGGGTGTGGATCGTTGTTGACATGGCCAATGGGCGTATCACCAATGCGCTGGGCGGGCAATATCAGTGCAATGGACGGCGTTATTCCGAGATTCCAACTTTTCATTTTAACACACCTCGGCAGGTCGGTTCAAAATTCGAGGCTGAGCTGGTGAAAGCTGATGAGACCCTTGAACTGGAAATCACCAGGAACAATGGCGGAAAAGTTTCAAAGCGCATTGAAAGCTGGCGTCCGATGTCGTGGGATGAAAGGTAATAGAGGTCATTGTCTAGTATTGCGCTGAAAGCTGAACCACTGCCTTTTGGGTTTTCGCGGAAGTGGATCAAAGCAGAAACGAGAAAAATCATCGTCATGTGACGGGATGAATGTTCGATCAAGTATTCCATAGCCATTCGTTGCATCCAAAACACATGATTACGCACGTAACTTTTTAGTCAAATGCCATAAAATGAACTGATAGAATCATATTTTTTGGCCCATTCTCGGTTCGATGATCGTTTAAGAGACAACAGTGAATTTGTTCTTCCAGAATAAATCGTAACAAAGAGCAATTCGAAATGACTGAGAACTGAAAAAATAACCACTGATGAAAATCTTCTTCCCTCCCTTTTACGGAATGGCGCGCTACTTTGTCTTAGTTGTATCACTCGCGTTTTACATCAACGTTGGCAGCCTGTTGGCAGCACCAATGCCTGCCAATATCAAAGAGCAGCTCAACCGACTGGTTGGAACCTGGGAAACGCGCACTCGCATTGCCGATCGAGAGATTATTGAGAAAGTTACTGTGGAATGGGGTGCTGCCGGCACGACACTCATGTTTCATGGAGAAGGCGAGAATTTTGCTGCCAAGGGGCAAACAACACGCTTCTCCGGGATTTTTGGCTGGGATGAACAAGGCCAGATAGTGCGAGAGTGTGGCTTTGATAACCGAGGCGGCACTTTTTTTGCAAATCATCAAATAACGCCCAACTCCTGGTCAGATGAAGTAACGGCAACTTCGGTATTAGCAAACGGTAAGGCAGTCCACGAAGTATTTAATCGCACCTTCAGGTTCGAATCATCAGATTTGTGGAGTTTGGAGTCTAAAAACCGTTTGATCAATGGGCAAAAAGGGGTGGTAACTATTTTCAAGAGAGTTGCTCATGTCGGGCAGGTTAACTTGGATCCTGGTTGTCCCTGGGAATGGATGCTGGGTGATTGGACTGTCGAGCGCAGTGACGGCACCACCGCAAAAGTTCATTGGTTAAAACCGCGATCCGATGTCGATTCGGTGGTGGGCAAGTGGTTGGAGTCTGATGGAAACGAATTCAACGAATTGGTTGGATGGGAGTCTGATCGTGGTCATTTAATAGCCAATGGCTATGGGGTGAAGGGATCCTATTTTACAGTAAGATTCAACAAAGTCAGTCGAGATGAGATGAGTGGCTTTCTGCGCAGTCGTGACATGCAGGGCGTATCTCAAATGTCAGTGGTGCATCTGAACCGTATTTCAGCTACAGAGGTTCGATCAAAACTCATCATGTCTGACGGCTCCATGATTTCCGAATCATTCCTTAAATCGAAATAAGTCGGGCCGCATGTCAACCCTAACAATCCCTCTTAATAACGCTTGATACACATCCAACAGGAACCATGAACATTAAAAATACTATTCTTTTGGTGACACTTTTTCTTACTCTTTCCACTCACTCTGCTGAGAGCGAACAGAGCGTGTTGAATGAACAACTGCAGGATCATGCCTGGCAGATGGGTACGTGGATGGCTGTCGGTGATAATGGAAACACCTGGTTGATCACATTCACTCCTGCGCTCAATGGCAACGCGATACTTTTGGACGGAAAGCAGGTAGACAGTCAGGGGGCCACCCTGATGAGTATGCATGCAGTTAGAAGTTATGATCCGAATCAGAAGGCACTGGTAACGGTTTTCAAGGGAGCAAACGCAGAACCATCATGGAGTAATATGGGTAGCATCAAACCTGGTTTTTCCAACTTTCGAAGGACGACTGTCAACGCTGATGGGCAGATTGAGACTCACCTGACCTTGGACAAGGAAATCAATGCGGATACCTACCATAATATCGGTTTGACTCTCGATGGTGCAGGGAAAATCATATCACGGAATCCTTGGGAGCACCGACGGGTTACCCATTTCATGGACGCTATTCATGAGGTGGAGGTAAATGCTGAGGTATATGTCATGAATTTGGTGCCGAATCCCTATCAATTTCATGATGCGCAATGGAAAGTCTCCGATCTAGAAATTGCCAGAATCTTGCTGACGAACGCCATTCACATGAATGAAAACAATGCACGCTTATTTTCAGCTCGAGCGAGGGTTTTGATGCATCTCGAGCAATGGGAACTCGCCGCAAGGGATTATCTGACATTTTCTGAACTTGATGAGAAGGGCGGAAATGATGGTCACCACGCAAGTCTGATCTGGATGGACGGTGCGGCGCTGCAAGCCAAGGTAGCTGATTTAAAGGATTATCAGCTCTATTGCCATCGAATGCTAGGACGCTTTGGTGGATCAAGGAACCTTATGACGGTCGAGCGAATCGCTAAATCTGCTTTATTCCATAAAACAGCCGAGGTGGATTTACAAAAGGCAACAAAATTGGCAGAATTTTCCCTTCGGATGGATTGGCCTCACGCCAAATTTGTCAAGGCATTGGCTGATTACCGGTTGGGTCAAACGGCGACTGCATCCGAATTTGTCGATCAATGTCTCTCAAATCTTCCAGGCAGGCAGCCCTTTCTCGCCATACAGGCAAATCTTCTTGGGGCTTTGATAGCCAAAGCACAGTCTAACGAAAGTAAGTTCAAACTCTACCGCGACCGAGCCGAAAGTAACATGAGAGGCAGAAAGTATTCGTGGTTTCATAACAGGGTCATTTGTGAATCCTTACTAGCCGAATTGAAATCCGGTCGGTAGAGGCGCAGGTAAACCTTGCATCCTTTGATGAGGTATCACAGCTGCAGCTTACAATATGGTGTGTAAGCTTTTACCATCAGCAATGCTCCTTATCCTGCATCATGCGGATTTCAAAACTCATACCTACAGGAATGTATGACACGAACAAACACCGCCTTTCCATGGAAAGGGCATATTTGAGATATTTATTCAAACCTTGGTTAGTTAATGATATGTGGAGATTAAACATATCCTTAATGATGAGCTTAATCCTTTCCGCTGTGGTTGTGCCAAGTATCAAGGCACAACCTATTTTGAAACATGCTGAAAAGGTAGATAGAAATACTGTATACGGAATGTATTCAGGGCTGGCATTACTGATGGATGTCTACTACCCCTCCAACCCAAATGGCTATGGCATTGTTCAAATATCAGGCAGTGGATGGAATCGCCCACTGAAATACGATGCCACCATGCTCAATCACCAGCCGCATGTTCGAAGTGAAGCTGAACCCTTGTTGCAAGCCGGTTATACGATCTTTTCATTAAACCACCGTGCGTCACCTAGATTTCAATATCCCGCTCAGGTGGCGGATGTTCAAAGAGCGGTTCGCTACATTCGTTTTCATGCCAAAAGATATGGTATCCATGCCGATCAAATAGGTGCCATTGGAGGATCTTCCGGTGGACATCTTGTCAGCATGCTCGGCCTGTTGAACGGCGATGAAAACCGACCAGATCAAGATCCTGTAAATCGGGTTGATGCCAAGGTGCAATGTGTCATTGCCTGCGAAACACCGAGTGATTTTCTTGAATATGACGGAGGCGATCATTTTCTGGGAGTGCGACTCAAAGAAAGGCAAAGGCCTCATACCATCGAATACCACATTGCCCTGGATGCGTCTCCTGTTTCCCATATCAGTCCTGATGATCCCCCCATGCTTCTGGTGCATGGAGATGCCGATGAAGATGTTCCATTCAGTCTCTCTGAGTCAATGTTTCAAAAGTTGCAGGATAAAGGGGTTAAAACTCAATTAATACGAGTGAGGGGTGGCCAGCATGCGTTTCAGTTTTTTGATAAAAAACCAGCAGATTTGGATGAAACATATGTGAAGTGGATGAACAGGCACTTACAGAAAAATAGAAACTAAGATTGTATCCAGCCTCAAAGAGTCTAACTCGTTGCTGAACGGGTTATCCTCACACCCTCATGTTTCCTGTGATAAAGAGGAATACAACGATCGATTCTGCCAAGTATTGTTTTTTGCATGTGTTGTTCTTTTATTTGGAAATGGCAAACAGCTTCGGTGATCTCCTTCTCCAACAGGTTCATTGATGGTGCAACAGAAAATGAATCAGGTCAGGAACCTTTCTTTGAACCTTTCAAAATCAATAAAGTGATGAGGAGGCGGGCAAGCTAAAGAACAGTGATTATTCCGGGCAGTAAATTTTTGGCCCTTTCTCGGTTCGATGATCGTTTAAGAGATAACAGTGAATTTGTTCTTCCAGAATAAATCGTAACAAAGAGGAATTCGAAATGACTGAGAACTGAAAAAATAACCACTGATGAAAATCTTCTTCCCTCCCTTTCATGACTATCGTGCAAGATCAATACGGATGCATGGCTCGGTATTGAAGACCAAAGGTGGTAATTAAAAAATGATCAGGCCAATCCTGAATTTTCTGAAATATCGTAATAGTTAATAATGGAACTTGAATACAAAATGAAAAAAATTCTTTTAGCTCTGTTGTTGGGTTTGGGTTTTGTTCCACAAAACCAAGAATTGAAAGCCCAGGACTCATCAGTACTCTATTTTAATGGCTCAAATTCCATCATTGAATTTCCGGCAATTCGTTTTGACGAATATGAGGAGTTTACCACTGAAGCATGGGTCTACAACTGGAGTGGTTATCTTTTCAGTCAAGGACCTTTCGGCGATCCAGAAAACAGCGTCTGGATGGCAACCGGGAATAATTATTACAGTTTCGGTTGGGAATCGGATAAGGGGCATCCGAACCATGAATTCTCAACCGGACTGCCTCAACCCGGAAAATGGGTTCATGTGGCAATGGTATATGATGGATCAAATCAGATTATTTTTGTCCAAGGCAAGCTCGCAAATAAGGCGGAAGCTCCAAAACCGGGGCCGTTGGAACCCAACCGGAGTTTTACAATTGGAGCAGAACCGAGTCCTGGTCCTGAATTTGAAAGTAACTATGGCTCTGGGCTCATCAGGGCGTTGAGGATTTCAAACAAGGCAAGGTATTCAGAGGATTTTGTCCCTTTGAAGGACTTGGTCGTGGATCAAAACACGATGTTTTATCTCTCACCACAAGGCATCAAAGGCACCAAGGCTGAAAATTCAGCCAACAATGAACATAACGGTTTACAACGGGAAGTTTCTGTGGTCCAAGAAGTCGACATCAAAACAGTTGTGATGAAGGGCATTGTTCTAGGCCTTGATGAGGCACCGTTAGACAATTGTTCCGTTAGCCTAATCAGTGAGAATCAGCGATTAATTACAGTCAAAACCAACATGAAAGGTGAATTTCATTTCATTTTAAATACTCCCGAAAGTATCTACGAAATCATTGCTCAAAAAGACGGTTTGAGAAGGGGAATAAAAGAAATAGACCCTAGCGTTTCCGGAAATGACAAACTGAAAATTAGTTTGAAACCTTCAAACTTCCCGCACCTAATAGGTTTGGGATTTCTCACAGGGGATTGGTATCGTGAAATGGAAACAAATGGGGAACACCCTTCCAGGTTAGATATAAATTATAAATGGGGCATCAATGGGAATCACATTCATGGTTTCTGGGCTTACAAAATCAACGGTATCACATGGATGTCAGGGAATTCAACGGTATATTGGGATCCAGTAAAGAAAGAAATAAACAAAAGAGGCTTTGATACAAGGGGGAGTCAATACAAAAGTGTTTTATCAATAGATGAACAGGGCAACGTGGTTGAATTAAGAACAAGCACAAACATAGATGGTGAAGAAAAAGACTCAGGAATAGTTATCAAGCGTATCAATAACAAATCCTATACAAGACAAAGGATGTCAATGAGTCCGGCTGGTGATTTGGAGGCCGTTGATGAGGGGAATACCATAATTCGCGTTCCCAAGTATATTAAGTAAAAACATTTCTACGACGAACTGAGCCAGAATCTTGAAATTCAGCCAGCAGGGTTAATTGATTTTTGAAAAGAAACCTGGTTATCACTTGTCGATGATCTGGCCCAAATTGCGTGGAAAGAATTCCTCGCAAATCATGGGATGCTGTTGGAACCCTTTTAAGAACCCGTTCAATAAATGACAAAATTGAAATGCGATCAAAATGGATCCTGAATAAAAGCCGTTTCATAATTATCTTTTGAGCCGGTGCTGAAGTATCATCAATGGAGTATTTGCCACGGTTTAAACCGCTTCTTTCAAGGAGCTTTTTAGTGATGACCCATAATCATTTTTCAAACACTCCATCCTAAATCCAATTTCGAAACGATCGATGAATTGTTTGATAAGCGTTGTATTCCGAGGGCGTGTCTACACAGGGTGCAGTGGTGCGCAAAATCCAAAGCATTCCGTTTAGAGCTTTTTGCTTGCCACTCCAGAGGGGATCTGGTCGATCTTCCTTTACGGGATCTTCTGCCAAGATCTTTTTGCTTCGATCATCCCTGGAAATGACCTTCGTAAGTCACCGTAAAATTTCAGTATCCATTGGTGAGATGGCTTTCAAATAAAATTTTTTGGCCCCTTCCTGGCTTGATGATCGTTTAAGAGATGATTGCTGGTTTCTTCTTTCGAGGTAAATCGTAATCAAGAGCGATTCGGAAGGTATTACGAAACTTGTATTTCAGATGTTGAAAAAACGGTTTCCGTTAAGTGTCATTATCATGGGGAATAATGAGTCTAAAAAAAACACTGCTTGTCGATAAAATACACAACGATTCATAAAAAATGATGATAAAAAAAACAAAAAAAATTGTCTATTCAAGTCTCGGCCTGCTGCTGTTCTTCTGTTCATTGCAAAAGCCTCTTGCGCAGGAAACTGAGCAACCCGAGCTCTATTTAAACTTTGGTTTCTATAAGGTGGATCAGGATAAAAGAGCGTCCTATGAGTTGCTGATGACTGATTTCTTCGGTCCGCTGATGCAAAAGCGGGTGGATGAGGGTTGCCTGAGTAATTGGATCTTCCGGCGAGTGCTTCCTAATTCCTCATTATACGGTGAATTCACGCACATGACCATCGATGTCATGATACGAGGGGAAGAGGGGTATTGGGACTGTGACGCTCAATTACAGGAGGTTTTTCCGGGACTCAGCCCAAAAATACGCAAACACCTTTCTGAGGAAAAAAACAGCCTCAGAGAATTGGTGCATCGGGTCAGGACTCAATATGTGGCTGGATACAATTCATTGGAAAAGGTTCCTCCGATTGCCGTCTACAACTTGAGCAAAACCAAATCCAACCTATACGAAGCCAAACATCGGGATGGATTTGCTGACTTTTTTGCGGAAGGTAGTAATACAGTGGCCTGGCATGCCATGAAACGGATTGACTCCACGGCCTGGGCAAAATGGGAGTGGGATTACATTACGGCTGACTGCTACGAAACAGTGGAACAAATGCGAGAGGCCGCAAGCTTTTCTGAAGAACGAAACCAGTACTACAAGGAGAAATACGGTCCGTCCAAGGATCAGCGAGATATTCTTTTGCGAGCAGAGACCCGTCTTGTATTTGCCACAGAAAAAATCAATGACTCACAAGAGTGATGCTTTCTGCTTTTTCAAAATCCCAGTCAAAAGGAATTCAAATGCTGATCAAGCAAATCTATTCAAGAGTTTTGAGAGCCCTGGTTCTGATTGTCACTCTTACCATTCTTTCATCAGCTTTTTTGAAAGGGGATGAATCAAGCAGTCCACTCAATAACCAACTTGCACCTTTGTCATGGCAAGTTGGTGTCTGGAAGTGGACTCAGCTCGAAGGCGATGTCGGAAATTCTGGCATGGTAGAGATAGTTTCAGCACTGAACGGAGAGGCTATTCACCACAACGGCCACGGCACCTTCGGGGGTGAATTCCGTTTTAGTGTCAGTGTGGTCTACGATGATTCCAGAGGTGTTCTCGTTGCAAGAGGCAGTAATACGCAAGGTGAAGTCTGGGAGGATCTAGTGAGCGTTTTTGAAGATAAGTGTGTCTTGCGGCGCACTTACATCAACGGGAAGCCTGTTATTAAAAATGACGGAACCGAATCAGAAGGTATTGGTGTTCACACGCGAATCATCACTCAGAAAAAAATCAATGAAGATCTCTGGGAACATTCACAGGTGCTGATTCTGCCCTCGGGCAAATCCGAGAAACGTTTTGTCGCGAGGCTCAAAAGGGTGAAGGAGTAGTTCAAAAGTACTGAATATCAAAAATCTGGAATAAGAATCAAATAAAAAACCAACGACCATGAAACGAATTACAAACACAATAAGTTTATTACTGGCAATAGCAGTCATCTCATTTGACTGTAATACTCATGGTGCTGATGCGCCTGGGGAACTAGTCCCTCATGAGATCAGGCTTAAGGCTGCCCAAAAACCTTATAATATTTCGAGCTATTATCATTATTGGGTAGAGAAGGAAAACGAAGAAGCCTATTTGGATCTTGCTAAAGAGATACTGCCTGTCAGGCAGTATCAGGTTGAAAATGGCGCGTTCCTATGGTTCGGTATTCTCAAGGCAAGGTCGAATGAGTTCGGATCCAATTACGTCATTTCAGTAGGCGAAGATTCAGCCCAAATGAGAGGTCGCCTGTCCTGGGGAACCCCACAATTGCCCCCTTCCTTTTCCGTAGATCGTTGGAAGGAAATATGGAACGAGCTCTCCAAATTGCACACCTATAAAGGAAGCGTCATGGTGGCTCTTCGAGACTACACAGTAGGGGATATGGATGCATCCAAATGGCCTGAGGATCTTCAAAAGATTGTTTTGAATATAGGCTACATGAAGCCTGCGGAAGGCAAGAGATCAGTATACAGGAATGCAGAGCGCGATGTTTTCCAGAAGGTCTGGCAAAATCGATATGAAAACGACCCTTCCTTCTTGAGGTGGGGCTTTCACTCCGTCAGGGGAAACAGCCTCAAGGGTATGGATTTCGACTATATGACCACCAATATATCGAGATCGGATGTCAAATTGACACAAGAAGAATCTGGCAAGATCTGGGATCGAATCAAAGATGAGGCGGGAAAATCGCTGAAGGACATGGGTGTTGAATCTATGGATGACATTCGTGAGATGCGTTCCGTGACTTATGATTTAGTCATGGGAACGGATGGATCAAAACAGCTCAAGAATCAAACGCGCAACAGTCTCTTGGGAACCTGGGTTCATAAGAACAAGGATGGAAGTTATCGGAAAAAAGTGGTGACGCATTTCACTGAACAACTTTCATTTTACAACCCTGCGGGAGAATTGGTTGAAAAAAGAAAACCATGGCCCATGCGGATTGAAATCATTGATCAACAACCCCGTTTCACCGTGTATGCGCCAAACGGAAGCACATGGAATGCCGCCATCAATGTCTTGAACGGTAAATGGTATGAGCAGCATCGAGCTGTTTGGAATGGTCGTTGGACGGAGAGTGATCCTACCATCTATTGGGTCTACGAGCGCAGTGAATAAATCATTTGGTATATCATTAATATTTTGAGAACTGGGTTAAGACGTTTATCTGCAAAGAAAGAAAAATATGAATTATCTCAAGAGAACAAGTCCATGGGGCTTGATCCTTTGTTTGCTCTTCAGTGGCGGTTACATCAAGGCCGAAGAAGTGTTGAAACAACCTTCAAGCTGGAAGGATTACCTCGCATTTCGGACGGCAAAGGGGGATTTAGGAGAATGGCGTGGAACCGGCGTGACAACAGGAATCTGGGCAGGCATCCCAGCAGGTTTGAAATACCAGATATCCGAGTCTGTCAATTTAAGTGCCGACCGAACAAAATTTCTGAATTCGCATCAGTTCAAGACAGAATCAGGTGAGATCCTCAGTACTGGATCGGGATTTGTGACTTATGATGCTGGTCGAGATAAAGTCTATTCCAGTGGTACGGGTTTTGACATGGGAACGTTATATACCGCGACCAGAAGATTTGAGGGTATGGGGAAGGATCAGGAAATGTGGACGTACACCGAAACCATCAAAGATCAAACCTACACGATTCGACAAACAATAGAGTGGGTTTCAGATCATGAGAAATGGGTGAAGCATGAGCGGGAGGGAGATGCTTCCAGTGCCATCGTGATGAAGTTGACCAAGGTAAGCAAGGATCGAGCAAAAGTTCCCACGTCTTCTCTTGAAGATTTTTACGAGCTCTGCGATCTGCTTGAGGGGCGCTGGTTGCGTGATGTCATCTTGATTGCCGACTGGCCTGGCGTCGGGTTGAAACGAGGTGAAAAATTAACCGCCTACGACACTTTCTCGAAACTGTTGGATGGTGAGCTCTTGAAATGGCATTCGGTTGGCGGAGAGGGTGAATTCAGTGCATTTTTCCACTGGGACAGTGCAAGTTCAACGATCCAGAATACCGCTTACCACAGCTCCGGAGCAAAACATCATGCAGTCTGGTGGAAAGTCGATGATGGGCACTATAGGCATAAACTTGATGCATCCTTCGAGCGGGATGGAAGGAAACTCAAGGGCGAGGCAAATTTTGTTTTTGATGAGGATAATAAACTGATCAGGTTTCTGGGCGAGGGTATCAAACTGGGAGGTGAGAAGCTGGACCCATTGAGAGACGTATTTCGGAAAATTTCAAAATAGGCTGATGGAATAGATGGTGATAAGGTAGAGCCATCCCCAACATGCATTCTGAGACTAGTTCTCGTTTTCTTCAGCAAGGGTATTATCTGGTATTTTTAATGAAGTCGAAATTTGTGGGGTTGAGCTGGCAAGAATTTTTAGATTCAAGAAATTCTTTGGGAGATATCTTGGTGAGATTTCAAGTGTTCGTTAATCAAGCGGGGCAAAGCAAATTGTCCTGAATACTGTATGCCTGCTGAGCCTGATCCCCTTTTTATAATGACGATTCTGGAATTTCCTCTTCCGTCACGCCTGGGCTCGTGAATAGAACTCTGGGCCGCCAGTTCAGTGTGATAAGTGCGTTTCCTCTGACTTTTTCTTCTCCATCATCAGGCGTCTGATCTTCAATGAAAAGGAACCGTTTCTTTTCTTCGTGGTAGGCCATGATATGAGGACTGTATTGAGTTCCCAAGTAAGTGGATTTTGGTAAGACGCCTTCGAGTTTGGGGTTGGAGAGCTGAACATCTGGCATGGTGTCGACTGTGACAGAATAAATTTCATTTTGATTCTCCTTGGTATGGATAAAATAAAGGAGATCTTTCGATGTATG
>Ga0233439_10004842_pt1 | contig 12803 bp, 14 predicted proteins | sample SI_123_September_6_FD_182713 | JGI IMG/M metagenome (GOLD analysis project Ga0233439, IMG submission 182713) | Seawater microbial communities from Saanich Inlet, British Columbia, Canada - SI_123_September2016_100_MG | ecosystem: Environmental > Aquatic > Marine > Inlet | place: Canada: British... | reverse complement strand
ACCCGAAGTCGCTGAGCTAACCCGCAAGGGAGGCAAGTGCCGAAGGTATGGCTGGTAATTGGGATGAAGTCGTAACAAGGTAGCCGTAGGGGAACCTGCGGCTGGATCACCTCCTTTCTAAGGAGTAAGCATGGTTCTTTGAACCATAGCTAGGTCGAATCCCGTTTCGATGGGATGGGGTAATTGCTGATCGCACAATTCAGCTTTCAAATAAGGTATATAGGATCCTGATTTACAGGAACCATGACCAAGCCTTTTGATGGGGCTGTAGCTCAGTTGGTAGAGCGCCTGCTTTGCAAGCAGGATGTCAGGAGTTCGAATCTCCTCAGCTCCACCAAGTATAGCTAAGCTAAGCTAGTCAAAAGCATCACTTTAGGTGGGGCTTGTAGCTCAGTTGGTTAGAGCACACGCTTGATAAGCGTGGGGTCACTGGTTCGAGTCCAGTCAGGCCCACCATGCCATTTTTTTTTAAACCGGTTTTGAATCGGTCCTGTTCTTTGAAAACTACATATAGGTGAAAACCAAATAATCTACAATTCGCTGAGTTCTTATTTAGATAAGAGTTCAATTTTTGTGATCAAGCTACTAAGTGCAACAGGTGGATGCCTTGGTGCCAAGAGGCGATGAAGGACGCAACAAGCTGCGATAAGCTACGGTTAGCCGCAAGTAGGCATTGACCCGTGGATTTCCGAATGGAGCAATCCAATCCCAGTTATGTGGGATTATCACTAGATGAATTCATAGTCTAGTGAAGCGATACGGGGTGAAGTGAAACATCTCAGTAACCCCAGGAAAAGAAAACGAATGTGATTCCGTAAGTAGTGGCGAGCGAAAGCGGAACAGGCTAAACCTAGGAAACTTGTTTCCTAGGGGTTGTGGGACCTTAATGTGGGACACCGAGAGTGAATATAATGTTCTGGAAAGTTCAACCAAAGACCGTGACAGTCGGGTGTGTGAAGCTCAAAGTGCCCTAGAGGTATCCCAAGTAATGCGGTGCACGTGAAACTCTGCATGAATCTGTCCAGACCACTGGATAAGCCTAAATACTCCTTGGCAACCGATAGTGAACTAGTACCGTGAGGGAAAGGTGAAAAGAACCCCTGCTAGGGGAGTGAAATAGTACCTGAAACCCGTTGCATACAAAGTTTCGAAGCCCCCTTGTGGGGTGACGGAGTGCCTTTTGCATAATGAGTCTGCGAGTTGTTGTCTGTGGCAAGCCTAAGTCCTTATGGGATGGAGGCGAAGGGAAACCGAGTGTGAAATGCGCGATTTAGTCGCAGGCAATAGACCCGAAGCGGAGGTGATCTATTCATGAGCAGGTTGAAGCAGCGGTAATACGCTGTGAAGGACCGAACCGGTGTACGTTGAAAAGTGCTCGGATGACTTGTGAATAGGAGCGAAAGACTAATCAAACCCCGTGATAGCTGGTTCTCTCCGAAATAGATTGAGGTCTAGCGTCAGATGCTGACTTACGGAGGTAGAGCACTGGATGGCTTAGGGCCCATACCAGGGTACCAAAACCAATCAAACTCCGAATGCCGTAAGGTGTAATCTGGCAGTGAGTCTGTGGGGGATAAGCTTCACAGGCGAGAGGGAAACATCCCAGACCGTCGGCTAAGGTGCCGAAATATGATTAAGTGGAAAGGATGTGATGTTACTTAGACAGTGAGGATGTTGGCTTAGAGGCAGCCACCATTTAAACAGTGCGTAATAGCTGACTCATCGAGTGATATCGCGCCGAAAATGATTGGCGATTAAATCATATACCGAAGCCACGGACCCCGTTATGCGGGGTGGTAGGAGAGCATAATCAGTGCTGCGAAGCTGGACTGTAAAGGAAAGTGGAGCGCTGATTAGTGAGAATGCAGACATGAGTAGCGATAAGCCAGATGAGAATTCTGGCCGCCGTAAACCCAAGGTTTCCTGGGGCAGGTTCGTCCGCCCAGGGTTAGTCGGGAGCTAAGACGAGGCCGTAGGGCGTAGTCGATGCACAGCAGTTTAATATTCCTGCACCGGCAAGGGTTAAGGTAACAAGGGACGTGAATAAAAAAGTGACTAAGTCATCGAAAGACAGAGCCTAGCCTTCGGGCGAAGCGCATCACCGGACTATTGACCGAGAAAAGCTTGTTATTGTTCCCCTGGCCGCCCGTACCGTAAACCGACACAGGTGGGTGAGTGTAAATGCACTAAGGCGCGCGAGATAAACCTCTCTAAGGAACTCGGCAAAATAGCCCCGTAACTTCGGGAGAAGGGGTACCCCACGCAAGTGGGGTCACAGTAAATTGGGTTTGGCGACTGTTTACCAAAAACACAGCACTCTGCTAAGTCGTGAAGACGACGTATAGGGTGTGACACGTGACCAATGCGACAAGATTAAGGTGACTTGTTAGCCCTTGAGGCGAAGCTCGGAGCCGAAGTCCTCGTGAATGTCGGCCGTAACTATAACGGTCCTAAGGTAGCGAAATTCCTTGTCGGGTAAGTTCCGACCTGCACGAATCGTGTAACGACCGAACCGCTGTCTCGGAGAGGTTCTCGGCGAAATTGTAGTGGCGGTGAAGATGCCGCCTACCCGCGGTAGGACGGAAAGACCCTATGCACCTTTACTATAAGCTGGTATTGGGTTCTGATTCTTAATGCGTAGCATAGGTGGGAGACTTTGAAACGATGGCTTCGGTTGTCGTGGAGTCGCCAGTGAAATACCACTCTTTATTAATTAGGATTCTAACCCCGATCCTGTGAAGCCAGGCGGGGAACAGTGCCTGCGGGTTAGTTTGACTGGGGCGGTTTCCTCCCAAAGAGTAACGGAGGAGCGCGAAGGTACTCTCAGCACGGTTGGCAATCGTGCGTCGAGCGCATGGGTAGAAGAGTGCTTAACTGTGAGACACACACGTCGAGCAGATGCGAAAGCAGGCCCAAGTGATCCGATAGTAGAATGTGGAATTGCTATCGCTCAACGGACAAAAGGTACGCTAGGGATAACAGGCTGATCGCGCCCAAGAGTTCATATCGACGGCGCGGTTTGGCACCTCGATGTCGGCTCGTCACATCCTGGGGCTGGAGAAGGTCCCAAGGGTTCGGCTGTTCGCCGATTAAAGTGGCACGCGAGCTGGGTTCAGAACGTCGTGAGACAGTTCGGTCCTTATCCACCGTGGGCGTAGGAAACTTGAGGGGTTCATTCCTCAGTACGAGAGGACCGGGAATGACGCACTTCTGGTGTGGCAGTTGTTCCGTCAGGAGCAGCGCTGCGTAGCCATGTGCGGACGAGATAAGCGCTGAAAGCATCTAAGTGCCAAGCTCTTCCCAAGATAAGGTTTCCCTGAAGACCCCAGGTAGACTACCTGGTTGATAGGTCAGGCGTGTAAGTGTGGCAACATATTTAGCGGACTGATACTAATCGGTCGTTCGGCTTGATCGCTTTTTTCCACTTCGGTGGCAAAGCGATTTCAAAAGCGAATGTAGGTCTTGGTTTTCCCTGTATGTAGTTTTCAGAGAACATGATTCTCAACGGTTTTTTTGGTGGCCATAAAGCTGTGGCTCGACCCGATCCCATCCCGAACTCGGCCGTCAAACGCAGCATTGCCGATGGTAGTGCAGGTATAGCCTGTGTGAGAGTAGGTTGCCGCCAAATTTATTTCTAAAGCCGAACTTACGGGTTCGGCTTTTTTTAATCCCAAATAAGGTTAATTGTTATGTCACAACATCGTAGTTTAAGAGGTCCTAGCGGGATGGCTGCCAAGCGCAGTGTCTTGAAACGATTCGAGAGGGTCGAATTGCTTAAAAAGCGTGGCCAGTGGAATGAAGGTGATCCCGTCCTTGGTCTTCGTAAGACTAAACCTGAATCTTAATTTGCTTTAAGCAATGCGGCTGAGGCTTCAGAAATTTATTGCCCAGTCAGGTATTTGTTCAAGAAGAGCTGCCGAATCCCTTATACGGGATGGTAAAGTCTTATTGAATGATATAAAAATTGCACAAATTGGGGACTCAATTGATCCTAACATAGAGACTGTTAGAATTGACGGACAACTCCTCCGTCCGAAAGAAAAACAGTATTTTGTCTTTAATAAGCCGACCAAGGTTCTTTCCTCAAAAAAGGATCCGGTCGGCCTTACTTGTTTATACGACTTGCTTTTGCCTTCTATGCGGCATTTGTTTTACGCAGGGCGCCTTGACTTCATGAGTGAGGGTTTACTTATACTTACCAACGATGGTCATTTTTCTAATCGATTGTCTCATCCAAGATTTGGAATTCAAAAATATTATCATGTGTGGGTAAAGGGCATTTCAAGTGTTAAGAATTTCTTACAAACCATCGTCAATGAAGGCGTATTTGATGATGGTGAAATGTTAAGAGCTTGTTCAGCTGAGAAAATTTCATCTACCAAAGGAACTGACCTACTACAGATTGTTCTGCTTGAAGGAATTTTGATTCTTTGACCTCTAAAAAATTATTATTACGCTGTCAACCAGGTGTTGACAGCGTTTTTTGTTGTCTCTGGAGCTGCGTGTATGATTCCTGACCATCCAAGACCAAGTGCCGCTTCAATATTTTCACTACGATCATCAATGAAGAAAAGCTCCCTGCCAGTACGTTTGAGTGAATGTTCCACTATCCTGTATAAGGCTGGAGTAGGTTTCATTAAGCCGTGTTGATAGGATAGGAAAATTGCATCGAATTCCTCAAAGAATTTATATCGTTTTCTAATAAATTCAGTAGCCATTTCATTGGTGTTGGAAAACAAGACAACTTTGAATCCGTTATTTTTTAAATGCCTGAAAAATTCAATCATTGGATGGATTTCTTCAAATATATTTGAAAAGTCCAACTGGAAATGATCGAAATCTTTTTCATATTGAGTGGCTACTGCGATAGTTTTGTAAAATGCTTTAGAAGAAATTTCTCCTCTTTCAAATTGATGAAGAAGTTTTGATTGATCGATCAACTTGACAATGTCATCAGCACCCATTTGAGCATTTTGTGCTATTTTATTTGCTGCTATTTGGAAATCAAAAGACAACAGTACATTCCCTAGGTCGAATACGATGGCTTTTTCAGGGCATTTACTCATTTGGCATGCTAATTCTACCCTGCAAGGCCTTGCCGAGTGTTAATTCATCCGCATAATCGAGTTCGCTGCCGGCAGGCAACCCTTGGGCAATGCGAGTTATTTTAATATCGAGTCCCGAGAGTCTTTGAGCCAAATAGAAGGAAGTCGCGTCGCCTTCTACATCGGATCCAAGTGCCAATATGACCTCTTCGATATGGCATTCTTGAATACGTTTTTCTAACTCTCGAATACGCAGATCATCTGGCCCTACTCCATTCATTGGAGAAATTTGTCCTCCCAGAACGTGATATTGTCCCTTGAAAGCGTGGGATTTTTCAATGTTTAGAATGTCTGTCGGCTTTACGACTAGGCAAATACATTCCTTCTGCCTTTGTGGATCTGAGCACAGATTGCAGGGTTGGATTTCCGTCAATCCACCGCAAATTTCACAAAGAGTGACCTTTTTTTTGGCTTCTTGAATGGAGTGGATAAGTTGGCTTACAGGTTCATTTTTAATTTGAACAATATGGAGTGCAATACGTTCCGCTGAGCGTGGTCCAATGCCAGGGAGTCGATTCAGGGCTGATTTTAGATCCTGAATGGCTGGAGGCAAGTTGAACATGGTGCTCAATTAAACGTAGCTGTTAACCAGTTAAACAGGTTTCTATTTAACGAGCTAAGAACCCAGATTGATAGATTTAAGAAGGGTGTTAGACCAATCCTGGAATTTTTAGCCCTGAAGTCAATTTGCCCATTTCGTCGTTTGAAATTTCTTTTGCCTGTTCCAATGCGTTGTTGGCGGCAGTTAGAACGAGGTCTTCGAGTAAGGAAATATCTTCCTTGTCAACGGATTCAGGATCAATGGTGATAGCTTTGAGAGTGCCGTCACATTTAGCTGTTATCTTGACTGCTCCACCACCACTGGTTGCGTCTACGGTGCGATCTGCCAAATCTTCTTGAGCCTGCTCCATCTGTCGTTGGATGCGACTCGCCTGTTTCATAAGTTTCCCGATGCTTGACATAGTGGGAGGAGTGTATGGGGCTAACGAATCAAATTCAAGTCGATGATTCCACCTTTAGCATTCTTCCCTTAAAAACCTCTAATGCCTTCTTAATTAGCGGATCATTTAGAAACTCCTCCGGGTTGATGGGAACTTTTGGAGCGGTATCCGTGGATTCCTGGTCTTGCCTTTGATCCTTTTGCAATGATTCCTTATGATTGGTTGCAACAGGAGTCGATGGTTTATCGAGTGCTTTTAATTTGTCTGATTTGATCAGTCGAATCTTTACTCCCGGATAACCCAAAGCGTCCAGGAGGGATTCTATGGCTTGGTGATTTTTTTTGTTATCGACCATTTCCATCTGGTCAATCTGTGAAACGGGATAACCTACAGTGATCACCTGCCCGTTAATTTCCAGGGGATGTCCATCAGCTAGATAGCTATGGAGAAATGGACTTTCTTTACCTACACGTTTTAACAGGGCGGTCCATAGTGATGGTAGATTGATGTTTGATGGATTGAGTTCTTCTTTTACTGCTACTTCTTGCTGACTAACGGACTTAGGAGTCGCGGGAGTTTGCTGGGTGGGTTTTGGTTTGTTTAAAGGTGCCTTGTCAATCGGTAATGGCTTTGTAGGTTGATGCTCCTTCTGTTTTGCGCTTGGAATCGGTTGACGCGGTACGGGAGCTTGGGTTGCTTCAGGGGATTGTTGTTTGAGATCTTTCAGGGTCCGAATGACTTCATCGATGCTTTTGGATGCGAGGGATTCAGACGCCTTGATGAGCCCTATTTCTACTGCGATTCGTTTGGCACTTGCTTCTCGTAATCGATAGTCCGTTTCTGATAAAGCTTCGAGCAATCGCAGTATTTGATGGTCAGATAGTCCCTTGGCATGCCGGAATAAAGACTCCATTTCAGCCTCTGATAATCCCTCTAACTGATCAGTGCTGTTTGAAACTTTCAAGATCATGAGGTGCCGAAAGTATTCCTGTAAATCGGATAATAGTCGGCCGAGATCCTTGCCGTTTTGAATCAGAGCATTCAGTTCATTAAGAAGGGTTAAGTTATCCCTTTGGATCATCGCTTCGGACAACCGTAAAATCTGGTCTCGGGACGTCAGTCCAAACATGGACAGCACATCTTTTTCCTCCACTTGATCACCACAAAAACTAATCAATTGATCCAGTGTGGATTGGGCATCTCGCATGCCTCCATCGGCTCCCCTGGCAATGGCTTGAAGGGCTGCTTCCTCGACTTTAATTCCTTCGGCATCCGCAATTTTTTTGAGCTGAGAAACAATCTGAGGAGAAGCGATCCTACGTAGATCAAAGCGTTGACACCGCGAAAGGATTGTAGGCAATACCTTCTCCGGCTCCGTGGTTGCGAACATGAATTTTACATGGGCCGGAGGTTCTTCAAGGGTTTTCAACAAGGCGTTGAAGGCCTCCTTGGTGAGCATATGGACCTCGTCGATGATGAAAATTTTGAAAGGCGAAACGGCTGGAGCGTAGTTCGCTGTATCTCGCAGCTCACGAATTTCTTCAATACCACGATTGCTGGCACCATCGATTTCGATGACGTCGAGCGATCTTCCCTCCGATATCTCTTTGCACCTTGGATCGTCGTCTGGGAAGTCCGATTTAGGACCATCCGTACAATTCAGGCATTTAGCGAAAATGCGTGCCAAAGTAGTCTTGCCCGTGCCGCGCGGTCCGCAGAAAAGGTAGGCATGTGCAATCCTTTGTTTGTTGATGGCATGACTTAGCGTGCGTGTGACATGGTCCTGCCCAACGACCTCTTCAAATCGTTGAGGGCGATATTTACGAGCGATGACCTGGTAGCCGGACATAATGAGGTGAGCTTGCCCTTACAGATCGAATCAAGCAAGAACGGAGCGATGTTCATTCTAATCTGCCACTGATTTTCGGTATTCATAAAATGTTTGAGGTAACCGCAAAACTGTCAAAACGAAAAAAGCCCCGAAGGAGTCGACGCGGATGTCGATTTTCCCTCAGGGCTTTTAAATGTTTTTGGATGCTTCTTATGATATGGAAGCCAATGACCATTAAAAGATGAACTATTTGGTTAATGCAGTACTCACCATCGCTGTGAATTTTGCGGGATCTTTTTCAACATCTGGTTTGCAATGGTCGCAGCAAAGTTTGATCAATGTTCCTTCGTGGACGTAGTTGATGCTCTCTCCCATACTTCCTAAAGCTTCACCACTGACCACACACTTCGTCAATGGGTAGGTAGCTGACTGTGCAGCTATGATTGCTTCATCAGACATTTTACTGACATCTTCGGCCATTTTAGTAGCTACGTTTGCCGCTGTATTTGCTACTTCTGAAATTGCTCCTGCAATTTGGTTGGCAGCCTCATCCACTTTATCACCTGTTCCCTCTTCGTGATGTTGTTCTTCTCCGTGCTCATGATCGTGGTCATGACCTGCATGGTCGTCGCCACCACCACAGCCTGATAGCCATAAGCTGCAACTTAGTCCGATTATGATAGTTCCAAATAATTTGATGATGTTTTTCATGTAAATCTATTAACTTGATGGTGATCGTAACCCAATAATTCCCTAATTCAAGGCTTCAATTCACTGGAATGCTGGCTTGCCAAAAGCTTTTCACGAGGATTGAATGCGGACCATGAATGCCAAAAAAACGAATGTGACCGTTGCAGCCATCATTGGTTTGATCCTGGTTGGAGCGATATTGTCTTGGTTTTTGGCCGCAGATATCGTTGTGGTTGGATTGGATTCAACCCTTTCAGCCGAAAAGAAGCGCGCACTTTTTTCACAGCATGCCCATGAGACCTCCTACCCTGATACCGCAAGTGAGGTATGCTTTCGTCTCGAGCCAGGTTTCTACAAAGATGGCAATGTTTATGGAGAATACGTTCGCTTTAAAGCGAGTGAGGAAGTGATACAGGATTTTGTGGAATCTACCCTTGGTATGGATTCGAAGAGAGAAACTCCAACCGACTATGCCTCTTGGCATCAGGGAGTGGGAAACTATGAATGGTGGCTCCCAATGTCCGTCGAAAATCCGGTTTATTACGAAGATGGAAGGAAATTCATTACTGTGGATACTGCTGGAGGAATTGTATATTTCAGCTACGTTCGCTCCTATAGTGATGTTAAAGGAATCAGTGCTGCTGCAAAATGAAATCGAAAGGATTTCTTTGAAGGTTTGCCACAAAAAAGGTTGATTTGGGCTATAACAAAGGATACGCAACCATCAGGGAAATCCTCCTACTTTGATTCGTGAATCTTCAATTATTGCGCACCTTTCTATCTGTTCGAAGGCACCTTAACTATACCCGTGCAGGTGAGGAGGTGTTTCTATCCCAACCCGCGGTTTCACGGCAGATCAAGCAGCTTGAGGCAGAGTTCGGTGTTCAGCTCATCGAGCAGTTAGGGAAGTCTCTCCATCTGACCAAGGCAGGTCAAACCCTTGCTCTTGAAGCAGAAATGCTGTTAGGAGCTATGGAACGCACTAAAGAAGCCGTTCAAGCACACAGTTCAGTGGAACATGGCTCTCTAAGAATAGGGACTAGCTCAACTCCAGGATGTTATATGCTTCCTGAGGTGCTGGGGCTGTTTCACGAAAAGTTTCCGCAAATTGAGCTTCGATATGTCTCAGATAATTCTCAGCGCGTTGAACAGATGATTATCGACAACTCTCTTGACTTGGGGTTTGTGGGAGCTTTCCTAACGAATGATGACTTGTTGCTTGAATCGGTGATGGAAGACGAAGTTGTGTGTTTTGCATGTCCATCTCATCCTCTCGCTGCTTTACATAGCATCACACCGCAGGTTTTGGAGAATGAATTGTGTATCGTTCGGGAACGAGGATCCTCCACTCGTCGGCTCTTTGAAACCTGGCTTTCCTCTCAACATGTGAAGCTCAACAAGGTGATCGAAGTCCATTCCTCTGAAGCTGTAAAAAACTTGGTGACAGCCAAACTAGGATACTCATTCATGTCCATTCATGGCCTGCAAAATGAGATTCGGGACAAAAAAGTGATTCTATTGGATGTCGTGAACATGCCCTTGCCTCGAAAGATTTACCTTGTCCATCATGCCAAAAAGCATTTTTCTCCTATTATGGAGGCGTTTTTGAAGATACTAAACAACGTTACTAAAAGCAAAGGCCTGCAAAATAGTAGCGGTTAAGCTCGGGTTGAATAAAGTCCATTTTCACTCAACCGTAACACATTCTTCTTTTTGCTGTTTCATGACGAGGTCAAATTGGGCATCAAGACCTTAGCTGAGAATAAAAAGCTTGATTGGAAAAAAACATTACTTCTATGGGTTACTTAGGCAGGTGATTTAACCGTGTATGATGGGTCTAGCAAAGAAAAATGCATGATAACCATGCAAAGAATGCATTTTAATTATGGTTGTCATTCACACTTTCGAGCGTAACATCGCCATTGAAGAATCCATATGCATTTACTGACGATCCGGCGCGTGGAGCCTGAGTTCTTCGCGGAGTCGGATTGGAATAGATTCTTGTAATAATTCAAATATTGTAAATATGAGTCCTTGGAATTCAACGAAACCAAATTATCGACCCTATGCCAGAGCTTCGCGAGGTTTTACCCTTATCGAATTACTGGTCGTGATCGCCATCATTGCCATACTTGCTGGCATGCTTCTACCGGCTCTCAGTCAGGCAAAGGAAAAAGCAAAAGCTACCAAGTGCATTAATAATCTCAAACAGATTGGTTTAGCCGCCATTATGTATGCCGATGACAACAATGACGAATATTGGAATATCAATGGCAGTTTTCCTAATCACGGGCAGTGGACGATTAATCCGCGATCCGATGTGCAGTTGGAAAAAGATCATGACCGTGCCTATTGGGGGATCGGTTATAAGGACTATATTGGCAATGCTCGATCGGTTTTTAACTGCCCAAGTGCCAAGCACGTTGATGAGTGGCGTGAAACCGGCCTTAAATTTCCCGCATCTTTCTGGTTGAATTCAGCATTTGGAATCAATGGCAAACTGACGGCAAATAACAAAAAACCCAAGGTGTCTTCCTACGTTTCTCCAAGTTCAACCATCTTCTGTCAGGACGCTGCAGAACAAAAGATGGAAGGGGAAACGGATTCCATTGGATTATTTCCTGGGCAAAGTGAAATTTTAAATCAGTGGCGCGTTGGGCTTGCCGGGCTTTATCCAGAACGTGAGATGTGGCTTGAATGGTACAGACATAACCAACGGAACAACATTTTATGGCTTCCAGGCCACGTAAGCACTGCAAACTTTAGAGGTTTTGATGTTGGAGTCGATTACCGTTGGTACACCGGTGAGCAGCCAAATCAACAACCCTGAGTTTAAGAAAATATTATTTCAATGAAGCTTTTTTTTAATATTTCTTCTCTATTGGTGATTCTGACCGCTTTGCTGATGACCGGCTGTGGTGAAGAGAAATACACCGGCCCTGAATCAGTGGGTCCCACAGAAGTCAACACTGTGATGAACGAAGCCTTTGCGGATGCTTCCGACGATGTTAAGAAAATCGTCCAAGATATGCTGGTTAGTTACTCCAAGAGTGAATTCCCTAAGGCCTCAGCGATTACTCAGGCCTTACTATCACGTAAAGATATTACTGATTCCCAACGGCAAATGGCCAGTCGATGTTTGATGACTGTGAATGATGAAATGCAGCGAGCCATCGCAGAAAAAGGGGACCGTAAGGCAGAGCAGTATCTTAAACACCTCAACGCTAATAAATAATTTTTTCCTTTTTAATACACAAATTACGCTTTCAAAACCACTGGCTTTGGAAGCAGCTCAAATAACAAATAGAAACCATGAAGATTAAGAGACTCGTGAAAACTTCCTTTGCAGGCTTTTTGACTGCCATAGGAACCATGATCGCTGCTCAGGCCCAAGATGTGGGTTTATGGCAGTTTAACGGCAACCTGAACAGTGCCAATGGAGGAGATGCCATTACTGAACTGTTTGTTTCAGGTGAATTCGGAAGTACTGAATCGTTCGCAATCGGGGCCATCAACGGTGAGGTGGCTCAGGTGTTGAAATTCCCTGCAGTGACCGAGGAGGATACGGGATTCGTTCTACCTGTGTCCAGTGACATGGCCGATCCCAATCAATATTCTTTTATGGCGGATATTTATTACCCTGCTGCCGGCAACTCCACAGACCGTGGTCTTGCTGACACCAGTGTTGATTTCGGCGGTGCGGAGATCAGTGTTAACGCCAATAATGCGTTAGCGGCTGGTGGTTCAAGCGGCGTGATTAATCCAGATACCTGGCATCGTGTCATTGTCACCATAGATGGGGCGAATCAGCTGGTTTCAAGGTATGTGGACGGTCGCTTGACTGGTACCAGCCCTATTTCTGCTGATGACTTGCCATTTGGTCGCTACACATTGGATACACAGTTGGATGTTATCTTGTTTGGTTTCACGACTGAAGGTTATGTCAACAGTGTCCAGTTGCGTGACGAAGTGATTTCTTCAGGGCAAGCCATCGCCTTGGGGGGAGCTACTGCTGAGGGACTTCCAGAAGAACTTCCACCTGTCCCTTCATTCGTTGACGTATGGACTCCTGCAGGCAACGTCGCAAATCGTGACACCGACATTGGCGTCGTGCTTAACCAAGGTGATTCAGTGATCGACCAAGGATCCATAGTTTTTTCATTGGACGGAGAGGCACAAGCCCCGACCATCAATCAATCCGGTGACGAATTCACCGTGTTTGTTGATCGGGATTTA
>Ga0233439_10004841_pt1 | contig 12804 bp, 10 predicted proteins | sample SI_123_September_6_FD_182713 | JGI IMG/M metagenome (GOLD analysis project Ga0233439, IMG submission 182713) | Seawater microbial communities from Saanich Inlet, British Columbia, Canada - SI_123_September2016_100_MG | ecosystem: Environmental > Aquatic > Marine > Inlet | place: Canada: British... | reverse complement strand
ATAAAATGAATAAAATGAATAAAATGAATAAAATGAATAAAATGAATAAAATGAATAAAATGAATAAAATGAATAAAATGAATAAAATGAATAAAATGAATAAAATGAATAAAATGAATAAAATGAAAAGAAATGAAGAAAAGAAGAAAATGAGTATACTTATAGATAATGCAATGCATATGCAGCCGTTTTTTGTTATGTTTTAGTTACAGTTCATAAAGTCGTACAGATCAAGTTTGTGCGAATTGTACCATGGATTAATGATTTTGGAAACTATGTTGTCGTGGTCCATACTAATTGCGCATATGCATTTGAGACGTTTGCTAAGGATAGCTTGAAAATCAGAGTTATAAAGTTCTTTCTCGTGTCTATTTTTAAAATTGCCAAATAGTTTCATAATTTTGCTATGCACTAGGCATGCGTATCTATTGAAGAAGTTATTAACAGTTAGACCTGATATCTCGCATTGGCTCCAGCAATTATTTTCAAAAATATAAACTGTATCCTTTTTCTGTTTGAACGATAGAATAGGAGGAATATATGGCTTCGTAGATGATGAGATTACATTTTCATCTGCGTCGCTTTTATCATCTTCGCTTACACCAGCATCGCTTTTATTGCTTTCGTCCACACCGAGGGTTCCCATTTCTTTTGTTATGTCATCCACGCTGTCTGTATCGAAATTATAAATGTCCACGTCGTCCTCTACTATATTTTCTTTATCATGATCATGACCGATATCTTTTTGTAACGAATTGGTAAGACATTGAAGTACAAAAGAATAAAACCCTATTTCATAAAAGTTTTCAATCGTGTTCATACGATCCTCTTCATCTTGATCGTTTTCGTCGCTGTCCGAGGTATCGCTATCTGATATGCATATAAGACGTGATAGGACTTGATCAACAGAAACACTAGGTAAAATATTCTCATTTAAAAATTCGAGAACTTCAATTTTATTCGATCTAAGATTTATTTTTCGTTTTAGAGCTCCTATCGTTTTGTTAGCTTTGTTAAGGTTATCTGTTAGAGCAACGATCATTTTATATAATTCTTCATTATTAGGGTAACGATTCAAAACAGGTAATTTATTCACTGCGTTTGGGTTAGCCGATGTACAGTACTTAATATTCTGTTTAAATGGACATGATATACTATGCTTTTCATATAATATAGAGGTGGAAACCAATGAGAAGCATCCCGTACACCATTGCTGTTCTTGCATTTGCTTAAAAGAATGTTATGAACAATATGGTAGCATGTGATGCATATAATATAGCTGATCTGTGTATGAAATCTTTTATTGTTAAGACTGGATGGAAGAGATCAAATCATTCAATTTTACACTGAGAAAATATTATAATCGTTAATAGTATATCCACAGCACAAAAACATATACGTGGTCTATCTACCAGAAAGCTCGATTGCTTTTCAAAAACATTATGGTAACTACGAGAAATTGCAGTTGCGGTTTCGTTGATATAAGTACACCAGCAGCTAGAGAATCAAGCCATATAAACACAAACAAAATAATTCAAGGTGCGTGTCGTGTCCCGTCATCCTTGTACACAATGACCAAAGCAAGCATAAACGTAGCAAGCATTCCCGTAGTGAGATTCGACAAGCATGGTAGCTACGCACGCTATTTAGACAGAAAGAAAGGGAAGGGACCTTTACTAACGCAAGTACGAGAAAATCTCACCACCGTCCCTATTTATGGAAACAAGACAAGAATGATAGGTTTAATGCCTAATTGTCATTGTAAATAAAAAAGAGGGTAGGTAGTCATAGTCATAAAGTTTAAAAGTATGATGTATAACTTATAATTATTGATTTTTTATATGTTATAAAGAATTATGTAACCAACTTATAGATTATTAGAAAAACATTCATTACTCCTTTTTATGGGTTGATGAAGGGAGTAGATAGACATTTTAAATTTTTATTTTTGAAATGTTATTTATGTTCATAGGTGCTAGAATAATGGTATGCCAGAAGCGAAATTACAAGGTAGGTCCATTACTGTGAACTTATGTAAATTATCCGTAGTGACTGGAGATACCGAGTTATTGAAAACTTTCGTCATATTCTGATTTATGATTGAGGGAAAATCTTTATAATTACCTACAACATTTCCTTTTCCAGTACTTCCCTCTCCACGACAATCTTCTAACAGAGGAAATGGAGGAATGTCGCTGGGAGACACAGTATTGACTTTGAACATTTTCAGTTTCCCCTGAGATGAATCTACCTGTAAAGAGTAAGAAGATCTCAACTTGCTTTTCGTACGGAATCTGCTACTATTTTGTTGACAAGGAAGCATTTTATATTTCAAAGGTTCATTGCATATAGTACAATTTTTATCCAGAAGAAGTAATTCCTCAAAGCACTTTGCACAATACGCATGATTGCATTCTGATAGACATTTATCTTTATGAAGGAGAACGTCCTTAAAAGGTTCGGCACAGTATTGACAATAAGGCTGTTCCGTGAGAGTGGTTCCACATGTAGGATGCATAAGCGTCAACTTCTTGGGTTTGTTATCAGTCATGTTTATGTTTGTTGCGTTTATTGATATTAGTATGTGCGATTGAATAGTAATTCGATAGCATATACCGAGTATTTATATTATATTTTTGTCCGGATATAAATATAGTGTCAAGAGAGCTTCGTGATAGATTTGATGTAACTTTCGATAAATAGAAAATAAGTACTTCAATTTTCATAAATCATAAAAATGTCATAGTGAGAAAGAAAAAAGAAATAGGGTGAAGGAAAGAGGAGATTATAAGATATTACGATTTACTACGTATTTTATTAGACTAGATTGATTAAGAATTAATGTTTCTTATTTATAATTCATTTCATATCATTATGTTAAAAGAAATATTCCAATCTTTTCGAAGATGGTATCACAGAGGATAATGAAGTAAACCTTAGTTTCCACTGAAGTTGATTAGAAGATCTCAAACCGTTGTCTCCTCCCTTTCGTTGTATAGAGATAATGTCGCCGAGAGAAATGACAGTTGCTCTAGAATTTATTCGAAATTGGAACTTCTTAGATAACGTCTCAATAACGTCACTCATTTTGTACACAATAGTTTTAACTCGTTCTTCATTTTTATATTCTATTCCCATTAGGTAACTCGGAGACGTTTCCTGATTGTTTCCTTTTAATACGAAATGAAGTATAGCCTTAATATTGTCGTTTAGCTTGGTAAGAAGAGATCTGAGTTGAATGTCGGAATAGTTATCAAGAGATAGAGGAATGCGACCGACCTCCTTGTCAACAATATTAGTTCCTGGTATAAGAGGAATTTCGCACAAATTCCTAAGCATGAAGCTCACCTGCTTGATATCAGGAATTTCTTGCACAAAGTCATCTACCCAATGCCTATCTATTTGTCCATAGCAGCACTTCACATCGTATCTTTTTATTTGAATAAGTATATTTCTGTCAACGTTGACTATATCCGTTTTGCATACTGAGTTTGGATGTCTTCTGAATTTCGTTAATATTGCGTTGTTGACTACTCCAACTCCATCTCCATTACCATTATCTTCTGGTAGGAAAGTATTAAAGAATAGTGTGGAAAGCCCCGAATCACCATTGAGGTCTCGCAGAACCTTCTCTTCTTCTATGAGACCTCCTTTCGCTGTTTTGCTATTGTTTATGGACATTTCTAGTCCTTTTATTGTGTTTTCCAAGTGAAGGATTCTTTCTTCTGGTGATGAAGGAGAAGAAGAAGAACAAGAACGTGGAGATATTTTTATCTCGCTTCTAGGAGTTCCATTTTGATTGTTTATTTTATTTCTGTAATCATGTTTATTATATTCAAGTAAAGAAGTGTACTTGTTCTCTACTTGAAACGATGTATCAATAAACAGTTTGCTCCTGCTATTGTAATTGTTTCTGTTGTTATTGTTGCTGTTGTAATTGTTGCTGTTGATTTTGCTTCTTGTATTGTATTTATGTGTACTATGCGCAGGAGTCTCATTATTTATTGTTTCCAATTGACTTGCATCTATATTCATATTGTAATCTTCGTTATTTTCATATCCTTGTTTTTGTTTATCGTATTCAGAGTCTTGTTTCATTTCATTGTCGTTCAAAGTAATTTTAGCATTGCTATCGAAATAGTTGTCATAAATAGAATTGATAAATTTGATGCCTTGGTTCACAAAAGACATAAAATACGCGTGTGTATGTGTTTATAATAGATTGATTTATGTAAGTACTGAAGAGAGTCTTAGATGAGAGACAACGAAATCAATTTTGTAAACGAGCGCAAGAAAGTATAAAAAGTATGAAATAGTATTTATATCATTCAAGCCTACCCTTCTCAGATTGTTGTTGAAATGGTTGGATTAAGGATTGTGTGTAGAAGGGAGAACTTTTTCTTGACGGAATAGTATATAGAAGAGTAAAATATAATATAAATTAAACAGTTTTTATTCTTGAAATGGCATCATTCGAGTTAAATAGTAAATTATACACCAAACCAGAAATAGAAGATATACTGTCTCTAACTTATCCTTATACTGTGGAAAATGTATATGATCAGAAAAAGATTTTATTTGTGGATTTATCCAATGACCACCAACTACGCCTCGAGAAAAAAACAGATCTAGCTACTTTTGTGGAAGAGATATCCACAAGGTTAGTGGAAGGCATAGTAGGCAATGAGGAATCGAAGATATCGTTAAGAGAAGTAAGTGTAGAGCAGCAGGAAAGTTCACAAAATGCATCTACCTCTTCTTCATCATCTCCTTCCTTTTTAAGAAATGGTAACAACAATACTTTGTATCCAGGTGTAGATCACGATGTCATATATAATAAGAAAGCGGTAAATGAGGCTGAGAAGGCAACTTTAAACGATGGTCTTCACGTAGACGAAGCGGGTGCACCACCTGGTGTGATCAACCCTTTGCAGTATCGAACCATAAAGCGTGCGGTAAATATCGATTCGCGATTTCGTCCCAACTACTACGCATCGAAAGCATCGGATATGCAACTAACTTTGCCCACCCGTTTAGAGAAGGTGATAACAATGAGATTGGGAGCTTTAGAATTGCCCAATACTTTTTATGCCATTAGTGAAGAACTGGGGAACAATTGTTTTAAAATAAATTCAATTATGATTACGATACCAGATGGTAATTACTCATCATCTTCTGCAGATACGCAATATCCTCAAATAGATGTTGCCATAAAAAAAGCCATGGCTCATGCAAGTACTGCTATCACAGATTTGGATTTTTCAGTTGACCCAGCATCAGGGAAAAGTGTTTTCACTAAAACATCATCGAATTCTACAACGTACACGATCACTTTTGGAGTGAATAAAGATGGAACAAACTCTAGTGAAAAGCTTCCCTACTTTTTAGGTTGGCAACTAGGATACAGGGTGAATGTGTACACATTAGATACATCTTCTTCCACAGCAGTATCCGATGGTGTATGTCAAATATCTGGACCAAGATATCTATATTTGGCAATAGATGACTATAACAACAATGTAAATAATTATTTCGTGTCTGCTTTCAGTGATTCAATAAACAACAGAAATATTTTATCTCGTATAGATCTTCCCAATTCTAACGAAGATGGATATGGCTCTCAGTTAAATCGTTCTAGAAATTATTTTGGTCCAGTAACAATAGAGAAAATGCAAATCCGTTTAATGGATGAATACGGTCGCGTAATAAACATGAATAATATGGATTGGTCATTTACTCTTATGTTTGAGTGTATGTATTGATAAATAAACAAAACTAATTGATTCGTAATTGCATAAATAAAAATGTCATTTAATAGTACAATGCATACATAGAAAAACCAGGATAGGTCAATGAACAACAATCCGTTGATAGACCACCTACGAAATGCGAAAAGTATTCCAGAAAGAAACACCGATAAAAGGAAAGACGGATATATAGTACCAAAAATTAATAATAATAATGGTGCGACCACGTCGTCGACAACACCAGCAGCAATTCGGGATGAATGGGACTATTTGATGTATGGAACAGATGAACAATATGAGGCTCATTACGAACCAGAGAAAAAGAAGGAGCGGGAGATGCGCAAAGGGATGAGGATGTGCTTTTGGCTCATGCTACTTGGAGGGGTGATTATGACAGTATCGTCATCGGTATGTGCTGTGTATGTGGGATTGACTTATCATGATGTTCATTCTTCCTATAATCGAATCAATGAATATTCAAATCCTTTTGCTGGTATGAATGTGTCCGACATTGACTACATGAAGGATCAGGTGAGAAGCATAAATCATTGCATTACTGAGCGTTACTGTAAGAGAATAGAGGATAACCCGAAAGAGGAGAAAATTCAAGATGAATGAAAATATGAGTGATTGTAAATCTTATAGTGAAAATAAAATTATACGGATAATATAAGTTCGTATCATTTTATCAATTTATAGATAACTTATCTTAACAATGGGAGGAGGAATTTTACCTGTAGCGGTACATGATAACGAAGTGTATTTATTGTTTGGAAAAGAAAACGAATTGGATGATACCCAAGGATGGGCTGATTTTGGGGGAGGGAAAAACAAAAACGAAAGCGTTATACAGACGGCTGTGAGAGAAGGGTGTGAAGAGTTAAATGGATTTCTGGGTTTAGAGGCGACGATTCGTGAGAATTACGAGAGAGACAAGATAATGAGCGTATTTCATGAGACTTACACCACATATATGTACAAGGTGGATTATGACAAAAACTTGCCAAAATATTTCCGTGGCAACTATTTATTTTTGTCTACCAGGTTGCCCCATATCAAGGGAAATTTAAAGAACGGTTTGTTGGAGAAGTCGCATATAAAGTGGTATACTTTTGAGGAATTGAGACGTGAGAAAGGCAAATTCCGTCCTTTCTATCAAGCAATAGTCGAGAAAATTATTCGCAAGGAAGTCGAGGTAAAGAAGCTTGTGGGCTTAAGTAGTAGTAGTGTCAGTGCCGAGAAAAGAAAACGTAAATCATCTTCTTCTTTTAAGTCAATCAGGAAGACACGTAAGCAGCGCAAATAATTATTCTTTCTTTATAACATTAACACTACAACATTGAGTTCTGCTGTAAGGTAGGTAATAAAAATAAGAAAATGAATAAAATGAATTCGTCAAGTGATGAAGAAGCCCAAGATGCCGATGTTAATGAAGAGGAAAAAGAAAGAAAAGATGGATACGAGAATACATCGACAACCTCTTCTCTCATTCCTGATTCTTATACATACTTTAGTAGAGAAAGTAGAATATTGCAAAGAAAAAGTGTCGTGAATTTTTTGTATAATAAATTGAAAAGTGATGATGTGGAGGCAAATAAGATGACCTCCTTCTCTATAAAAAGTTTACATTTTTCCTTTCCGATACTACTGGTTCCACTAGTGATAATGTCGCCTGTGTGGGTAGTGTATGTACTTTTCGTATCATGTATCCTCATGAAGTTACTATTTTGGTACTTTCACGGTTGTTTCCTGAGTAATTTGGAATATAAGCTTAATAATGAAAATGACGTAAACGTAGTTGATCCTATCGTGTTTGCTTCAGGCAAAAAGATATCAAAAGAGTCAAGAATAGAAGTAACCGTGAAAGCAACAAACCTGCTGATAACCTTTCTGGCAGCCATGATAATATGGAAAGAAAATCGATCTTCACTTGATTAATATTAATAAAGGTAAATAAAGGAGTGAAACTTATATATGGTTAATTTATGAGTAACAATATATAAGACGACAGAATGAGTGAAAGCGAAGAATATACTAATCCAGACGATTTCACGAATAGTCAACTTTTCCAACTATTAGGATTAAATTATGATAGCGACGGAGAGGATCTATATGGAAATAAGGTTACTCCAGAAATAATCAAATCATTTACAGATGAAAGAATAATACAATTCCAAAAGGGAGACAATAAAGGATTGGAGAATTTTTTTGAGAAAGTGCAGCAAAGGTTATTACAAGACTATACAACAGACTGGGGTGATAACAATATGTTCAATCAGTACCATGATCCCTATGAGGCTAGTGATGAAAGCAACAGTGATGTCGACACCGATGACGCGGATGAAGAAGATGACGAAGACTTGAATTATGATGACAGTATGGAAGAGATAAATCAGGTAGCAGATGAAACTAATTACCAAAATGGTGTGACGAATGAGGATGACGATGAGTATGATGAAGACGATGATTATGAGGATGAGGACGACAGTATAGAAGGATTTGGAGCTGAGCAACCGAATAACATACAAAAGAACAAAATTACAAATCGTTACGATGAGACAGCTGTGCTGGATGGAGATCATCCTGTTATGGAAAGAAATACACTAGGAGTAAGCAATACCCAAAACGTTCCTATATCACAAGGTACATTAAATCCGTCTATGAGAAATACTAAAACGCAAGTGGTCATTATCAACAGTGCCTACCGCGATAATATATTCCCTCCCTCCACATCCGTGTCTTCCAGTACAGGTTTTACAATCACGTTGTCTGACCCTTTGTATAAGGTACTGGAAATCAAATTGAGTACATACTCGATCCCATACACGTGGTACAACATAAACGAATCGAATAATTACTTTTATGTAGATACTTATGATGCATCCTCGACTCCGACATATACACATTTGCTGAAATTAGCAATACCAATTGGAAATTACACATACTCCAGTTTATATACGGTAATAAGTCAAACGATTACAGATCAAGCATCACCTTCATTAGATTTGACAATAACGCAACAATCCAATGTGAATTCCTCAGTCCCAGCTGCAAACACAGGAAAGTCGAAAATCGGATTGTCCTCGACTACCGAATATAGAATACGCTTCTTTGAGGAAACCTCGGAATTTTCGCAAAGCAAATACAACCACAACCTAGGATGGGTTTTAGGGTTTCGTGGAAATACGGACACGGACAGTGAAAATTATGGTGAAATGATATATCATGTGGGTAGCACGGGCGTGCTATCTGAATCAATTCTCGATATCCATGGTCCAAGATATTTTACGTTGTGTTTGGATGATTTTTGTAATACGCAGATGAGTAATCACATAGTAGGTAGTACCCCAACTGATAATACCGTGCCTATGCCGTCCTATTGGAACGCGGAGCATGAAACAGAAATTACAGATAATAAATTGTCGTATGTGAGGGATTTGCCGAGAAAACTAACTAATGCACAACTGTACACTATGAATACGGTAGCTAAAAACGATCAAACACCATTGCCTCCGTACGATGCTAATTCCTCGTCAAGGATGACAAATCCCACTTTCACGAATGCCCTATCCATGATTCCTGTAGACACTTCTTCTATGACTTTCGGATCTACGATAATGAAGGAAGCAAAACCTACTATCCCTCGCGTGTATTTTGGTCCAGTAAGTATAGATCGTTTAAGAGTGAGATTACAGGATGATCAAGGCAATCAGGTTGACATGAACAACCGTGATTGGTCCTTCACGTTACAAGTGACTTCCTTATATCAATACTAATCTCATTTCATAACAAATAAGTCAAGTCACACATTATATTTTATAGTAATAATGTATACATACTCTGAATACATTATTAACTACGATTCATAAAAATACATACATATCATCATGAGTGGAAATCGTGCTTTCAAAGAAATAGCAAATAATTTGTCTGGATCAGATTACATAAAGAATAAGAAAAGCAAAGAAATATATAAGACGTACAGAGGGTCACCAGATAAAATAAACAAGAATGTAAGAATAGAGGAAAATAGTTTAGCCAGCGCAGAGTCGTATGAAATGTTGAATTTGATTACGAATGGAAAAGACATAACATACACAATGTCGGGTGGTGAGGGAACTGCTGCTATTTCATTACAGAATCTGCATAGCTCGAGTGACACTTGGAAGGGTTCCTTACTAATAAGCGAAGATGGAAAAGTAGACCTGGTGGCGAGGAGCGGATTAGTATCAGCGAACTTATTCGCTCATATTACAGCTGGAACTAACACTGACGAAGTTGCTACAAACGGTGTTTATCATTCAGTTCCATTGTCTGGTGGCTCCGGAAGTGGAGCTGTCGTGACTGTTACTGTGTCGTCAAGTGTTGTTTCCGCGATTGCCGTGACCGCTGCCGGTAGAGGGTATGCAGTTGGCGATGTTCTCACCATTTCTGCTGGATTTGCAGGTGCAGGGAGCACCGAGCGCACGATAACCTTGCAAGCTACTGACTTGACACAGAGTATTTACAAAATTAATGATCCATTATTTCTGCAGTCTATTTACGGAACAAATGGAACAGTCGGGTGCGTAACAGAAGAAACTTCCCAGTTGAGTTTTACATGTTGTGGTACCGCCGGCACGGCTACTAATCCTCAACCCGTTCCAAGACCTACATTAAAGGTAACAAACTTTACCAGTTTACATATCGCTCCTGGTTTTTCAGCAGAAAATAGTGTCTCATTGAGCCAAGTATATATAGGTGCATCGTATTATGAATATTCTGCAGATCCTGATATCGGTATTACTGTTAGTACGGATGGTGATAATGTTTTAGTAGCCCTTTCTAGTCAAGTACAAATAGGTAGTCATTACACAGTGTCGGTGACTCCTTTTAACAAATGCAGAGAGAGTGGTTCTAGTGATACTGCAATTACCAGTAGTTTCGATGTATACGCCGCTACACGACCAATTCCAACACCTACAACCGTTGATATCGAATCTCCTATATATGTAACTCCAGGAAGTTCAGCATATTCTACTGTTAAGTTGAGTGATGTATTCAACTATGCAACATCATACGTATACTATGTACATAATGCTGATGGCAATCAGATAAACATTTCTACCGAACCAGATACTACGATAAAGGTTGAATGGGCAAGTGGACCCGTACTAGGAGATAATGTCACCATAACAGTAGACGTAACGGCTAGTAATATTACTGGCACTGGAGCAGCGACAAAATCTTTTACAGTAAAACCTGCTTTACCGTCAGTATCAAGCACAAATGCTAATAAAACAGAGGTAACCTCTACGACAGATAATAAAAACTATGTATTGTATACATTTGGTTATTCTGCGTTTTCAATAGATGTTTCTGCGATGCCGGAAGTAACAGGGACGATATCAATAGATTTTTCTGGTACGACTAATAATACATTAAATTCAAATGTTCTTCTCGTTGCTGGAGGAGCAGCAGGAGGTTTAATGCAAACAGGATTATATAGTAATGGATCAGTGAAGAATGGCAGTGGAGGTGGAGGAGCAGGGGGGTATGCCTCTGGACAAATGGCAATTACCAATACCAATAACTCCACTACAACATACTCTATTGGTGTAGGGAATGGTGGAAAAGGATTAATAGACGGAAGTTATAGTACCAATGGTAACGGTATTCAAGGAAGAGACTCATCTATTACTCTAGACGGTGTCAGCGTAATCAAGGTTATTGGTGGAGGTAGTGGCTTATATACTCATACTAATGGAGTTGGTAGTGGTGGAAGCACTGGAGGAAACTCTCACGACGTTCAGCTGAAACCTGTCGAAACTTCGCTCTCAACAATAACAGGATATGGTAACCTTGGAGGAGAGTTAGAGTTTGGAAATTTGGGAGAACCTGCACCTGAGCGTGGTGGAGGGGGTGGAGGGGGAGCAGGGGGAGCAGGGACTTCTGGAATAAACGAACCCGGCACAGATACTGCTACACGAGGAGGGAATGGAGGAATTGGAAAAGAGTGGGAGATAAACAATACTTTTTATGGTGGAGGTGGTGGTGGCACAGGAGCAGAGGATAATATAATCAGAGTAGGACAGGGAGGTAGTGGCGGTGGAGGAACAACCAACACTATTGGAAATGATACAGGCGATTATAATGGCACCAATGGATTAGGAGGAGGAGGAGCAGGTGGATGGCACAATTCTTTATATAGAGGAGATGGAGGAAGTGGTGTGTGTATTATTGCTTTTGAGAAAGGAACTATTATTACAAATAATAATTAAAAATTTAAATACTATTACGAATAAGGTAATCTAAAAATTGAATGTATAATATAATGATGTCAAGTAATCAATTATATTATACAGTGACGAATCGAATCTAAAAATTATGGGGAGAAGATAAACATTTTCAATATAAACAGAAAGCCGGTAATATACATAGCAACCGTATATACACAGTTAGATATAAGATGTTAGCATATATGGATAAAAGTGAGCATGGCTCGATAGCGAGTATTCAAGGTGATTGTTTGGAGAAATTGGATGAAATAAAAGAAAAATCTATCCAGTCAATAATCATAGATCCACCTTATAATATAAGTAAGGATGAGTGGGATAAGTGGGAAAGTACGGAAGATTATACGGAATGGTTGGTGTCTATAATAGAAAAGCTAGAAAAAGTTTTGAAAGATAATGGTTCCTTCTTTCTGTTTCATAATGACATGGAGCAAATAAGTGAGATTATGATGAAAATAAAAGCAAGGACTTCCTTCAAGTATCGTCAGATGATAACTTGGAATAAACGATACGTTGGCTCCAAGAAGAAGGGATACTTGGACGGTTACATTGTAAAGAACGATTTGCATAATTGGAATAAAATGGCAGAGTATATATTGTTCTATACATTTGAGAATTCATGGAAATTGAAAGAAGAGCGAACGAAGCGAAATATAAATAGTTTAACCATATCAAAAGAAATACTGAGTCGCACAGGAGGTATAACAGGATGGTATAGCAATATAGAGACCGGAAAGAATATGCCCACGCGCGGAACAATAGTCCCAATAGAGAAACATTTG
>Ga0233439_10004840_pt1 | contig 12804 bp, 7 predicted proteins | sample SI_123_September_6_FD_182713 | JGI IMG/M metagenome (GOLD analysis project Ga0233439, IMG submission 182713) | Seawater microbial communities from Saanich Inlet, British Columbia, Canada - SI_123_September2016_100_MG | ecosystem: Environmental > Aquatic > Marine > Inlet | place: Canada: British... | reverse complement strand
CACTGATGGGCCCCGGGATATCGGGGCAAGATCATCTATTACAGTGCAAGATTGTCCTCCACATCCAAAGTTTCCAGAGACATAGATGTCGCTGTTGTGATCAATGGAGATGTCGCTATTCTTCGTGTTATCGATAGGGTCTAACGTCTTAGCCCATTGAAGAGTTCCATTCTCTCCCCAGAACTTCATTACAAAGCTAGATCGAAGTCCATAATTTGTATCCTGGCATTCTGAATTAGGGGCGATATAACCTTCACATCCACCATATATTACATAGTCCCCATTATCCTCAACTATTATTTTCCAAGGTTCAATATGTTCATTCACCTCATTGAGAGCAGTCGAGGGGTTAGTCCCGTTGTAGTCTATCGAACGTGCCCATTGCCAAGTTCCGTTCGCAGCCAACTTCGCAACAAAGCCACCGTAATTACATGCGTTTGCTTCAACGCAGTTATCGAATTCGATGGAACTGCCAAATCCGAAATTTACATTCGCATAATATCCTGTAACATAGATGCTATCATTGCCATCCACATATATATCTTGTATTTCCCCATTTGTCTCAGTAAGATTAGTAGAGGGGTTTATCTTCCACTCACATATTCCAGCACCATTAATTTTAACTATAAATGCTGAGTTTCCAGCAGTAACTTGACTCTCTGACCAAACACATCCTCCGATTGATACGTTGTACAGTGAGTAACCATTTTGTCCAATAATATATGTGTTCCCCTGTGAATCGACGGTCAATCCGTTAATACTCACCTCAGGACCATCAAACACCTCTGCCATGGACCACTCGGTCCACTCGATACATCCATCAGAATCATAGTCATTAGAACTGTTTGAAACCCATCCATACGGGCTGTTAGGACAATTATCATATAGATTGTTAACTGAATCTCCATCATCATCACCCACTGTATAAGTGACATATGTAGATCCAGATGAATGCCACATTACCCACATGTTTCCCTCACTGTCAATTGCAATCTTACCTCCGCCTGTATTGCTGTTCTCAAACCAATCAGATGTCCAAGAGTTACCATCAAAAGTAGCTACTGTGAATCCTGTAGAAGCACGGGAAACAGCATGAATATTACCATCTTGGCCATATATAAGATCGGTGATCGTACCATTAGTGAATGTGTAACCAGTTGCACCAGAGACAGTGGTTCCCGAGGCGGTCCAATCATTATTTCCTGCATCTACGGCTATGAAGTTCTGACCTCGAACCCCGCTCGTGAGAGTTCGTATAATGCCATTTGGTGAAACAGCAGCATCTACTAATGTCAAACTAGAAGATAGGACTGGAGATTCAGGCGTAGCCCCAGACATTACAGCCATCCTTGTGAATGCTGCATAGGTGCTCTGTTCGAAGCATCCTCCTGCCCCGCCGTTGGTAAAGACATCTTGACGCCAAGCCACGGAAACTAAGGTAGAACCTGCTAGAACGGGATCTTTGACGTTCCTATGGTAGTAGCAATCGTTGTTAGAGCCGTAAGTGCTGTCTGAATATGCACTCCATCCTATACTCGACCCAGAAATTATTGATTCGGTTGATGAGAAGGTATTCAGGTCTACGATAATTTTGCTTGATTGTCCAGGTGTATCAGAGCCATAACCTCCATTGAAGTTGTAAGGGGAAGCAGAACCGTAAGGGCCATCAGCAGCCATGTAAGCCGTTGTACCATCCACAAAAAAGTCAAGAGTCCCACAGGGAGAGACCGTATGACTTGTCCAATTTCCATTATCTCTCTCAATTAACGAGCACCCATCTTGAACAATAATCATATCATTACTGCCAATCCCCAGAGAATCAGCCTCTCCTACTCCGACAATTTCAGTATACCAAACCTTTCCTTCAGCAGCTGTCTGTTCCTCAATAAATGTATATTTTGAGTCATCTTGGACTGAAAGGGAATTCGATGTAATAAATCCTCCAATTAGGGAAAAAGTGAATATTAATACCATTAAGGCCGAAATAACATTTTTTCTCATAATATTCATGTTTATCCCTATATACTGTTTCCCAGACTAAAGGACCTGCTCATTTCTCTTCCTTGCAGATAAGAAACCGAATGTCAAACCAAGTACTAGACTGATGAAAATTGTTGCAATAATTATCGGGAGGTCTCTCTCAGGAATACCATCAAGAATCTCACCTTCTTCCTCTACAGAAATACCGTCTTGATCATCATCCAAGGTCCTACTTGGATCATCGGGGAATACATCAATGTTATCTGGAACTCCGTCGTTATCAAAATCACCAGGGTAAGGGTCACCATCAACTCCTGAAGGATTATCTCCAAGACCATCTCCGTCAGCATCTATCCATTGAGTTGGCTCATCGGGGAACATATCTCTTTGTGTGCCATTATAATTATCTCCCCAACCATCGAGATCTCTATCGCAGCACTGACTAGGGTTGTTAGGGAATTGATCACCATAGATTCCTCCAGGATTATCTCCATATCCATCTCCATCTGAATCTGCCCATTGAGTAGGATCTAATCTAAATAAATCAACATCATTAGTATATCCATCATTATCCGTATCATTTAGAGAAGGGTCTGGGTTATTTCCATTAGGGTTGTCTCCGAGTTGATCATTATCTGTATCTTCCCATTGAGTAGGTTCCAGAGGGAATTTATCATATTGATTTGTGTATCCATCGTTATCTGTATCGTCAAGATGTGGGTCAGGGTCATTTCCATTAGGATTGTCTCCCAGTCCATCATTATCGTTATCGTACCATTGAGTGCCATCATCAGGGAAAGAATCTATTGGGTCATGGATTCCATCACCATCAGAATCAAGAGAGAGGTAAGGGTTATCAGGCCAAATATCGTTTAAGTCCGCGACACTATCTCCATCAGAATCAAGGCATGCAGTTAGGATGTATGAGCTATTACCACTCTCTAGAGGGCAACTATCATCTTCATCTAGGAAACCATCTCCATCATCATCATCATCCAACCAATTACAAATTAAATCTTGATCTATATCCGAAGGAATTGAATCGGAATTGTCGAATGAAGTTTGGCAGTCGATTTCTTGTGCATCAGTCCAACCATCATTATCATCATCAGTATCTGCATTGTCCCCTATACCATCTCCATCAGTGTCGAAGGCTTCCAGAGGATCTTCTGGAAATGCGTCTTCCGAGTCTCTGAACCCATCATTATCTCCATCTCCTGGAGTTGGGTCAGGGTTAGTTCCTAGAGGATTATCTCCATATCCATCATTATCTTCATCAATCCATTGTGTATGATCAGTTGGGAACTCATCGGGATTATTACCTGACTGATTATCTCCATACCCATCGCCATCTCTATCAGACCATTGGGTAGAGTCCAAAGGAAATGCATCACCTCTTTGATTTTCTCTTAAGTATGTTTGAGAAAGTCCTGTGGGTGTTTGAGAAACATCATAATAGTAATTGTCTCCTATTCCATCACCATCTAAATCTGACCACTGGGTTGGGTCAGAGGGGTATAGATCTGGATCATTTCCTGACATATTATCGCCAAAGCCATCACCGTCAGAATCAGCCCACTGTGTTGAATCAAATGGGAATATGTCACCTAAGGTCCCATATTCATTATCGCCATATCCATCTCCATCTGAATCTGCCCATTGAGTAGCGTCAGATGGTGCCCAGTCGGGAGTACTTCCTAGAGGATTATCTCCGAATCCATCTCCATCAGAATCTGCCCACTGCGTGGAGTCAGAAGGGAATAAATCAGGATTGCTTCCTGTCATATTATCACCATAGCCATCTCCATCAGTATCGACCCATTGAGAGGAATCGTTTGGGAAGGCATCTGCAGGATAACCTCCTAGAGGATTGTCACCATATCCATCTCCATCTGAATCTGCCCATTGAGTTGGCTCCATAGGGAATAAATCGGGGTTGTTCCCTGACATATTATCGCCAAAACCGTCGCCATCAGAATCAGCCCATTGAGTAGGGTCTGAAGGGAACTCATCGGGATTATTACCACTCTGATTATCTCCATAACCATCCCCATCAGAATCAGCCCATTGAGTAGGGTCCGAAGGGAAATGATCTCCTGAATTTCCATATGCATTATCTCCATGACCATCTCCATCAGAATCAGTCCATTGTGAAGGATCATTCGGGAACTCATCCGCAGGATATCCAGAAATATTGTCTCCATAACCGTCTCCATCAGAATCAGTAGTCTGAGTTGGATTCCAAGGGAAATCATCTGCAGAATTATTTACTCCATCATTATCGCTATCATCTAGAGACGGATCTGGATTATTACCACTCAAATTATCTCCATATCCATCATTATCGGCATCAATCCATTGAGTATTATCAAATGGGAAATCGTCAACAGTATTGTTATATCCATCATTATCAGTATCATTTAGATAAGGATCAGCTGCAGTTCCAGATTGATTATCTCCAAGTCCATCATTATCGTTATCTTCCCATTGAGTAGGATTCCATGGGAATAAATCTACTGTATTGTTATAGCCATCATTATCGCTGTCATTCAAGTAAGGGTCAGGATTATTGCCTGATTGATTATCACCCAATCCATCTCCGTCAGCATCTACCCACTGAGTGCCATCTAATGGGAATATATCCGGATTCACTCCTGTGCTATTGTCGCCATAACCATCTCCATCTATATCAGACCATTGAGTTGGTTCGTTAATGAATGCATCACCATTTTGGGAATCGCGTAAACTAGTAGATTGATTGTAGACCCAAGTGTAGTTATCCCCATACCCATCTCCATCAGAATCTACCCACTGAGTTCCATCATAAATGAATTCATCAGGATTATTTCCAGATTGATTATCTCCATATCCATCTCCATCAATATCTGAATATTGTGTAGAATCAGTTGTAAATGCATCACCAAACTGAGTTCTAAGGTTGTTGTGTGTATCAACAATGAAGGTATAATTATCTCCATATCCATCTCCATCTAAGTCTGACCATTGTGATGAATCAGTTGGAAAAGCATCGCCATTATTTTGATTCCTGAGACCCGTCGAAGTATCTATTGAAAACGCATAATTATCTCCCCATCCGTCTCCATCAGTATCATTCCACTGACCAGAATCATTAGGGAAGATATCTGGATTAGTTCCTGAGATATTGTCACCGTAGCCATCGCCATCAGTATCCCAATCTTGAGTGATATCGCCTGGGAATGCGTCAGGAGTTGGGTCGTAAACAACTACACTCATGTCTTCAGTTACTGAAACGCTAGTTGAGTTGGAATAATTCGTCATTGTAACTTCTATACTATGTGGAGTATAATCATATCTTGATGTCGTAGAACGACTATATTCCTTGACTAAGAATGAAGTTGAACCACCATTTGGCCCTGTTGATTGATTTCCTACAAGCCAGTTATTAGACTCTGTTACAGTGACTTCTGCATTAGGCGTCCACTGAAGGTCGGGATCAGTTACCCAGACCTCAAGATCCCATTTGCGTATAACTTCGCCAGATACAATATCTTCATCTCCTTGATATTCTCTGTATTCAGTGCTAGTGACTGTTAAAGTTGGGCCGTCCAGATATATTGGCCTGCATAATCTTACAATGCCAGGATGCCAACTTGTTCCATTGAGGCAATCAGCGGTGAGGATTTGAGAATCATTTATGTTATAATAATAGGGGGATGATGAAGACTGGTCAATCATTACTTCTGTATTAATTTGTATAAAGTGAGAATTGGGGTTTGAGTAACTGGAGATATGCCCTCCAAGAGTGTTATTTTCTAATAGTACAGATTCCATATTCAAATGAGCCAATTGCCCTGTTTGAAGATACTGGTCAAAAAGATCGTCAAGTAATATTGCATGACTTCTAACTATCCCGTACCTGAAATCAGTACAGCAGGCCCCGTAAGTAAATTGCATTATATTTTCATTATTATCGAATATCTCTGAATTAGAAATATCTAATGAAGTTGCCCTAATTGATACACCGACAAACTCACTACATTGAATGTATTGATTGCCACTGGAATATCGATACGGATGAATATACCGACTTGAAGAATTATCATTATCCCAATCGCCACAAGCATCCCATTCATCAGGTGTTCCATAAGAGGAATGTTGATTCCAATGAGCATAGGGCGTATTGGTGCCAACATTCAAATTACAAGTCTCAGATATAGATATATTATCTGCATATATTGCCGCTGCTGAGATAATATAACATTGGCTATGAAGACCATAATAGAACGGAGAAGTGCTATTATCCCAGAATTCAATATCATTCCAGATATCACTTATGTTCGAATTACTAATTTCTAGATTACCATTAACCCTGATAAGTTGGAGTCCATTGACATGCGAATGACCTTCACCTGACCAAACAAAGTGATCTGCTGAATTGACGGTTCTAGGAATCCAATCACATGAGAAATAGGATGCACAATTGCTGGAGTCGGTGGATGCATCCTCGATGGCATCCGTACCCTCAGGATTAATCAGATTCCAAGCAGTTAAGTTATCTATGGTCACATTATTATCGTGCATTGCATGAATTATTGTATGATAGGTGTTGGAAATTGAGACATTACGGATTATGATTTCTTTCCCAATCCCACCGTTTTCAGCAAAAATCACAGGCAACCAATCAACACTTTGACCGACAGAATTGGTATAAGTTAAATTAGTGTCGAGATTATATGTTGAAAGTCCATTAATAGATAAATTTGCTTGCCAATAATAATCTTTCGCAATACCAACACATAGCCTACATAGATTAATGAGATTTATATCGTTTAATTGGTTAACATTCCCGTATTCAGAAATCCCATCACATACTGACTGCCATGTTTCAAAATAAATTGCTATTTGTGCCTCTGCAAGTCGAGATGAGTCGGTTCCAGCAGCTTTATTTGTATTATTTGAAATTGTTAAACCATTAATACTCAGCCCGAGATTTAGATCACAAGAAGTATCTGAAGGTATGAAAAGAATCCTCCCTTCTTCTAGAAATGTATCGTTCAGAGTAACCTCGTCTGTAGTTCGAGATGTAATGGCACAAGAACGTTGGATAGTTCCGCTCTCAATCTTAAGCTCGCCTCCATATTCTATTTCAAAACCAAAGCAGGTAGAGGTATATGATGAAATCAATGAATTATTGTAGACCTCTACACGCCCTCCATCATAAATACGTATTTCTCTATCCCAATCATTAGCGCCCCATAAATAAAGTCCAAATGAATCTATTACTAGAGTCCCATACACATCTACATCTCCCTGAATAAGAACTTGGGAGGAAACATGTGCGACCTCATTCGAGTTGATTGTCCAATCTCCAGCTGATCCCGGCGGAGTTGTACTTGCAGAAACTGTCAGCAATGGAGCTGACTGTAGAAGCATCAGAAAAACTAAGAAAAATGGTATAAATCTTCTTTTTCGATTAGCATTATTCTTCATCACTCTCTACACCATCCTTATCTGGAGCAGGAAGCGTAGATCTAATGGATAAAGCCGCTTGAAGAATCGCCCTTTTCTCCTCATTTTCTCTTGCCTTGTCTCTTATTTTTTCATTACTGATAGATTCTCTCTCAAGTTCCTGAGTTCGGCGAGATAATTCACGTCCTGCTGCCTCCGCAATTTCACGAGCATGTTTGTCTATTATTCTCTCTGAATATTCTCCATGAGCTTCTACATTCGCCTTATCTTCTATAGAATCGATTAGTGAGTTCTGTTTCATAGCCGTTGTTCTCAAATTTTCTTCACTAGTAATTCTGGTACTCAAAATTCCCGTTTTCATCCTTCCGTCTGCTTCGTTTTGTAAATCGACCAATTTATCAAGTTCCGAGTCTCCATAATTTATTGCAATTGATTCTACTAGAACACCAATTTTAGAAAATTCATCCTCAGCAATTTGCCTTAATTCATGTTCAATTCTTACAAAGTCATCTTTTGATTGGAAATCTTTAGGATTGTTCAAACTCAATACATATGATTTAAATTTCGCGCTTATATCTAACTCGACCGCTGAAATCAATTCACTAGCAGAGACAATACCTTCAGGAGAATCTTTAGCAATTTTGATTAATTTATGTATATTATCTTCAGGAGTACTGGCTGTAATTATTGCAAGGATATTAGCTTCTTCTCTAGAGCCCCATTTACTATTGATTTTCATAATTAGTTTGTGAGGCCCTGTATTTACAAAAAGGTGATCACGTTGAGGAGCCTTTTTCCCCAACAATTTAGAGATAATACTCGGTTTGGGTTTTAGGTTAGGGCGTATAGATGAATAAGTTCCTACATACACTCCGTCTTCTTCATATCCACACGCATCATTATTGCCTAATCTTCCGATAGTGTCCAACTCAATTACATCTGCAGAAACGTATCTCGCTATTGTTCTATTTCCTTCTCGCCATAAATAATCCGTCATCACGTCAGTCTCCTGTATTAGCTACAAGACGGGTTCTTCTTGTTAATGCATCGTTAGTTTCTTTAATTAATATAGAGCATTTCGAAATTAATTCTTGATTATTCTTAGATTCTAAATCAGATATTATTGTGTCCATTAATTTGATTACCAAAGAATCTAACTTCACTAGTTTTCGCCTCTTTAAGTAACCTAATTTTTGTAATTTTCCCCTCGGGCCGTGCCTTAAATTACTTCTCAATTCATCTATTTCAGTTTTTATCTCCATTGATTGTTCTAGAGAAATAATATTAGATTTATAATTTCGATTTACTCCCTCTCTTGCCTTTAAGCATAAAGTCTCCATTTTTTTAAGAAATTCTCTGTCGGTCTTAGGTCCATCCTTATACATCGTCGAGTATCCAATTTTTTTGCAAGTATTAATCACTAACCAATTATCAACTATTAAAGCAATTACTGTTAATAAAATGGGCCAAATCGTAATCTTTATGAGTTCCCAATCCATTTCAATCCACCCTTTTTGATTTCTTATGACTGGCAACTTTATTTGAAAATAACAATGCAACATCTAGGCTAATAATTGATATAGACAAACTAGTTATCAATTCGGAATCTAGATTTATAATATTCATTACTAGAGCAGCGAGAAGTCCCACGGTAATAAATTCCATGGAAGTGCGTAATTGATTATGAATTTGAGTTGATGTTAATCTAATTTCATCAATTTCAGCTCCTGTTAATATTGTTGGAATTTCTTTTAATGTAGATTTTACTCGATTTAGAAGCGAAGACTCATTGATTTCAATTTTACCTAATTTTATCCTATGGTATACTTCAAGACCGAAGAATGTTGTCAGTAATGTCTGTGAAATACGAATCATGAAAGACCATTCTGTAAGATCGAAATAATTCATCCGATTCAGCCCCCACAACAACCATATCCAAAATAATATTATATATTGGAAAGGTCCTATTTTTGATCTGATTTCCCTGATTAATTCATTATTCTCTTTTAGTAAATATTCTACTATTAAGCCAACCATCATAGCCAAAGAAATTAACGAAGTTATGATGAATGTTAATTCTGATATAGCCCCATTTCGCTCTAAACCTCCTAATTTTACAGTACACAATACTAGAGTTGCCGCAGTAATCAAATTTGTCACGCTCCTTAGGACATGAAGAGGATCTGTATTGTCTGCTAAATGAGTAAACCCATTTAGCACTGGAGGGTCCTGATATTCTTTTTTATTAACTTTCGGTGATTTCCGAATTGCTGAATCCCTTATTTTATTTGATATTTTAATTGAGTTATCGCTCCCCCTTGTTGTCATTGAGTCCGCCCATAATCTTTGTTCTACTGAGGTAAGTGGGCCTAATTCTTTTGATGGAATTGGAGGCCCATGACTTGTAAGTAATCTTCGAGCATTCATCGCTGTTACTTTACGCCCCTCTGATTCTGATGTAAGTAGGAGGAATTGTCCAGGTTCTAAAGAGGGTAAATTATCGGCTAAAGAACGATCTGCTTCCATCCCTGATAATATCTGTTTTATTTTCTTTCTATCTTGCTGTGCAGTAAATCTTCCAAGAAATAATGTATTTGCTTGTCCAAATGTACGGTAATCTAGATCTCCCGGACTTTGTGAAGCTAGCATACACCCAACTCCATATTTCCTACCTTCTTTCAATAATTGACGAATAATTGATTTGGAATTTGGCATTTTTGGATCTGGTGGTATATATGGACCAGCTTCATCTAAGAAAAACATAACTTGAGGGGCATCATTATTAGAAGGGTTTTGGAGCATCCAATCATATAATTCTCTGCAAAATTGTTGAATGAAATTCATTTTCACTGCTTCATCTGGAAGTGTATTCAGGTAGAGAATATTCACTGGAGTTTTTCCTTTCTTTCTTGTTTCAATCATCATTGGAATTTTTAATGGGGTTCCATAAGTGTACAAACGAGATTGTATACCGCTATTCAGTGCATTTGCGTTCCGCTGTAATTTTTTTAGCAGACTAGATTTGATTAAATCATCATAATCTACTGGATCTTCCTCACCAATCGAACTGGCTAAATCTCCAAAATTTTGAGGTAATGAATTTTTATCTGCTAAAGTAATTAGAAGTCTGTTGATGAATGCTTTAACGTTCAAGTGAGAATTTTTTGTAGATGGGTAGCCAAGACTTTCAGAGAGACCTATCGCCAATAAGTCCCATGCTTTAATCGATTCATCATCATTTAGATCAGATGATGGCAATTTGAATGGGTTTACACAAATTGGCAACCCTGAGTCATCCAGAGGGGTCCAAATTCTAACATCTGTTTTTTTCATCCAATCTTTTTGTTTTTTTGAGTCGGCCTCTGGGTCATTAATTGTAGGGAGGGCCATTCTAGCTAAATCTCCTTGTAAATCTAAAATAATCGAAGGTATTCCTGCTAAGGCACATTCCTCAAGAATTATTTTTGCCATTACAGTTTTACCTGAACCAGTATTTCCTAAGATGCCTACATGCCGTAATAATTTATCATGTCTTAACTCAGTTAAATCGGAATTCTCTGAGCTACTGCCTAGGAGCATAATGTTGTGGGAGAGATAGGTTTCTTTCATCAACCAATCGGTTTGATAGGCCACCTGGTTGCAAACTGGCAGTTGAAATAATACAACATGAAAATCGAAAAGAAGTTTGCTGAATACTAAGAAATCACTCGTTTTGACCGTAGTTTGAAACAGATAATAAGTGCTGTTATATAGGTTGAAATGCATGAATAAATGAGCGAATTAGGCGACATACAAATGTCGTCAATTAGCCGAATTGGTGGTAAAAATGAGAGATAATGATTTAGAAGAAAAACTACAACATGCGATGAATAATGGTGATAATATTTGGGTAATAGGTGATGTCCATGGGTACTTCAATACCTTTCAAGTATTAGTTGAAAAATTACAATTAAAAGAAAATGATATCGTTGTGATGATAGGGGATCTCATAGATAGAGGACCTACATCAGCTCATGTAGTGAACTATGTGAGAACAACTGAGAATTTTTATTGCATTCGTGGCAATCATGAACAAATGATGATAGAAGGATTCGATGAATCAGAATATTTTATTGAAAGAAATTATGACTCCCGATTTTGGTACCACAATGGAGGTCAGGCAACTGAATCATCATATTTCGCACTTTACTCAGACGCCAATACAGTATTATCAAAAGCATCGGATGATGTAAGTTGGATGAAAAACTTACCAACAGAAATCGTACTAGATGATTGGAGATTCGTTCATGCCGGATACGATCAAAATCACGATGTTGAAGAACAAGAAGAACACAACCACATGTGGTTAAGAGAGCAATTCTATACCTCAAAAAAACCAATTGACCCTAAGAGAACTATCTTATTTGGGCATACTCCAACACTCAAGCATTTGCATAAAGATGATTCCAAAGCAGGCCTAGTTTGGTTTTCTGATGTAAAGCTGGACGACGGACGTTCAATGGCAATAGGACTGGATACTTGCTTATATCACGACTTTAATTTGCCAAAAGTTTTGGCCGCATATAATATTAAGACAAATGAGATTATTTATCAAAATCGAATTATTGATTAATTATATCTAATATTTCTTGTATAATGTTAATTCCAATCTTACTTACAGTGGTTATCAACTCTTAATGGTGGACGCTGAGGAGTGAATATCCATCGCTCAGGTGTAAATTCGAAAATGTAAAGATATTTTTTTCTAGTATGAAAAAAGGGAAGTCAGCATTGAGTCCAGAAGATGTATTTGGGTCAAAAGAAGCTGCTAGAGAATTCGCAAAGGAACAGAAATTTAGACCTCCTCCAAATATAAGAGCAGGATCTCCATATGATATTGCGCCTTATACAGAACATTGTTGTAGAGTAATTGCAAATAAACCACTAGATAATTCTCTATCTTCTAGATTAGTAAGATGGATGCTTAATTCGAAATATGTGGAGAAGTTTTGATAGAGCAAAGGGTCTAATTCGACCCATGAAAGGCCATTACTTCGTGATTTTATTCTGCTTTAATTATCAGCGGGCTTCTTCTTGAAGTAGAATTCTTGCTCCCAGTACGAATCGCCCCGATGCCATGAAATCATTTCCCAACCATTCTGACCAAGTTCATACATAATCAGATTTAGTGAGAGTCCTCGGAATTCTTCATTTGGACCAACTGCTGAACCATCAAACCTTTTGAAAATCCACGCATCTTCTGTCATATCATCGACGTCGTCAATTACCCATTGTAAATGCCCGTGTTCCCACATATCTATCCCACGTTGATATTATCATTACAAATCTATTCCATAGTGAGCCTCAATCGCAAGGGGGCCCCATCCGATTACC
>Ga0233439_10004834_pt1 | contig 12826 bp, 11 predicted proteins | sample SI_123_September_6_FD_182713 | JGI IMG/M metagenome (GOLD analysis project Ga0233439, IMG submission 182713) | Seawater microbial communities from Saanich Inlet, British Columbia, Canada - SI_123_September2016_100_MG | ecosystem: Environmental > Aquatic > Marine > Inlet | place: Canada: British... | reverse complement strand
CTCTGCAAACTCCATCGTGGTTGGCGTTCTGGAACCAATCGAGCGTTACAACAACGTCGGCCGGCTCTGGGATTGCTGTTGGCGGCACCGATGTCGCCGTCGAAGAGACAACTGTCGGCTCGGCAGCCACGGTCGGCTCAATAAATTCCGAACAAGCGACGATCGCAATCGACGCAAATATTGCTACAAGTAGCACTAACTTCTTCATGAATCTCCTAGGCGAATAACTCTATTCGCAGTTGGTGGGTACTTTTTGAGCATCCACTTTTCTGTTGCGACGACCGCTGCGAACAGCGCCATTGCCAATATTGAAAGCACAACTATTGCAGCGAAAACTCTCGCCGTCTGAAACTGACCGCCAGCGATCTTCATCATCCAACCAAGTCCCGCGCTCGATCCGAACCACTCGCCGATAACCGCTCCAATTACAGAAACGACAGCAGCGACTTTTAGACCAGCGAAGAAGTTTGGCAGAGCCGACGGAATCATAAGTTTTTGAAATATTTGCCAAGGTGATGCACCGAGCGTGCGGAACATATCGACCATCTCCTGATCGACAGAACGTAGCCCAGCAACCAGGCTGATGACGATTGGGAAGAACGTGAAAAGCACGATGACTATCACCTTCGAAGTGATGTCGGTTCCCACCCAAATGATCAACAACGGAGCAAGCGTGATGATCGGAATCGTCTGCGAAGTGATGATGAGCGGGTAGACAGTTCGTTCTACCGTGCGTGACCAGATAATCCCTGATGACAACCCACCAGCAAGCAAAATCGAAATGGCGAACCCGATCAAAGTTTCCGCGGCGGTCACTCGGGCGTGTCGCATCAAGAATCCGAACGAATCCGCTATTTCCACAACGATCACGCTCGGCGGCGGCAACAGCCAATGCTGAACGTCAAAAACGTCAACGAGAACTTCCCAAGCGACGATCAGGGTTAAGGTCACAACGACGGCTGGAAGCCACTCGATCAGAATTTTCTTTAGGGATCCAGAAGTGTTCATCGAACAGTCTCCTGGCGACTCAGTAGATCGAGGATGTTCGCTCGAATCTTGTTGAATTCGGGCGACATCGAAATATCTGTCGTTCCCGTTCCCATTTCGATATCCACATCAATGTCGGCAATGATTCGTCCCGGTTCGGGAGCCATCACCAGAATTCGATCGGCCAGCAAAATCGCTTCATCAACATCGTGCGTAACCAGCACTACCGCTTTATCGGCAGTATCGAGAACATTTAACAACCACCGCTGTAAAGATCGACGGGTGATAGCGTCAAGCGCGCCAAACGGTTCATCAAGCAGTAAGACGGGGTTATCTGGCAGCACTGCTCTCAGAAGAGCAACTCGTTGGCGCATTCCGCCCGAAAGCTGCCACGGCATTTGATCAAGCACATCGGCGATACCGAACATCTCAGCAAGTTTTTCGACCTGTGCATTCGATTCGGCTTTGCTAACCCCGTTCAGTTCGAGACCAAGGCGGCTGTTTTCAGCGACAGTTCGCCACGGCAGTAATAAATCCTTCTGCTGCATGTACGAAACATTGCCAAGGCGCTCAGCCCGTCCGACAAGTCCGTTTGAATTGATCGAACCTTCGCGAGCTTCAAGCACGCCGGAAATCAGATTCAGCAGCGTGCTCTTTCCACAGCCGGAAGGTCCGACGAGTGCAACAAACTCTCCGCGACCGACCGAGATACTCACGTCGTCAAGTATCGGAGCATTCTCGTAATCGAATCCAATGCCCGAAACTGCGAGCAACGCGTCTTCAGACTCAACATTGCTGTTGTTCGGAGATATTTGTTGATTTGAGGCCGGGCTCATCGCTGCTTGGTCGCTACCAGTTAGATTGTTCTATCGGGTAATCGACGTTTGGATGAGGCACACGAGCCGTTTTCCTACGCTGGAATTACCCAGATCAGGTTCAAGGGTTGGCAGAGTTAATGTCTGCCCTCTCAGCCCGGCTACCCGAGCTCCCCACGTGCTGCTGAAATATTTCAGAACACTAGCGAAGCAATGCCTCGCCTATGGCAAGTCTTGCAATCAATTATCGGTATGTCAAATCAGCTAGTTTTAACTCACGGAAATCGGTTTGCGGCTTTACCTACCGGCAGCTAGAATGCCCCTAATCCAGTTCGAAAGTACAGCAAGCCACACAGGAATTCGCCGAAGGTTTTGGGAACAAACCCGCTCTCTCCAAAAGAAAACTTTGCCAGAGCAATAAGATGCCCTGACGAGGAGATAAACCTTGGCGCGGCAGCGTTGTACGCAGCTGCCAGCGAATTTCCCGACCTCGACGTCATCGCCTACCAAGGCCGCATCGCTCAATTTGGAACGAAGGTCAAAGCACTTCTCCCGGCGAACTACACGAACTTCGAATTCGTCAATTCGATGCACGAAGTTCTATTCGGCAAAGCTGGATTTACTGGTGATTCGAAAGATTATTTCGACCCTGGTAACAGCCACCTAAACGAGGTTATCGACCGCCTAAAAGGTAACCCCGTAACCCTTTCGATCTTCTACATCGAAGTAGCACGAGTCGCCGGCGAGAAAGTACGAGGCATATCGCTTCGCAAACACTTCGTTGTCGTTGTTGGAACTGGTGATGACCGCATTTACGTCGATCCGTTCCACAACGGCGGGCTTCTCTCACGTAAAGAGTGCATAACTAACATTCTCGGCAAAGATAATGTCAAGAATGGCGACTTCGACGATCTTGAACGCAAGTACCTAAAGCCCGCATCTAATCGAGCGATTCTCCGCCGACAACTGAGCAACCTCAAAGTTGCCCACGAAAAGCACAAACAGTATGAACTAGCGCTTTCGGCGTCCGAGCGAATTCAACTGGTCGACCCCGCGAACCTTCGTAACCTAAGCGAACTCGCACACCTACAGACGAAAGTCGGCAACTTCGGCGATGCCGTAGATTCGCTCACCCAGTTCCTCGAACGGGCCCCTGCTGGATCGAACACTGAGCAAGCCGAAAGTGCTCTTCGCAAGCTAAAGTCGCTCACAACGCGCGGCAGCGAAAATTCGTCTGAGTAGGTAATTGGCGGTCTGCCACAAAACCGCTGAGCAAAACCTGACGTATTCTCTATTGGTTACCTGTACGGCTAGACGTATTCGCGCACGGCAAATACATGCACGGTCGGTCGGGTCCTGATTGGACGAGGTGTACCGCTTGAATTACCAGGGACTAGAAGATCTGGAACTGCTTGCGAAGATCAGCGAAAAAGATCGACAGGCTCTCGCGGCGTTGTACGACAGGTACGGCCGGCGGGTATTCGCGCTCGCAGTTCGAATGCTCAACGACCCTGTCGGATCGGAAGAAGTTACACAGGATGTGTTCATGAGCGTGTGGCGGCGCGGAGCCTCCTACACGTCGAAGAAAGGTAAGTTCACTACTTGGCTGTTCTCGATTGCCCACAACAGGACGATCGACGAACTCAGAAAACGAAGGCGCGATCGAAGCAGAGAAAACGCCGACATTGACGATCATCTGAACATCCAATCTGGTGATATTTCCCCGGCGGATGCGGCGGTCGCTCAATCCGAGTACGCAAAGATCCGTGCAGCCATGGAAAAACTGCCTGTAGAACAAAAAAGTGTGGTTGAGCTCTCATATTTCAAAGGGCTCACCCAAACAGAAATTGCAACGAAAACCGGCCAACCGCTCGGCACGGTCAAAACACGAATGCGGTTGGCATTGAAAAAGTTACGCACGGCACTTAGTGCTGAAATGGGCGCGCAAGCATGACCGAAACTAAAGACAATATCGAATCGAACGAAAATTTGGACCCTAGGTTCGAAAATCTCGCAAGCTACGTTCTTGGCGCACTTGACCACGCCGAAGAACGATCAGCCGTAGAAAATCTCATCGAAAGCGACCCCGAAGTTCAAGCAGAATTCGAAGAACTCGCGGAATCTGCCGATCTATTGGCGATCGCCGTTCCTCCGGTCGAGCCTCCAGCCGAGTTGAAGAATCGAATTATGGAGATGGCTGGCCAAGATTCTGCGAACGCTTCAATTCAACAAGCGACGTATGAACCAGCTCGACAACGCTCCTGGTGGCAACGCGCTTTCCAATCCGGATTCGCAGTTTCAGCAGCAGCAGCCGTTCTAGTCGTCGTAGTTGGTAGCGCTCTGGGCTACCAGAACAACCAGCTGGGCAACGAGATCGACACATTGCGAGCCAACCTAGCCACCGAATCAGTGGTAGTAGCGAATCTACAGACTGAACTCTCGACCACATTGACCGACTCTGAAACTCGAGTCGCCACGATGAAATCTGAGATGAAAGTCATGGAAGATGACTTCGGTGCAACCACCGAAATGGTCGTTCACCAAGAAGAGATGGTCTCCGAACTTGCCGTCGTCAACAATGCCCTTCGACAAGCGCTAAGCGACCAGAGCTGGCTCACCTATGTCGCAATGAAAGAGGACTACCAACTCGAAAGCTGGCTGGCGAGCAACACCCAGCAGGTCACGGCTACAGAACCGACTGCTTCAGGACTCATCGCGGTTCGAGGAGTAGGCAACGAAGCCGTATTTCAGGTTCATGGTCTTCAACAGCCACAACCCGGATACGCATACACACTCTGGCTCATGGGGAATGGCGACCCACGACCCGTAGCTCAGTTCGAGGTAAGCGGAATCGGATCTGCAACTATCGCATTCTTGCTGCCTGAACCACTCCGCTTCTACTCAAGTGTGTTGGTCACTCAAGAACGAGTGAATGGAATCGGAAACGATCCGACCGGAACTATGGTTCTGTCTGCACAAACCAACTGATCGACCCTGTGAACAGCGCTGGGAATACTTAGAATTCGATAAATTCCTGCGCTGACTGACGCAACAGGGCTGACGAAGATTGTGAGCAGATCTGATGACTACCGATTCAGATACGAAAATCTGGGTGTGTGATCGCTGTGACGCGGAACTAGTGGATCTTCATTGCAAACTGCGATGTGATAGCTGTGGATTCATGCGAGATTGCAGCGATCCTTAAGCCACGTTATTTTCACTATCTCGAACTTCATTTAGATGTAATGTGAACATTCGATCCCAAGTCGCAAGTTCGAATATGGTCCAACCTCAAAACCGCACAACCCTTTCGAAATCATTTGTTGCGTTAGCCGCGCTAATGCTGCTGGTTGCGCTCTCGATCGCATGCTCAAAATCAGAGCCGATGCCAGAGGCAACCACTGTGCCACAACACACAGCCACCGAAGTAGTCGACCTGTCTAAAACCTCGATGGGCAATCTTGATAGTTTTAGCTTTCAACTAACCCACGATTCAGGTCACACCACGTTGTCCGGAGCTCTCGAATTAACTCGCGCCGGTGGATTCGTAGCAACGAACGGCCTCGACCTCGAAGCAGAAGCCAATATCGGCCGAGCGTTTGTGCGCGTCGAAGCCGTCGTGATTGGCGAGCAGACTTGGATGACCAATCCTCTCACCGGCGTGTGGTCGGAAATCGCCCCCGAAGACAGTCCGTTCGCATTTCTCGATCCCGTGAAGCTCGTCGCCGACATTCTTGGCGATACCCAACAGGCGAGATATCCGGTTGGCTTACTGGGAAACGGTGACCTGTTCATCGCCGGGAACATACCATCAGAATCACTAGCAGCTTTGGTCGGAACAGTCTCTCCGGGCGTACTTCCGAACGTACTACTGACCATCGACTCGACAACAAATCTCCTCAAAGAAATTGTCATCACAGGGGTGGTCCAGCCTGAAGACGAAGCCAACTTCAAACGAGTCATAACCCTCTCTAAATTCGACGAGCCATCGATCTTAGAGCCACCGATTTAATCTATGTTCACAAGGCTTCGGCAAATAGTTTCGCCCTACAAGCTGCTGCTACCGCTCTGCTTTGGTGTGTTCATCGCCGCCGATGATCAGACCGTTGTCGTCACCCTGCTGCCCGACATGCTTGCGGATTTGCGAGTTGGCGTTAGCGAACTCGACCGCGCCTCATGGTCGATCACCGGTTATCTCATCGGCTACACAGCTGCGATGCCGCTTATGGGCCGCCTATCGGACAGAACGGGCTATCGAAAAGCCTTCTTACTGGCGATGGCGGTTTTCACGCTCGGTTCTGCGTTGGTTGCAATATCACCCGATATTCCTCGACTGCTGTACGGCGGTGCTCCAGAATATAATTGGCTCGTTGGAACGAGAGTTTTCCAGGCAATCGGAGGCGGCGCAGTAATTCCGATTTCTATCGCCGCCGCCGGGCAACTCGTCGACGGAAAACATCGGGCCATCGCTTACGGTCTAATCGGTGCGAGTGCGGAAGCAGGAGGAGTCTTCGGACCACTTTGGGGCGGCGGCATCACGACGTGGCTATCGTGGGAATGGGCGTTCTGGCTTAACATTCCGTTGACCATCGTCGCGTCGATCTGGATTATGCAAAATCCGCCGGGCAAACGAAATAAGGTGAAGGTCGATATCCCAACAGCCATGATTTTTGCAGCCGGTCTGGCGACTCTCACGATCGGACTCGTCAGAATCGGCGATCCCGACATGCTCATGGCTGCTTCGTTGGCAGCCACCGCGGTTCTCGCAGTTTTGCTGGTCGTGATGAACAATCGATCGCAAGATCCATTGTTCCCGCCGTCGCTGTTCAAACTACCGTCGTTCAACTTTTCCAACACGACGCATTTCCTAGTCGGAGCTGTCTTGATTATCGGAATGGTCACAGTTCCGCTAATGGCAGCGTCGGTCTTCGGGAAATCACCTCTTGAAGGCGGACTTCAGCTTCTACGCATGACGCTGGCAATTGGTGTGGGTGCAGTGATCGGTGGGGTGATGACTCAACGTTGGGGAGCCAGATTACCTTCGTTATCAGGATTAATCCTGACGACCGCCGGGTTCCTGCTTCTTTCGAGTTGGACTATCGATATCGCTGAACCCGCCCTCACAATCCATCTGGCAATCACTGGTCTTGGACTTGGTTTGTTAGTCTCCCCCATCGCTGAAACCGCCCTCTTTAGCGTTCAATCCGATCAGAGAGGAGCTGCATCTTCTCTACTGAGCGTTTCCCGCATGGTCGGTATGACTGCTGGTCTCGCGGCGATGACGGCATTGGGCACAGTGCAATTTCACGAACTGGTCGCCGATGTTCCTGCTTTTTCACTTGATCCCGAAGTACAGCAGCAGATCATGGATAGTGCGACTGACGCAGGCGTAGCAGTGTTCACCCGCTTCTACCTCTATGGAGCCATTTTGTCGGCAGTCGCATTGGTCCCGGCATGGTTCATGACCAGAACCAAAGCCGAAGCCAGCTAGTCAGCCGAAGCCTGTCGCTTCTTCTCGGCGCTGCGTTCTGCTTCGAGTCGTTCAAGATCGTACGATCCGTGATCGACGTACGTCATCGCATCCGCAAGTGCTTTGTGCCCTGCCTTGTCGCGAATCAGGGTGTGCATAATTTGGCAAACCCGACGATAGTCAGGGTGCCCCTGCTGAGCGGTACGAAGCTCCAGCATATGGAATGCCTCACGAACGTTGAACTGCATCGAGTAGCGAAGCTTGAAACCGAACGGCACAACATACTGAGATACGTCAGAACCATGCTCATCGAGAACTGTTTGATGGAAGTCGCTCATACGCCCCATCGCATCGTCCCACCGCTGAGTCCACCCAACCTCTTCGATAGCTGGAGGCGTCGAGTAGCCGTGCTTCACTCCCAAACGCTGCCAATCGATAGTCATCATCCGATGACGCTGCAAATCCCGAAAACTACCGAAGTCGGATAGAACGTCGAAGCGATAGAACGATCGTTCCATCCCCCGTCCGGGCTTGTGCCTGCGGTTTTGGCGATCACCGGCGTAAGCCCGAAGCACTTCCGTTTTGTCGGCGTCACTCATCCCATTGACGATGGCTTGCAACTGCGTGTCAGGTAGGTCAGAGTGAGCGTATAGAGCAGCCGCTGCAATCTTGTTTTCAGCGTCGTGATCCCATTCAACCAGAGTTACTTCATCGATTCCCTCAGGTTCAGCATCGATGCTTGAAGCGATACGCTCCATAGCCTCGTGGTTCTCTTGGAAATAGTCCGACCACACGCCACCACGTTCCGGTATATCAACTCGCTTCAAGAACGATGGAATTACTTTACGAAGCTCTTCCAACATCATCTGAGCGTAATCTCGAACTTCTTCGAGCGGGTGACTATTCATTCGAATCAGCATAGATTCGTAAGCCTGTCCTGATCCGAATATGCCCACGTTTGAGGTAGTTGCAGCAGGTAACAATCCACGCGCCGAATCACACGCCTTGGCGCGGATCGAAGCGGTATATATGAACTTAGAATCGCCATCCTGACGAGGGAACTGGTTTTCGAAGTACGGAGCGCAGACGTGAACTAGCTCCGAGTACTCATCGAACAACCAATCCATGGTTTTCGTGTACTCGTCTGCAAGAGGTCCGGTCGCAATCTCAGGAGGGGCGGCATACCGGTATTGATCGCCAAGCTTCTGATCGTAGTAGATGTACCGAGTCGACTGCTCAAGGTACGCAGCGAGACGGCCCCATTCCAACACTTTAGTCAGAATGTTCGATGCTTGCTCACAGGCAATATGCGCCCCGCCAAGTTGAGCTACTGAGTCATCACCAAACTGCGAGAACACTCGATCGTATAGACCTTCCGCACGATTGAGCGATACCAATTGTTGGCTATCAGAATCTTCCGCTAGCTCTTCGATCGGCACTTCTGGCTGATCGTAAAACTCATCAAGAAACAATCGGCGCAACGATTTAGGCGAACGGCTATAGCGTGCGAACAGTGCGCCCTTTACGACCTCAGGGAGGTTGATAAGAGCAAAAACGGGATCATCAATGTTCGTGAAAAACCGGCTTAGTACGGCCCGTTCTTCAGTGCTAAATGTTTCCCGTACGTACATCGTCCGTGGCCTATCGACTGCCCTGCAATCACGCAGAGAGTTGGATGTTCGTTGTTACGTGACCGCCGATCGAGCGACGATCACATATTGATCATAAATTCGTGCCAATGCCTACAGCATTAGACGAGCAGGGTTTTCCAGAGCCTTCTGGAACTCACCCATCAGAATCGCAGCCTCAGCACCATCACCAACACGGTGATCTGCCGAGATCGTAGCGTTCATGGTCTTGCCAATAACAATCTGTCCGTCTTTGACAATTGGCTTCTCTTTTACCGCGCCAACAGCGATGATCCCAGCGTTTGGTGGAACGATAATTGCTGCAAAAGTATCGGTTCCAAACATACCGAGGTTCGATGTTCCGAACGTACCGGAAGTCATCTCGCTCTGAGTTAGTGAACCGCCTTCACCACGTGCCCGTTTACCAAGATCACGAACTGCCCGTGAAATCTCGATCAGCGACATATTGTGGATGCCCACTACCGCAGGAACAATCAGACCCTCTTCAAGCGCAATCGCTACCCCAAGGTTGATTTCGGAATGACCAATAAGCTTGTCGCCATCGAACGACGAGTTCCACTTCGGGTGCTTCAACAGAGCGATCGTTACCGCCCGTAGCACCATGTCGTTTACAGAAACCCGTTCGCCATCGTCGACCAATGCCTCGTTGAGCTGCGCTCGGAAGGTCATTGCAGGGCCCATGTTTACTTCGTGCGTCACGTAGTAGTGAGGGCTTTCTGTCTTCGACTTGACCGTGACTCGAGCGATCGCCTGTCGCATCGACGACAAAGGCGTATCCGATCCGTCCATTACCACCGGAGCCCGACCGCCTGAAGCAGCAAACGCAGGTGAAGGAGTGAAATTCTCAACGTCGGTCTTCGTAATTCGCCCGCCAGGTCCTGTACCTGTAACAGCGGAGATATCGAAGCCTTTTTCTTCAGCAAGCTTGCGAGCGATAGGTGAAGCCTTGACTCGACCACCCGGTGCCGCAGCTACTGGAGCAGGCGCAGGAGTCGGAGTTGCCTGTTGAACAGGCTCAGGAGTAGCGGCAGCAGGTGCAGCTTCAACTTTCGGAGCTTCAGCCGCAGGAGCCGCTTCGGCAATCTCGGGAATATCATCACCGGCGTCGCCGATGAAAGCGATAATCGTGCCAACTTCTACGAGCGTTCCTTCAGGAACCACTATCTTGCGAAGGAGACCTTCTGCATATGCTTCCATCTCGACAACTGTCTTGTCGGTCTCGATCTCCGCGATTTTGTCCCCACGGCTAACCGAGTCGCCTTCGGCCTTGAGCCACTTGGCGATGGTGCCTTCGGTCATGTCGGCACCCATTGAGGGCATAGTCACTTCGCTAATCAAATTCGGACTCCTGCGGGAACGATTGCTCGTAATAATCGTTGGTTTGGCGCGCTCGCCATACGGACCTTAAAAGACCCGTTGATAGAGGTTACACAAGAATTAGACAAAGATGCTAAAAAATGCCGATCATTCAGCGGTCTCTAGCCATTTTCTGTTGTCAGGATTTCCGACGTTTTTCCGCTTTGGTGCGCTGTCGATTCGCCTTAGCCACTACCTTCATCCTTCGCTGATGATCGGTTTTGGCAGCAGCGTCGTTCTTGGTCTCTTCGAATTGAAGCTCTCGGCCCATACGCATGTACGAATCAAACCGAGTTTGTGAGAGATTGCCACTCTTGATCGCCTCAGCGATCGCGCAGCCCGGCTCGCTACTGTGGCCGCAATCGCTGAATCGACATTTCCACATATATTCTTCGACATCAGAGAACGTTTTCGCCAGCGCATCTTCGCTACCCGACACCAGTCCGATCGTCCTAATACCGGGAGTGTCGATTAGCACTCCGCCGTTGGGAAGCCGCAGCAGCTGGCGGGTGACCGTTGTGTGTCGACCTCGTGTGTCGGACTCGCGAATCTCGGCCGTCTCCATCGTTTGCTGACCCATCAGTAGATTCACAAGAGTCGATTTCCCGACACCGGAAGCACCGATTAATACGACAGTAGATCCGGCTTCGGTGTATTTGCGAAGCGGTTCGGTGCCTTCACCAGTTATGCCGCTGGCTGCGAAAACCTCAACATCCGGAGCCGATTCTCTCGCCTGTGCGATTGCTACCGTGGGGTCTTGACCCTCTTCGAGCAGGTCGATTTTCGTAATAACTACAACCGGGGTTGCTCCACTGCCCCAAACCAGAGCTATCTCTCGTTCGAGTCGACTCGGGTTGAAATACGTCGCCGCCTGAACGACAAACACGGTGTTGATATTGGAAGCGAGAATCTGCTCATCGCCCTGCTCTTTCCCACGCATAACCCGTTTTCTACTTAGTAGCGAGATCCGTGGAAGAACGAGTTCGAGTTCGTCGGGGTTTTGTTCTTCACCCGGACGAACCAGAACCCAGTCGCCAACAGTCGGCTGGGCAGGTTCGATTTCAAATTCGTCTTTATGAGCAATACGAGCAAACGTACTGACTGCTCGGTAATCAACCGAAGCGGTTTGAACGAATGTGGAAATGCCATCGACTCTAGTGACTCGCCCGGGAACGAGGTCGGAGTCTTTGGCGATAATCGCCTTGAACTGATCGTTCACAGCTTCGGTAAGACCGAATTGAATCAGACCTGAGAGGTCGATTTTACCTAGAGGCGAACCAGGTGATGAAGGTGAGGATTCTGAAATGTCTAGATTGTCTTCTGGAGAAAAAGTGTTCAACGTGGGTATTCCTTAAAGCACACAAAGCACTCGGGGAAATCGTCCGCACGTCTCATCATAGATATCTAGATCAGAGAAACGTTCGACTGGCCTGAGTTAGCTTCGGCTTCAAAGCTGGGCGCGACAAGATGGAGATCGAATTCATGAACATTCATTGAAACGTGCCTCCATGTGCGCTCAGTCACCAAAGTCGGAAACTGGCCTAATCGTAGTAAAGATCACTCTAGCTGAACGAATCTTACAGGGTTACCGAAAATAGTTCAGATCAACTCACAAAAATTGGTGAGTGATTAGCGGCAACAGCGGCCGATAGAAGAATTAGTCGAACTGCACAAACGGCCGAACTCTCTAAAGTCCGTAGCCTTCGGCGACTGCTGCGAGCACGTCATCTGCGTCAGTTAGCACTGCACGTTCGAGACCACCGTTGTACGGCCATGGAACATCGACTGATCCGACACGCATGACTGGACCGTCGAGCCACTCGGAAGCGGCTTGCTGAAGATCGGCAGTTACCTCTGCCATAACCCCGCCTCTGCGGCGTGCATTATCGACAACCACAACACGATTGGTCTTCTGAACCGAAGTGACAATCGCATCCATGTCGATTGGACTTAGCGACCGCAAATCGATTACCTCGACCGAAACGCCTCGACCTTCAAGAGTGTCGGCTGCTTCGTTCACAGGGCGCATTCCGTATCCGTACGACACGAGAGTGATATCGCTGCCATCACGAGTAACGTCGGCTTTACCGATTTCGATCTCGTAGTACTCGTCGGGAACTTCACCCTTAGCTCCGTAGAGCAACGCCGGTTCTGCAACCAACACCGGGTTATCGTCCTTGATCGCAGATCGCATCAGACCTAGCGCGTCGTATGGCGTCGAAGGGCAAACGACTTTCATACCCGGCACTTCAGCCAGCCATGTTTCGAAGCTCTGTGAGTGAGTAGCGCCCAGTTGAACTCCGGCACCGGTTGGTGCTCGAATGACCATTGGAACGCTAATTTGTCCGCCCGACATGTATCGCAGGTTTGCCGCCATGTTCACGATTTGATCGAATGCGACCAGAGTGAACGACATCGACATGAACTCGACGATAGGTCGAAGTCCGGCTGCTGCCGCACCAATACCGGCACCCAAGAAAGCCTGTTCGGAAATTGGCGTGTCTTTGATCCGCTTTTCACCAAACTTCTTTAGGAAGCCGTCGGTTACC
>Ga0233439_10004828_pt1 | contig 12831 bp, 8 predicted proteins | sample SI_123_September_6_FD_182713 | JGI IMG/M metagenome (GOLD analysis project Ga0233439, IMG submission 182713) | Seawater microbial communities from Saanich Inlet, British Columbia, Canada - SI_123_September2016_100_MG | ecosystem: Environmental > Aquatic > Marine > Inlet | place: Canada: British... | reverse complement strand
TCTTGTTGTCACATATTGGTGCTCCTGATCCTGCAGTACCGACAGAATGAGTTGTGTTGTATGATTTACATGCCCCACGCGAATCAGTTTTTGAGTTTCCCGGTGCATTGGAAGCGGTAGGATCAGAGTACCACGGTTTCTTTCCCGGACCGGTAGCACCTTGTTGGCCCGCCGCGTTGATACCCGTGACAAAACTATTGCAATATGATGTGGGAGTTTGACAAGACCCAGAACTCCATGGCGGGCAAAGTCCGTCATCGTCGTGAGGGTCCATGCAAATCAATCCGCCATCTCTATCCTTGTCGTGCAGCCACGCCCAGTCACTTGTTGGGTCATTGAGAGAAACAAAAGATGCCGGATACACGTCTGAATTTAGGTTTGTTGTGTCGAACGGTGGTATATCGTATGATTTGACGGTCCTGAATTGCATCCATTGGTATTTGGGTTCGGTTATAGAGTCGCTTGGGACGACTCCGCCGTCGCTCTTGAAATCCTTCGCACACGTGTTAGGTATTGTATTTAACTTGAACGCAAAGAATGGTAAATATGTTCCAAATGAAATATCCCCAATAGGCCCAGGGGGCGGAGAGGGTGAAGATGACATTATTTTATCTTACACAAATATGTTATTATTTAGCGAACTTCAACTCCCTGGGATAAAGCCAGGGATAATGGCATTATCATACAAACTACCTCTCCTTATCACGAACCGTGACGAATTCTTTGGTTCCCGCACCCTGTACAACGCAGATGGACTTTTCCTTTTGCGTCTTTTGATTTTCTTCAGTATTTTCCGCAACTGTTTGTTACTCATTCGACTCCGGGCATCAACAGAAGCTTGCTCGTATGTTCCCTTAGCTACTACATACCTACTCGAGATCTTGATACAAAAGGCTCCCATTTTTTCGGTATGATTCCGCTCTAAATCAATAATGGCTGACGAATCAATTAGCCGGTCAACTCTCGTTGTCAGAACAGAACATGGCACAGTTTGCAGTCCTCATGAAGGGATTCACTAACGGCATGACCGAAAAAGAATGCACAGCGTGGTACAGCACACCTGGGCTCCGAGAACGCATCGTCTGTTTCAGCTGGGATGGCGACCTATGGAAAAGTCGAGGATCGGACCTCGACGAAGAACGCGGCACTAGCGCATGCTTCACGCGGGCCCTCTTTCTCATTAGGAAGGCCTTCCCGGACATCCCCCTCGTTGCCTTCAAACGACATGACCAAGTCCACAAGCTCAGGGAAGGATTCACCCAGAAGACCAAGTACAACAGTGTCGAAAAAGATTACCCGATCGCCTCATTCGGTGAGGTCGTCGAGCTTTGTGGACACGCGAGCAGGTCTCGTCGGGCGGCGCTTGACGACATGTCAAGCGCCACGCTTAATGTGGTTACCGCACCGAGCTCGGTACGATGGGATGAGCTCGGGATTCTTGGCGTCCGTTTTTGGACGGGACTCGGGATTGATGTCCACTACGTCACGATTGGTGGAGGAAACGTGGTGAACGCCGAGCTCGAGAAGATCGGTGGAGAGATCGATATGCTCTGGAGACTAAGGACGACGCGCAAGAGCCCGAAGGCCGGGGACCCCGACCAATGCGTTCCATTCCGGTTCGAAACAAGGGATGAGACTCTTCCATTACACGCCTTTCCATCCCAGATCGCCATTCCGAAGTGGACAAGGAAGCGTCCTACACCGGATACAGCGAAAGAGCAACCGACTAGACAGCGAAAGAGCAACCGACTAGACAGCGAAAGCGCAACGCGTGGTCAAAAAGATCTGGGCGTAATAACCGATTACATGATTCCTTCTAGGGACATTCCAAATAGATTTTCCGAGTCAATTTGATCGACAGATGACAAGAATGACGCAATGCGCACTGACACAATATTTCCAGCCAACACCTCAACCAAAGACTCCAACCATTTCTATCCCCGTTTTCTTCACCAAGAAACGTAAGCTCTCCGATACCAACATCGTCTACGTCAAACCGAGCGAGAAACCGATGAAACTCGAGCGAGCCAAGAGCGGGCGGAGCAAGTGCCGGTGCTGCCGCGGGACCATTGCTAAGAACGAAGTGAGGCTTGGTGTATTGGTATTCAGTCCATATAAGAATTATCAGTGGTACCACGTCACGAAAGACTGCGTTGCCGACGTCGTCGCCGGACAGTTGTTTGAAGAGCTCGTCGATGGCGAACTCTATCCAGAAACCCTGGATTCTCTCAAATCGATCGCCGTCGAAAGACATTGTGTTCCGATCGTAAGCGGTAACTTGAGTATGCAGATGGTCGCAGATGTGCTGACGACACGCTACAGTAAGTTTCGAAGCTTCACATTCGGTACTGAGATCGATACTCCTCTTTGGGAAAGTCGAGTGTTCTTTGCAACGATCCTGGTCTGCAACACCAAGGAACAGGCGATGCTCGAATTCTCATCAAAGTTTTTCGAGAAGTATCCAACAGTCCAAGATGTGGCGGCTATCGACGACGTCGACACCACATGGCGCTGGATGGCCGAATACAAGATCCAACACGCAAAAAGGAAAGTCCAGACACTCATTGATGCAGCGAAGCTGATCATCCGGGAAGGAGAAGTCCCGGACGACCAAAGAAAGCTCGAGTCAGTCAGTGGAGTCGGTCGTCATGTTTCGTCAGTCACACTAGCATGGACGAAACAAGCACCGGAGTACGGGGTCGACGTGCACGTCTCCCGCATCATGAAGCGACTTGGGCTTGTTCCAGAAAAGGCCAATGACAAGGATATCGAGGCAATAGCGAAAGCACAGATACGCCCCGAACAACTTGGTCATTTTTCAAGGTCTTTCGTTGATCACGGACAGAGCATTTGTTCTTACTCTCCGGACTGTGGAGGCTGTTTTCTACGTTCTGTTTGTCCGATGGCCCAGAACAAGGATTTTGAGTGGTAATTGGCTCTGCTTCTCGCAGTCGTTGATGATGTTATTATATTTTCCATCGGCGTCGGCGAACTGAGAGTCTTCAATTGTCGCGTCTGAGTGATTTCCCGAATGCCACAATGAGGTCTAACTTCTACACCAAGATCTTCAACCATCCGAGACCCCAAACCCACGTTCCCAGAAGATCAAGTTCATTTTATTCCACTGTATAAAATGAAGACTTCATTGCAGACGCCGATGACATCTTGAAACGAAGGGTACGTCTTGGTGAGACAGACGATTCAGATAGCAAATGGATGGGGTGCGTGTCCCAGCACAGAACATGTTACAGGTGAGAGGTATGACTGGTCCATTCTCTTGCTTGAGCGATGCGAGACTCGGGATAGCCTTCGGTGTGATGGGAGCTGCAGAAACTTGCATAGACATTGCTGTAAAATACGCACGAGATAGAACCTTATTTGGCGAAACACTTTCGCAGAAGCAGTTGTTTCAACTGAAGATAGCTGAAACCGTGAGCGAATACAACTTAGGGCTGTTGGGTTGTCACCATGTGGCAGAATACATGGACAAAGGTGAAAGAGTACCAGAGATGATTTCTCTGGTCAAGAAAAACTCGTGTTTGAAAGCTCTCAACATCGCTCGTGTCTGCAGAGATATCCTCGGTGGTAATGGCATATCAGAAGAATATGACGTGTTCCGACACCTTTGTAACTTGGAGACCGTATACACTTACGAGGGCACTAACGACATACATGGTTTGATTCTGGGGCAGTACATAACCGAGACAAGCGCTTTCTGAGCAGATAACTTGTTAAAGAATGACAGGTGGGTATCGTTTAGACTCGACAAAGCAGAGTCTAAACGCAAAAAAGCCTCCGGTATCCATGATGGATACCAGAGGCTTGATCGCTAAGTATATTTTTATTCGTTAACCCAGATGAGCGTTTTCTATTGTTCTGTATCCGCTATGCTTAGGATGTAGGAATGTACATCTCTATTCACTTCTCCCCTCGCCAGCCCAAGAAGCTCTTCTTTGTTGAACCACTTGATTCTCTTGATCTCCCGCTTGTCCCGTCTTCCGCTGCTGAATAGGTCCATTTCGTTTATCCTCCTTAGGAAATATGTGCAAGTGCGAGAGAAGGTGCTGACTCCGAGGTCCTCTTCGGTACCCTCAAGCGTTCTGCCTGTCTCTTCACGTAGTTCGCGCTCAGCGCATGCGAGTTCCGTTTCTCCGGGTTCGGTGTGCCCCTTCGGGAAACTCCATTTGTTTGCGTATCGTCCAAGTACAAGAAGAACCTTCCTACATTTGTTTTCGATGATGAAGCCAGCGCGTCGTTCCATGCTTACTTTGGAGCAAACAAAGTTGCTGTCGGAATCCGATTTCTTCCTGCTACCAGGCTCCAGGGTAAATGCTGAAGTCGTCCCTGATGGGTTTGGGATGCCAAAAAGTAGAGGTATGCGATTCGCTAGAAAGATGATCACACTCCCTGCCAAATCTGCATTCTGGCTTACCCTCGCTTTCGTAGACGTGTCCAACCTTGTTGCGTTGCAGGAAGTACTCATCCGGCTGTTGCTCCGTCTCATGGTTTGATTTCGTCTCCTTGTGAGGATGTGAGTCTACTGGATTGGTCATGATGTTCTTTTGGTATCCACCATCATTTTCTTTTCGAGGATTCAGTTTTTCCTTCAACACGACCACAGAGGCGTCACTTCTGACCACGAGCTCTAATCCCCAAAGCCCCACGGCATCGTCTTGCTCCCTTCGATCCCGTTCATGACAGTAACCAGGTTGAATCCCGATTGTGTCTGTCTCACCCAGATCACACCCCCGGGTGCGAGCCGACCGAGACTCATCGCGTCGCAGTTGAGCAACACCGCTGCAAGCGCGAGGCACGTTACGGCATGACTCACGAAGACACTGCACCCCGTGGATGCTCCAATCACAGACGCGGTCTGGGATACCCGAAGAGTAAACCCATCGGGGTATGTTTCCATGGCTTCGCACTGAGTCTGAGATATGTGGTTTTCATCGAGCCGTGGGAAGTGTGCAAGCCGTGTTATGGGAGCGGCTACGTCCTGGTGGTACCCTTCTGATAGGCCACACTCGACTTTGATAGACAAACCGAGCCTTTCTGCAATCTTGTCGGCTACCTGCAGCGTCCTCAGGTAAGGGGACGCACAGATGTGTTGAACCTTTCCGACGAAAAAACTCGCGAGATCCTCGGCCTGGCTCTTGCCGATGTCCGATAGCGGGCAATCCCTAACGTCCGCACCAGCCGCCATTGCACGTTTCCACCAGTTGTGGTGCTCGTAAGAATCGAAGCGATCAGTGTGCCTGGTAAAATACAGGTCCTTAAGCGGAGCGACGCCACACATGCCCTGCGCGACTTTAGCCAAGGCATCTATAGCGTTAGAGAGCATTAGGGGGCTAATCACGGTCTCTCGTTTGAACGTCTGGATCGCAGAAGCAAGATTACTGATTTCAGTAGTTGCCATCTGATGGTGTTGAATCCTTACAGCCGAGAGGGCTTTGAGCTTCTCATAGTCCTGAATCCCGAGTCTAAGAAGCGCAAGCCTTCGAGACTTCCATCCGTTCGGGTAACACAGGAAAGTATCTCCTGCCGGCCAGTGACCGTGAGGACCCGGGAAATCTCCACATAACAGGGGGTCTTCGGGCCACGAGTCGTATGCCCATCGAAGAAAACCATCGAATCCGTTTGCGAAAGCGTACCACCCAATCCATCTACTTTCGTGGACCGGGGAAGAAAGGAATGTGTTAGCATTGGGCGGCCTTGGGTGCTCACACAGGTAGAAAGTCGTGAGCTTATTCTTCTCCCTTCTCTCTCTCGTCAATACCGGCCAATCCGGAGCTGTATTTAATCCGACAGATAGATCATGGATCGCGTCTGAGTAATCTCCGTCATGCTCGTAGGCGGAAGCAAGCGGGACCGGACCCAGTTCCGTCGGCCAGTGTCTCTGGAGCGTGTCAATCGCAGCCTTCATTTCGTCTTTGTGTCTTTCGTCGAAGGCGAAGCGAATGTCATCGATCCAACCTTTTTCTCGTAGGAAGGCAACGAAGTGTCTAATGAAACATCCCCACATTCTGTCGTAGGCATCGCTACTGGGTGTGATACAAACGGTTAGCGGGACTAGCGCCTCGCCATGGGCCTCGCACCATAGCTTATAAGGTGCCAAACCGTCTTTGGCGCCGCATCCAATATTGGTTCCCCAAGGCAGAATTGAAAACGCGTGAATAGGGCCCGTGATACCGGCTTCCCTACACACATTGACATATTTCTCGAACACCGAGAAATCGAAGCTCAGATCCGTAGTGTCCGTTGTACCTTTACATAGCCATTTGACCATGCTCTGATGTGGATCCAGTGTCTGACTGGCCCACGCGTTTTCAACAACTGTTGTTGTGACTACCTTCTGTCCCGCGTCAGCCAATGTGAGTAGATGCCGATGGAGAAGATTCATATGCTTTTCAGACCATGGCTCACAGTTCGCCTGTCTAGCGACTGCCCATGGATTTTGCCACAGATCAAGATGAAAGTTCCATTCCCGGACAGCCGGGAGTTTGAAAGCCAACACCTCAATCACGAGGGTTCCATTCTCGTTCTGATAAAAGCCGGGTGCGATATCAGCAGGTACATCGTATGATGCCCACAATTTGCTGGTTTCTCCTCTTTTATAGGGCGCGATGACGTCCCAGACTTTTTTTCCAGCTGCCGTTGTCGCGTACAATCCTTCGATCGTTGGCTCGAGTCTGATCGAGTCCGGTCCCATGAGCGCGAGCATTGAAGCACGATCGGAAGGTGTTTCGATACATACTCTCTCCCCGCGCCACGCGGTTATGACGAGACTTGTATTTGTAGTGAAATCCGTGGTTAGAGCCATTCTCTAGATTTGTTTCATTACAGTTAGGAGCGTCCGGAATTCAAATTCATTTCACCTGGATCTACAAAAGACCCGTTTAATCGTCACTGTTTAGCCAGTTGGACGACCCTTCTGGTCATGTTTCTTGGGTTAGCTTGCTGGGACAAATTATATGCTTCTTGTCCTTGGTTATAAGGCACCCTCTTCATTTGAGCATTTCTCTGGTAGACACTCTTGTCCAAGTTTTCGGTGGGAATGTCGGGGAAGAGATGATGGAGGATATCATAGCATGTGTTGAGGAGGTCGTGTTGACCAAGTGCTCGTCCACACTCTTGTTCGGAATACCACCCGTTGGATTCATAAATATCGAGTATGTCACCGATGAAGTACGCGAAGTCAAACCAATTGTAGAAATGCCTCGTCTTTCCGCTTGTGTGGGCATATGCTTCCTGAGAGACATAGCGAGTCCCATTAAAGTCGAACCCAGCATTATCAACATCGACAATGACAGGATAAAGCTTCGTCTCGAACTGGAGTTGCTCGTCGAAAGCTTCGCCCCATTGGTGCACCGTTTCCGGTAGTTCCCGAATCATCACATTGGACCCGTACAAGTCGTTGTGTACGAACTGTAGTCTATCTTGAAGCGTGGACAGGGCTATCGTAAGGCAGCAGAAGATTCTACAGAGATCTCTCGAGGGGAGGAGTCGACATTGTACATATCGGCGGAGTCTGTTAGCGTCGGGCACGAACTCTTGCACCACGAAAACACCACTGCCGTTTTGGAATCGCTCACGTAACCTACTGCTACAGGGTAACTCTGTCTCCGCGGCGTCGGTGCTGTGGCTCGCAAGCGTCGCCAACGTCCTAACGAGAAAAGATGCAGCTCCCCCCGATGGGTCATACTCGGCACTTTTACCCTCAACCTCGATTACCCCGTTGAGCAAGTTTGCAACCATGAGAGTCGCGACAGGAGCCGGTGTTGACACGACAGGGGTCGGACCGGTAGAATCCACGAGGTGGGGATTGTTCCAGGCTTGTCCAGCTTGTCCCCTTCCTCGTGGGAGTTCCCACCATAGGTTGGCACAGTCCTTTATGGCCATTGCACGACCGGCCGATACGAGACCCTGCTCTTTCATCGTTAAGTACACATTGGGAATGAACTTGATGAACACGCTGCTGTATGGGAACCCTGCTACAAATCCACCAGTCGCGGTCTCTCCTAGACCCCCTCCTCCGAGTACTGCCTCAAAATCGCCCTTGAGTAGAGCAGAGTTGAATGCGCTGTCGACAGAACTAAAAGAGACTATGTCGTGCTCCGGATTGTGCCGGATTGTGTATACGAAACCGGATGCCTCTCCTTCAACAGTTGGAGCGTTGTGTGGGCCATACAACCGTTGGGTGATCAAACTATGATCTGCATTCTCACAATTTGGAGGAGGTTGGCCCATTGCCTGTGTCATAGCGAGTTGGAGCAGAGCATTCACCTGTTGTACACCAGCAAGGGAGAAGTTTTGAGCGGCGTTCCTGAGGAAAGCCATACGGCTGATAGCAATCTTCCCACAAGTCGTATAATAGTTTGAACGACTCTCCACGTTTATCCCGAGAGCCTCGGCGATGGCTCTTTTCCAATAGAAAGACATGTAATAGAGATTGAGGACCTCAGCGTGGTTTGTAGTTATGAATTCGATCGGTGTGTTATCCCCAGAAAGTAGTGCATAAGGCAGGGAATTGGCAAACAACTCAAGCATTTCCTGGTTAGTCAAATGCGGCTGTTTGACAAACACGAAGGGGCTTTTGGCGTGCGTGAGGTAGTACAGTAGGATATCGAATAGAGGGGAACTACCTTTCTGGAATTGGGCGAACCGTGAGAACCTCCCAACGAGGTCAAATGAGGGTGGGTGGTAGACCGTGATCTTCTGGTGCTGTCCGTTCACTGAGTGCCACGCGTCAAGGTCACGCAAAAACTGGACCAGACAAGACGAAAGTGACATCATGCTACGATACCACCATGCACCTGGCACAGGGTCACACTCCTCGTCTACGTACGCGCCTATCTCCGGGGCAACCGGATCCCCTCCGTGATATGGTTCATTGTTGTACAGGTACGCCTCAATCTCCGGTTCAGCGTATTCGTCGTAGGCCGAATTCCACATGTCCTTCAATTGTTCGTCTTGCGCGTAGAAATATGTGACAGCGTAATTGCCGTCGGTCACGCCGGCGGGACGGGAATAATTCCTAATCGGGGGCATAAAAACGCCAGTGGGACACAGAGTTGGGTCCTTGTAACACTCATATACGTCCCATATACCGCTAGCTATCGAGATGTCGCTTGGGTCTCCTGCCTGCTCTTGGTGATACCTGCGACTCGGGTTGAGTTCGGAGAGTACGTATATATTGGCTGGGGTTACATCATTGGAATAATTTATCCTCCATCCATATCTGTTGGTAGCCGGAGCAATGAAGACGATCTGTGGTGTAGGTACAGGAGTGAGAGTGGCTGGACCCTGGTTGTTCGGCCCCCACCAGTAGTCCACGCCACCGTCCTCGTGCATTACATAGAGGTCTACCCTAGCATGTGGGTTGAATTGATGTGTGGTACCATCGTTGTCGTACTGGGTCCGGATTTTCACTTGCGACCGGATACCCGCCGTTGCACGGATACGGTCACCATCTTTATCTTTGACCTTCAAGTCACTAACACAGAAATCGATCCTAAAGTCATCGGTGCCGTCGAGCATCGCCAGGAGCTGGTTTACGAATTTAAGAGCGAATTGGATATCGCCACCACCCTCTATATGCGAACATATGACTTGGATGCGCAAGTATTCGTGAGTGGCAACCTGGAAATCGTTGACACGTTGTATAAGGGGGTAGTCGATATCGCAGTTTAGCTCAGCCTGCGTTGCTTTTCTGGATTGAGTATGGTTGATCTGAAAAGGCATCGTCAGATTTTATAATTCGCTTTAAAAAAAATTAGATAACTTTCAAATAAATGCTGAGAACTGTTCAATTCCAAGACTATATGTTCCAAATCGATGACAGATCACTAATTGCAAACACCAGGTGCTACTTGGGTCATAAACTTGAAGCCAATCAACCTCTCAACGTGATCTTGGTTGTCTTCGAGGCTAACGGGCTCGGTGATCTGGTATTCGGTGTAAAGTTCGCCGAATATCTGGTCACTGGATGGCCCAGCTTGCATGTCACCATTCTTACTAGCAACGAGCACCAACCGGGTGCCTTTCGCTTCGTTCAGCAACCACTCTTGTCTTACCTCGATGTGACAATCAATACCCTGTTAGACCCTGCGGACCCGAATTACAAGGTCCAGCACCGTGCGGACGGACGAATAACCGTAATTAACGGTGGCGGACGGACGACCGATGCCTTCCACTTGAATACCGATGACACCGACAAGTCTTACCACATCCTGTTCGTGGTCCCGTCACTCGGTCCACCGGGCAAAATAAGAATAGACGGCAAACATGCCAGCGTAACTATGGATAATCTGCTCACGAACTCTTACCAATTCGGTGAGTACAACTCTGGTGGACTCGAAAATGAAGACATTCTCACGGGGGTGCCGTCAGCGAGATGCAACTTCGAACAAGTTGGTTTAATGCTCGAGTCTTTCGACACTGCGTATCCGCTTCCGGCATTCTTAACCAGTGTTCTTAACGGTAGAACCTTTTCGCTCTTCTATTGCTACGCGTCGAATTTTGTCGACAGCCAGGTTGACGGTCCTCTCATGCTGTTCCATAACCAGACGCAAAATAAAGTGGGTAACCTAATCTTAGCGATGGCTAGCTATTTAGAAAATTTGCGGGCCCTACCGAACGCTGGGCAAATCGTTGTCGTCATGAAAAAGGGGAGCCGTCAGGCATTCACACGCTTTGGGAGGGACGTAGAAGTCGCCAACGCAGCCGGCGACTTTACCCTGCTTGGGCTTGGTGGTGGAAGAGACCTTACAGACGAACGCATTACAAAAATCGTACAGGTCGCGGCGGTAATCAGGGCTGGAAAAACCCGTGATTTTGAGTTTATCGACTGGTGCCCCGTGCCAAAGACCCAAGCGTTGGCATTATACCAACGTTCTCTACCGGTTATCATGGTCTCCGGTGACCAATCCCTGACTGATTTCATATCGGTCAACCCGTACTTTCACAGGGCAACGGTCTACTACCAGGTGTTCGGATGGAAGAGAGATCTCGCCGAGTCAATGGGGATACCTGCCGGGCACGGCGTTGGTAAGATCGCCTCCGATCGGTTGAAGGAGATGAAAACAGATCCCAGGTTAGATTTCAGGCTCAAAGGGTTGACCATCGTCGAATCTCTCCTGGTTCGCGCATGGCACAACCGAGAGGGGCATGCGGTCAATGGTTGTCCACCATTTGACCAATGCGCCGGGGGCGACCAGCTGGGTGTTGACGTGTACGCAAGGATCGTCAAGAGCATTCTGGACTACCAGGACGATTTCCTATACGAGGTACATCCGTTGGACGACAGTTCAATCATTCAGCTTCGAATGAAGGCAGGTGTGCAAGAGTTTGTCGGACACCTTCAGTTCCTACCGCAATACATGGCGAACTGGTTCAAGGGCTCCAAAGCCGGGAACATACACCTCAACTTTTACCCCTACGGTCAAATCATGGACAATCATCAACCACAGCAAGACTCAACGTGTACGCAACTAAACTTCCCTGTTCTTGGGGACCCTTTTAGGGTGTCATCAGGTATTATGTCTATCGGGGCCGCAAATCTATGTAATATGGCGATTCAGCGTCAAGCGAACATTGCGAAGGCTACCCCGGCATCCGTTGCGGCAATGTCGGCAGCCGAGAGAGAGGAACTGAGACAAGTGCAGTCTGGTGACATCCCCACGGCTGCTCTCAATCTAGCATTCGCATACGGGTCATTGGATACCACGTGTATGGTTAATGTTCCCATTCGTGGAATGGTGATCTGCAGAGAATACAACCCAATGTCGATCCCATTGAACACCTTCCTGAGTAGCAAGGAATGCACAGTGTACGATATGTGTAGTATACTTTACCAGGTTATTAGGACGCTAAGAGCTCTGAACACCGCGCTAATGGGCAATCTCATTCACAACGATATGGGTAATTATGCAAAAATGCACGTTGTGGTTTTACCCAACAATGAGATCTTTGACTACTACGGTGCGGGCACCATCACTACGCGATACCTCTTCAAAATGTCCGACTTCGGGCGTGCTTCGTGTATTTTACCATGGAGTCATGGAGAGCGTATTTATACAGTGGACACAGACTGCCAGAACCAAAACCCAGTTAACGATCTCAGGGCGTTTATGAACGGGTATCTGTACTTTCGTCCGTTCGCCAATGAGACGTTGGACGCGCTTGAGGTAAAGACGGGACAAGTGCTCGATATGTTCAAGGATCCAAAATATTCTTCCGCCAAGGACTATGTTCCTAGTGATTTCCCGGTGATCTTCCAGGGAAATCCAGGGTGGGAACAAAATCTGGAGCACGGGTCCAGGTACCAGGACCTTATCGATGTACAAGGTCCACTGGAATTTGCAGACGTCGGTAGCTGGAAAGAAGGAGACGTTATCAAAGACTGGTGCGGCACTTGACCCGAGGTTACGCAGCCATTCCCGACACCCATTTTAATAAATTGGTAAACGTGCTCGGTCTACGTCTTTTTCAAAACGAGGTAAGTCATCATACCTGTACTTCTGCGCTGCCAACCGCAAAGCCGTCAAGGCAGAGAACCCAGAGATGCCCGCCAAAGATGTGACGGCCGAACTCGGACGACTCTGGCGGGAGCTCAAGGTCGACGACGAGAGGGAAGAGGAGTACGAGAAGTATCAACGACTGGCGGCCGCCGACAAGGAGAGGTACGAGGCTGAGATGGCCGCTCTAGAACCGACCGAGGCGCCAAAGGCGAAGAAGCCGAAGAAGGCACCCAGCGACGACGATAGCAGCGACGACGAACCGGTCACGGAGGAGCCGGTCACGGAGGAGCCGATCAAGAAGCGAAACGGATCA
>Ga0233439_10004826_pt1 | contig 12834 bp, 10 predicted proteins | sample SI_123_September_6_FD_182713 | JGI IMG/M metagenome (GOLD analysis project Ga0233439, IMG submission 182713) | Seawater microbial communities from Saanich Inlet, British Columbia, Canada - SI_123_September2016_100_MG | ecosystem: Environmental > Aquatic > Marine > Inlet | place: Canada: British... | reverse complement strand
AATGTTGTTATGTCAACATAGTTTAATTCTGCAGATGTAGATGTTACACTTGCTAACTTATTCAATTCTGCAGCTGTAGCTGTCATTGTTGTAGAACCTATTACAAACCCGCTTGCTGGGACTGTTAGACTATTGGTCAACTCTATCCCATAAATTTCAACAGTTTCATTATCTCCAATTTTTTTTAAACTTCCACTTTCGTATACAACTAATTGATCAGTATAATCAGCCATTTTTAACTCCTTTTAAAATTTGTTATTACTTACATCTACTAAATATCATATTACAATTTAAAGTTTAACTTTGGCACTTTGTTTTATAAAAAAGTTTAATCTTTCATATAATATTAACGAAAGAGAGGTCTATTATGACTATTCTAAAAGAGCATGTTTCTTATTCTGAGGTAAAGCAATGGAAAGAGTGTGGATGGAGACATAAGCTTCTGTATATTGATAAAATGAGGACTTTTGAAGAAAGTCCTCATTTACACTATGGAACAATAATTCATGATGCATGTGAACATTTTCTTAAGACTAGAGAATTAAAATTGTATGAAACAAAGAAAAAAATTAAAGATGCTTGGGACGAACACGGTTTTGACTCTGAAGATTTTATACAATTACAAACTCAAAGGTCAGAAATTCAAGGGTGGAAGTATAAACATAGCAAATTAAAAGACTGGCTACAATGGGCTGACGCAAGTATTAATTCTCTTCCATCATTTATGGAAGAAACATTTCCCGGGTGGGAATGTGTTTCTGCTGAAGAGCCTTTATACGAAAATATAAACTCCATGACAACTAAATTTAAAGGATATATTGATTGTATAATAAAGGTTCCTAAGAAAGAAAAATATAAGTATTGGGTGCTTGATTGGAAAACTTCTAACGGTCGTGGATGGTCGTTAGACAAGCAAAGGGACTTCAACGTTCATGCTCAGGTGATATTATACAAACACTACTGGGCAACTAAAAATAATGTTGACATGAAAGACATTCAATGTGGTTTCGTTCTATTAAAAAAGTTAAAGACTGTTGGGAAAGCGTGTCAGCTAGTCAAAGTCTCTAGCGGACCTAAAAGCTTGGAAAAATCAAACAAACTCGTTAGAAGTATGATCAAGACAGTAGAGAAAAAGCTCTATTTAAAAAATAGAAACTCTTGTATGTTTTGTGATTTTAAAAACACAGATTACTGCATGTAGGTTTAAATGAAAAAGAAAAAAATTCTAGTAATATCTGATCATGCGTTATATCTAAGCGGTGTTGGCGTACAGACAAAATGTTTAATTGAAGGTCTAATAAAGAAAGGTGACATGACATTTATCCAGCTGGGTGGTGCTGTAAAGCATGATAGTTATGAAACTATAATGGTTACTGACGACTTTTATATAAAGCCCATCGATGGGTTTGGTGAACCATCAATTTTAAGATCTGTTCTTGTTAATGAAAAACCTGATGCGTTAGTAATATTTACAGACCCAAGATTTTTTACTTGGCTTTTTAATATGGAAGATGAAGTTCACCAGATATGTCCTATATTATGGTGGCATGTTTGGGACAACAGGCCTACTCCTCGTTTTAACGATTGGATGTACGAAGCTACAGATGTCATTAATTGTCATTCATACCTAACATATCAAATGTGCAGCGAGAATTTTCCACAAAAAACAAATTTTATTCCACATTCTTTTCCAAAAGAAATGTTCTATAGACTAAAAAAAGACAATATACAACGAGAAAAAGAAAGAATTCTAGGGCAAGAGAGAAAAGATAATTTTGTTTGTTTATGGATGAATAGAAACTGCAAAAGAAAACGTCCTGCTGATGTTTTGTATTCTTGGTCAAAGTTCTTGAAGCTTATTACTGGCGAAGAAGAAGGTAATGTTACGCTGTTATTACACACAGATCCAAAAGACAAAGCGGGCAACAATCTTATTGAAATAGCAAAAAGTTTAAATATATTACACACAGTTGCTTTTTCAACACAAAAGTTAGATACAAGTTTTATTAATATTTTGCACAACATTTCAGATGTAACATTAAATATTAGTTTTAATGAAGGTTTTGGACTGACGACTCTAGAATCTATGATGACAGGAACACCTATAATTGCTACAAAGACTGGCGGTTTGTATCGACAAGTTGTCGATTATAGAGATAATACTGAAAATGGCGTGGCACTCGATCCGGATGTAACCTCAATGTCAGGTAATCAGAACGTAACTTCCATTTTTGAAGACTATGTTAGCTGTGATAACGTAGCAAAGGCAATTAATAAGTTTTTCAATATGTCAATTGAAGAAAAAAATATTTTAAGTAAAAAAGTTGAAGATTATGCAATTTTTGAATTTAACTACGAAGACACAGTTAATGATTGGCATGAATCTTTAAACAAAGCTATAAAGGAGTTTGAATGTCAAAAGAAAATGATAAGAACAAAAATAGTCTACCTTTAGTTAAAAAAGTCTTGTTAAAAGGACCAATACTGACAAATTCTGGATACGGCGTGCATACAAGGCAGGTATTTGAAGCGCTTAGGGAAGTTGAAAATATTGATTTACATGTTCAACCAACGCAATGGGGGAATACTTCTTGGTTCCTCACAGACGACATTAGCGACGTAAATGTATCACAGATAGCCTCATATTGTCAAAAAAATAACAGCAGTAAGCTGTTTGACGTCTCATATCAAGTATTACTACCAAGCGAGTGGAAAAACCTTGCTATGAAAAACGTCGGTATCACTGCAGGGTTTGAGGCAGATGTTGTTAAAGAGTCATGGATATCAAGTTGTAATGATATGGATATGGTTATTGTGCCATCTGAGTTTTCTAAGAGCGCTTTTACTAAAACTTCAGACTTAAGTGGAACAAAGCTCAAGACCAGAATAGACATAGTAAACGAATGGTATTATAAAGATTTCGATAATATAACTGCAGATAGTAGTTTTCTTAATGATCTAAGACAAGAAGATAATATCTTAATATTCGGTCAATTAACAAGTGATAACGAAATTTATGATAGAAAGAATATTCTTAAAACTATAAGGTGCGCTTATAATTTTTCGATGAAAAATGAAGGTGTAGGTATTGTGTTAAAAATCAATAAAGGAAGGTATACGAAAAGTGACTTTAATCTTGTTAAAGAAAGCATCAAGTCTATCTTAGGTGATATTGAATGTAACAAGTTATGTATTGTTTACGGATCACTTGACATAAAAGAACTTAAAAAGTTATATGAAAGTAAAAACATATCATGCATGCTTTCAGGAACAAGAGCAGAAGGGTGGGGTTTACCATTTATTGAAGCAGCATCATGTGGACTCCCAATTATTGCAACTAATCATTCAGCGTATAAAGAGTTTTTAGAAGATGATTTTGTTAAAGTTGACTTTAATCTTGTTAAGCTTAATCAAGGTAAAGACTTTGTTGATAAAGATAAGACAGCACTTTGGGCAGATTTTTCTGAGTCTGATATGTCTAATAAACTTAGAGAATTTTTCAATAACAAAAAAAAATATCAACAAATTGCTTTGAATAGACAAAAAATAATTAAACAATCATACAATTCTAGTAAAATTATAAAAGATTATAAAAAATTATTCGAGAATTATAAATGACTGTATTGTTTGCTATATTATTATTGCTTTTAATGACTTCAACATATTTCTGTGTCAAGTTTGCCTTAGTTATTATTAATATTAAAGATTCGTTAGAAGAGTCTTTAGAAAAAATAGATGCTAAGCATGACAAAATATCAGAAATATTAGAGATTCCTTTGTTTTATGATAGTCCAGAAGTTCGTAGGACTTTGAACGAAATAAAAGAAGTACAAGAAATCATTCTAGAAGTATCTGATTCTTTGGCAAATGCTTATAACAGCAGCAAAAAGGATCAAAATGACTGAAGTCGTGAAGGTTAAGAAAAAGAGAAAAAAAAGAAATTATTTTACGTTAGAGACACAAGAAAAGATTGTTGAATACCAGAATTGTAACGTAAAAAACATTAGAGACGAGATATATGTAGAACACATAATGCCTGCCTTTACAGAACTAGTAAATAGTCTAGTTGCTGTGTATAAATTTAAAGCTTCTAATGAAGATATTAGTCACTTAAAAAATGATTGCGCTACATTTTTATTTGAAACGCTATATAAATGGAATCCAGACAAGGGCACAAAAGCTTTTTCCTATTTTAATGTTGTTGCCAAAAACTGGCTAACAATAAATTCTAGAAGATTGATGAAAAATGCAAAAAGAAATATTTCTATTGATTGTTCTGAAAGCTTGACGATTGCTGACAAGAGAACATTGTCAAAGGTCAGTATAGAGTTATCTCCTGAGGATATAGAAAGTAAGAACAATAGGCCGGCTGCTATAATTGAAATGTTCAGTTATATCGAAAAGCTGCTTAAACGAGAAAGAGATGTTAAATGCGTTAAAGCTTTAATACATTTGTTTGAAAATATAGATAATTTAGATTACTTAAATAAAAGAGCAGTTTTTGTCTATTTAAGAGAAATCTCAGGATTGAATAGTGCCGAACTGAGTTCTTCTCTTTCTACTATAAGAAAACATGCAAGCAAAGTTGTAGGTATTGATAATATGTTTGACATATATAGTTAAGAGGTGATTCTATGAAAGAAAATCAAATTGAATCTTTGTCAAAGAAGTTTGACAAAGTTGAAAAAAAAGAAAAGCAGATTAAAAACTTTGCGAGTATTTTAGAGGGTATCAATACGTTAGAAGACAAGAAAAAGATGCTCTGGAAGGAGATATATGAAAATGCTTTAGAAGATAGAGAAAAAGCTAAAATACTTTTCAGTGATGCATATATTTCAATGTCAGGTGCTGGAATGAACGAGCACATGAATATTGGCGCAATAATGTCAAAATATATCGAAAGAATGAGCAAGTCAAATGATCAAATATTGAAAATTGCTGAGCTGGTTTCAAAAGAAGAAGAAAAATCTGCTGAAGTCTCTGTAGAAGATATATTTGATAAGATAAACAATTAAGGGCATTTGATATGTTTTTTCATGCTAAAGTCATTTATATCATAAAAGAGTTCGCTGGTGATTATAATAGAATTATTCAAGACTTAGATACTCTAAAAATTTTAGAAGATTTCTTTCCAAACTTTAACAAAAGTTTTAGTTATAAAAGATTTATTACATCACTACCCGCAAATACTGTACTATGCTCTTTGGAGAATACCAGCACTAAAATTATTAGTGAGAAAACAAACAATGTAGCAATTCCATTTATTTCTTCACATATATCTACACCTATTAAAGTTGGTGAAACTATCTGGTTTTATAGACACTTACATAATAAACTTGATGGTTATTATTTAGGCAGAGTTCACAGTCTTTTAAATACCGAAGATACTTCTTATACTTTCTCTGATAGAGAAAGATTTTTATCGACCAAAGATCATATACAGTCAATCAAAAGCAACAAAAGAGGAATATCAGGGCACCTAGAGTCTAGTAGTAACTATAAAAAGACAAACGACATATTGTTTAGTCTTGATTTAAATCAGCATAAAATACTTTCAAAAATTAACAATCACTATCAAGAAGAGATTAAGCGTCTAGATTTAAAACCTTCCACAGATGTTTATTTTAATGCAGAAGACACAGTGTTACAAGGATCTTATAATAACTTTATTAATCTTACTTCTTCTAATGTAAGCAAAAACAAGAGTACAATTGAGATAGTAGCAGGTGCTAGTGAAAGAAAAAAATCTTTTGACTACATTACAGAATTGTCAGTTGAAAATTGCGATGAAAATGAAACAAAAAATACTGATTTAATTGATGTTCATATCTACAAAGAGTTAAGTCCAGTTGCGTCTAACGATTTTTTTTCTGAAAGATTGAAGTCTTCAAATTGTTTTTTTAATCCTGAAAATATTAGTGAAAACATCTTGACAAATATCGATGTTGTCTCTAAAAGAGAAACTTTTGATGACAGCTCGAGTTTTATAGTTTCTGAATTTGGTGAAAATAATTATTCCATATTAACAAAATTTAAAGAGAGAATACCTGTTGTTACAAGCAATATCAATACGTTTGATAATACAAGTATACAAGTTGATAAAAACAATGCAGAAAAGTCATACAAAACTAAAAACAATAAAAGTATCTCTTCACTAATCCCAAGTAACTTAAAAGAGATACCGTCCATTACAGGAGTTTCAGATAGCATAACTTTTTGTTTACATCAAAATTCTCCTGGCTCAATATCATTAATCAATCCAAACTCTTCAGATAATATTCCGAGTCAAGTAAATATAAATAACTTAGGGCAAATTAATTTAGATTCCCAAAAAATAATTATTGGGGATAATGCTAGAAGTTTAGGCGAGCCTCACGTATTCTTGAGTCTTTCGAATAATATGCATAGTATTGTTCTAGGCGAGCAATTAAAAGATTTCATTGAAGAGCTTTTAAGCGTGCAAAAAGAAAGTATTGATTTGATAAAAGAATTGTTTAAGGAATCGCATGCGACAAACGAAAATCTTTTTAATGTTTTAAATGATATTTCAACTTCTTACGAAAGCATATCAACAGTTGTTAGCGCAGCTTCTTCAGCATTACCTCCCTTAGGAAGCATTTCTTCGTCTTTTTCTTTGCAAAAACAGCTAATAGATAGTTCTTTATACAAAGTTAACAATGATAAATTTCAAAGCAGAATAAAAGATTTTAAAGCTAGCAAAGAAGAAGATTTATATAAGCGATTAGAAAATATTGAAAATAATTTAGAAAAAATGTTAAGCAAATTCACCAAATCGTCTTGATTAATATTAAAACTTCATATTTAGTAAAAAGATTATATTAAGTAAGACAACAAAACAAGGTAAAAAATGTCAAAAATTGCTTTTAAAAGAACAGGCAAAGCTGTTAAAGACTTTATTAAAAAAGAAAAGTATAAATCAAAATTAGAAAATTTTTCGAAAAAGCCCGTAGGTATAAAACTGCCTTTGCGTTCTTCCACGAAAGATAGTGCTGCTATGTTTGAAATGACATACAATATAGGTGATCAAATCGAAGTAAATCTAAAAAACTTGATATTGACACGAAAAGGAGAGTATCTAGGAATGCCTGACTTTGGCACAAACTTAATTGATGTATACAATGCAACAGATATTAAAAACATAGAAGACATTGCAATGAAAGAAATAAAACAGGCTGTTAGTAGTTTTATGCCTTTTGTTAATCTTACAAACTTTTCTAGTGTTTTAATAAAAGAAACTTATGATAATCCTGACTTTTATGAAATTAAAATAGATTATATTGTTAGCGAGATAGAAGAAGAAAGACAAATGATAATTAAATTATTAACTTCGAGGTAAAAACATGTCTAATGTAAGTATTATTAACAAAGAGCGTAAGTATTTCAATAGAAATCGGCTTATTAACAAAAACAAAGAGGAGTTTAAGACTGAACTTTTAGGATATGCTAGAGCAAACTTTAAAGATCAGATTACTGATTTCTCTGAAGCTTCACTAGGAGGTATGCTTTTAGACTTCGCTGCAATTGTAGGTGAATCTTTAACTTATTATGTTGATCAACAAATAAATGAGCTTGATTATGAAACAGCAATTACAGAAAATGGTCTATTACAACATATTAAAAAAGCAAACCTGACAGCAGGATTTGCTTCGCCATCTAGCGTTATTGTAGACTTTTTAATTTTAGCCCCTGTAGATGTTACTAATAGTGAGCAGACACTGCCAGACACAGACTATTTACCTATAATAAAGAAAGGAACAGAAATGTCAACCAACAGTGGCATAAATTTCATCCTCTCTGAAGACGTTGATTTCCAAAAAGACTACAAAACAAAAGAAACAATAACGTCTAGTGGAAGCTCTTATTTGCTTTTAGAAAAAAGTGCAATTGCAACTTCTGGTAATATAACTTTTGAAAGCTTTTCTTTTAATTTAGACGAAGAAGAAAACTTTTTGTCATACACCTTAGAAAACGAGAATATTACAAAAATAATAAAAGTTGAAGACAATGACTCTTTTATAAACGAGTATTACGAAGTTGAATTTTTATCACAAGACACAGTTTATGAAAAAGTTAAAAACAACAGAGAGACTTACTTTAACGTGAGGCCTGCACCTTTTCGTTATATCTTGGAAAGAGATTATGAAGATGGTCTTACAACTGTAAGATTTGGTAATGGAAATAATCAAATAAATGAAGACGGTTTGTTAACAAATCCAGAAGAGCTATCATTGCCTATTAAGTCAAGAGACTATTTCAACAATATATCCTTAGACCCGAAAAACTTAATTAGCAGTCCAAGTTTAGGTGTATCTCCGGTTGGTAAGACAATAACAGTTAAGTATATTCATGGTGGAGGACAAGATCATAATATACTAGCAAGAGACATATCTGAAATTAAAAATTTAAATTATTCTTTTCCTAATTTGGAAGATATTGATACAAAAGCAATTATTGTAATTAATTCTATGTCTATTACAAACAAAGACAAAGCAGTTGGTGGAACTGACCCACTTTCACTTGAAGAGTTAAGGGGAGTAATACCTTCAGCGATGAAAATGCAATCCAGGATTGTTAATCATGAAGACTTGATTTCTAGACTTTATAGCATGCCTTCAGACTTCGGAAGGATAAGTAAGGTATCGATTTTAGATAATATGCATACAAAAAATGCAAAAGATTTGTGTATAACATGTAAAGATTTGAGCTCAAATTACGTAAATGCAAGTAATGCATTGAAATTTAATATATCAAACTTTATTAATGAATTTAGAGTCATAGGTGATACTTTTAATATTGTTGATGCAAAAGTTTTCAATATAAGCGTTTTTTTAAAGATCAAAGTTTCAAGTAATTACGACCCAGAAACTGTGGTTACAGATGTAAAAGACAAGATATTTACACTCATGATGTTTGAAAAACTTCAAATTGGTGAATCAATTAATGTAAATAAAATAGTAAAGATTGCCTTAGATACTCCTGGAGTTTTAACAATATCTTCAAATTTTAAAAATATAGTAAGAACAAAAACAAATGAAAACAATACTTTTAGTAATAGAATGTATAATGATAATTCGTTTTCTTCAATAGACAATTATGAAGAAGGCATTCTCTACTCACCTAGAGGAGGCATATTCCAGTTAAAGTATCAAGAAGATATCGAAGTTATTACTGGTTAGTGAGAAAAACATGATAATAATACAAAATCCTACAAAAGATACATACGTAACTGATATTGAGGTTGGTGTTAACAAAGGCGTTAATGCAAATGTTGGTCAGTCTTCAACTTTAGATTTATTTAAAATAGCTAGCGAAAACAGTAATTCTAAATCAAGAGCACTAGTAAAAATTATTACCAATCCAAACGATGGTGATACTATTACTTTGATCGATTCATCTGGAACAAGTAAAACGTTTGAATACAATAACAATGGAGTTGTTTCTCAAGTAGATAATATTCCTATTTCTATAGGCATCGACATACAAACAACAGTAATCAACACTGTAAACACGATTAACAACGTTTTAAACTTTAGCATTACTACAAGTAAACTATACAGTGATACTGTTATGTTAAAACAGGACAATCCTGGCATTTCTGGTGACACTGTAGTGACTGTTGCTGCAGGAGTTGTGCCTAACGAAAGAATTACACATAAAGATTTTATTAGATTTGAGCATAGTGCTTGTCTAATAGAATTCGATCTTGAAGGTTTAAAAGATAGACATTTAAGTGAAGGAAATATTGCAAATTCTGTTTTTAACAGTAAAGATGATTTTAAAGCCTATATTAATCTTATAGATGTAGGAAAGTCTTCAACTAGACCGAATGACTTTAAACTAAAACTAAGTTTGCTTAATAACAGCTTCAAAGAGGGCTTTGGGAAAGATGTAGTTCATTTCTCAGACTTAGATGATGCTAACTTTAAAACAATAAATAGCAAAAACAATACAGAATGGGTAACTGAAGGTATTGTCTCTGAGGGTGATTTATTTGTTGACACAGTGAATCCCGAGAATACTACGTTCGAATTTTATTTTGAAAATGGAACAGAAAACTTAAAAATTAACATTACAAACTATTTACATGAATACTTTAAAGAAACTGTAGACTACAATAAAACTTCTTTTGTTTTGTACTTTGATAACGACTATTTGTTTGATATATATACATATTTTGTAAAAAGATTTGGAAGTAGAAATCTAAAAAACAAAGCAAGTATACCACAATTACAACTTCACATTAAAGATACAAAAATTGAAAATGTTATTGTTGAAAAGAAAAGATATTTTGACAATGAAGAAAACTTTTTCTTGCTTAACATAAAAGGAAACAAACTGAAAAAGTTTATTGATAATGTCGCTGTAAAGTTAGACATAAAATATACAGATTCTTCGGGAAACGATTTGATAGATAAAACGTATACTGGGACTTCGATTTACAATTATAAAGGTGATAAAGTTGTTGGAATAAAGAAGTTTTTAATAACTGATACAGATATAACACAACAAATTAGCAATTCAACTTTTCAAAGTAGTCTAGAAAGCTTTGGTTATAACTCGTTAAGTTTTAGATACTACTATGATAATGTTGGTATTGAAACATTAATAAAAAAAGACACAGTTAAGTTTTTCTTGTCAGAAAGTGACATCAATGAAATTTCATTTAGCAATAGAAATATTAGAGTATCAATTGACTTGTTACAAAGAGAACTAAGGGCTGATAATTCGACGATTTCTCTTAAAACAAGCTTTATAGATACAAACAAACAGCATAAGTCTGTAAATGTTGCATCACAACTATACTCAGAGGATTTAGGCGAAATAACATATGAAATGTATGACGTAGATTCTGGAACAACGTTGATTGAGGATAATGACGAGTTTACATTACTTAATTTCAATGGAAAGCATTACATTCTAAATCTTTTTGCATCAGAAAATTTTATTAATAAAAGAGTTAATTTTAAATTTAGTTACAAAGACCCGACTACAGGTTTATCAAAAATAGTATCTAATGATAATATTACAATAAGGTTTACACAATGATTAACAATCTATCTGGTAGGCATATTGTGGCAAATTCTCTATCTGACTCTAACAAAAAAAGATCAAACAATAGATATGTTTCATCTAACAATTTACTTGAAAGTAAAGACTTTAAAACTTTCCTAGACCTATACTTAAGTGGAAATTCAGAATTCTTTGAAAGACTAGACGGCTATGATGGATTTATAAGCACACAGCAAATTGAAAGTGTTGACTATGATAGTTTTGCTGAACATGTTTTTTTTGATTCTGCAGTAGAGAAAGTTTTCTATTCTTTCGAAAAAGCAATCAGCGATTTCCCGTATGATTCTACAAAACATAACTTAGGACAATATATTAAAAAACTAGACGGATTTACAAAGTTCGTCCTTGATAAGAAAGTTGCAAAATCATTAAACTATATGCATTTTTCGAACGACAGATGCATCTTTATAAAAGATAAAAGAGGACATCTTTTAAATGACTATGAAGGTAGTAGCTTTTTAAACAACTTTAATCCAAAAGAAAAAGGTTTTAACTTTGATTTCTGGATAAACCCGCTTACAGACGATCAAACTGATCACACTACTACTGAATGGGTGTTTCATAAGTTTGATAATAATCAAGGTTTTAAGATTTATACTTCAGAATATGATACTGTAAATGGTATTTGCAATATTAATATACAAATTTCAAAAAGCAATGATGAATATGTTGTGTGTACTATTCCTTTAATAACAGACAAATTTCAGCATATAAGTTTTATCATTGAAGAAACTGTAAACGAAGGCAAACATGTCAAGGTTTATATTAATGGTAAATTAAAAAACTACAATTTTGTTATTGATGATATCTCTTTAGATTTTAAGACTATCGAATTCAATCAAGCTGATATTTTTATTGGTAATAGCAAAGATGATAGTAAAGCTGGATTTAATGGATTAATTGATGAGTTTAGATTTTTTATAAGCAATCAAAGAAGTGAAATCAGAATTTTAGAAGAAACAAGTGAGAATATTCATTCACAAGAAGGATTAATACTATACTTTAGAATGAACGAGCCATCAGGTATATACTCAAATAACAATGTGATAATAGACTACTCAGGAAACAAACTACATGGTGAAGTAAAAAAAATAGTGAGCGGTAGCGTTGAAATCATTGATGACTATAGTAGAAATGGGCCTGTAGATGATAATTCTACACCTTTGAAGTACGAAAAAGAGTCTTATAACCCAATTCTGTTTTCCTATTTTTCTCAAACAAACAAAGACATAATTCTAGAAAATGCCAGAGAGTACGATTTGATAAACCCTAACTCTTTTTGGAAACTTTTTCCCAAGAATATATTCCTTGAAGGCTCAGACTATGACAACACAAGTCTTGTTTACATTAATGAAAATGCAAAAAAATCCAGTAAAACTTTTGGTCATGAGAGAAGTCAGAATCAAGAAATAATTAAGCTTTTGTCTATCTGGGCAAGGTTTTTTGACCAAATAAAAATGTATATTGATAACCTGTCTGAAATGTTAAATCTTAACTATGATACATTGGCTAAAAACAAGAAAATAGACGGTATGATACTACCTTTTGCACTTAATCAGCTTGGATTTAAATTTAGAGAGTTATACGCTTTTCCAATAAGTCAAAAATTAAACGGGAAAAACCTGTCTTATGATGAGGTTATGTCAACACTAAATATTAGACAGATTCAAAACATTCTATGGAAAAGATTTATGTTAAATTCTAAAGACTATTTAATGTCTAAGGGAACGCATAGAAGTATTA
>Ga0233439_10004824_pt1 | contig 12838 bp, 9 predicted proteins | sample SI_123_September_6_FD_182713 | JGI IMG/M metagenome (GOLD analysis project Ga0233439, IMG submission 182713) | Seawater microbial communities from Saanich Inlet, British Columbia, Canada - SI_123_September2016_100_MG | ecosystem: Environmental > Aquatic > Marine > Inlet | place: Canada: British... | reverse complement strand
GTGACATTCCAAATCGCTCGCGCCTACTTGCCGAAATCGTTCCTGAAAAAGGAGATTCGCTGGTGTTTACGTCACGCGATACCGGGGCGTTTCAAGTAGGGCCGCAATGGGGGAAGCCGCAGATCGCGGCGATTGTGCGATTTAACTCGTCTTGCAGACTCTCCGAAGGAGTAAAGATAGCGCGCACAAGTTTGCAATCTTCAGTCGGCGCATCCGTAAAGATCGTTTCAACCGAGCTGAACGGGCCGATTTCCCATTTTGGCCGGCGTGCTGCCGAGTTCATCACGTCGCTTATAGCGGAGATCGGACTAAAATCTGAGGTCGTGACCTCCATCGTCTACGAAGATAGATATCTTCATTCGCCGCTTGTCGCTCGAATTTGTATTGATACGTTATCGGCCCTGTCGAAGGCACATGGTTCAAACGTTCCAATTACGATTAAAACGCGGCGGTTGAGCGAGAGCGAGCTATTTCCGCGCCGGATCGAACACAACTGGAAAATCGATCGCGATAGAGAAGTTGTTTTCCGGGAGTATGCAGCTGGCTTAAGGATAGCTCTTGAATTGCAGCTGGGTGACCCGCCCCATGCCCGTCAAATTACAATAACGACAAAATCAGGGAAGAAAGTTTACGTACTACTCGACCAAGGGTTCGGTGCTTGGCGACCTGAGCGATATAGAGATTTCGATTTTCGGGCGCGCGCGGAATCTCAAGCTCGGCAACTAAAGGGTTTAGATTTCGTGTTATCAATGCCGACCGAAAGTAAGACATACATCGTAGCGAGGGTTTAGCTCCTGCATATCGCTAATCCCCGGAACGGAGCCGCCATTGCGGTTTTCGGCAAATTCAAGCAGGCGGTTGCAGTCAGTGCCTACCAGTATGCGGTGATTTTCAGTCAGGATTGAATCCCACGAATCGGTACCTTCGACCGCGACCTCTTTCGGCCTGTGTGGATATCGACGACTCCGCACGATAAGCCCAAGTTCTTACCGGGCCGCGATTCGATGTGTTACTCTAGACGCGCGTGGAAGGCACTCGCATACCGCGGCGCGTTCTGGCCCGATCAACGTCACAACCCACTCGAGGGCCGCAGGCGGTACCCGCATCCGGGCCAGGCGGAGAGCATTAAAGACTGCATCGGCAGTTCCGTCGTCTCCCAGTTCCGCGAGCACCGCGCCATGGCCGAGCAAATCAAGAGAAGTCCCGACGGTCAGGCGCGGATATCGCTCGCCACACAATCGCGTGGCCTTCCGCTCGTCGATCAGGGTGATCGCTCCTTTCTCAACGCCGTAAGCGATCGTCGCGGCTTCGCCGTCGTCGAGGGTCGCGTCACCCCGACCGATCACGAGATCCTCGAAATGAGACTCGGTGAGATCGTCAAGTTTCGCTACCGAGATCAGGCCCAATGCAAGAAGCTCAGCAACCAGCTGCCCATCTTGGCGGCCGCTGCGACGGTCTTCGAGGAGCTCTCCCTGCACAACATCGGTAATAATGAAGGGATTCGGAATCGCTTTCAAAATACGCGGCCCGCAGGAGGTGGCATTCAGATTGATCACGGTACTTGCATCGACAACAACCGGTGCCGTGGGGTCAATCAGGCATGAGAGCCCCATCGGCTTCGCTCCCTTCCAGTTCCAGGCCATCGAACATGCGCCGCAGCTCGACACGGTCCAAGTGGAGCATGCGGGCGAGTTGGCCCTCGCTTAGCATTCCGCGGCGCCAGGCTTCCCCCGCGAGAAGACCAAGCCGAAGCGTCGTCGGTCTGTCCGCATCCGCCTTATGGATGTCGGGACTCGTCAGGTCTCCCAGCACTTGAACGGCCTGCTGATCGCTGATGCCCCCATTCGCTTGAAACCAGTCCCACGTGCCGGACTTCGCCAGCTTGAGCTCCTCCAGTCGCCTGACAATCGCTTCGCGTGAGACGCCAAAGAAATGGGCGAGAACGATGACGTGCCGCCGGGTCAGTTTTTCTGATCCGACAGTGATCTCCTTGAACTTCTGCATGACCGCGCGAGCAGGGGTCATGAATGCTCTGCCGAAGGTGTTGGCGTAACGCTCCTCGCGGGAGTTCTCGGTTACGCCCTCTTCCAGCACCTCCGGTTCCCGCCGCGTAGAAACCAGATGGCCAAGCTCGTGAGCCGCCGTTTGAGCGCGGCGATCGCGCGGGTGATTGCCATTGAGAAGGATGCAGGCACCGAGCGCCTCGTCGTATGCGAATATGCCGGAGATCCCGCCATCGATGCGCCGGATGTAGACGCGTACACCGAGTTCAAGCTCCAGCAGCGTTACAATGTCGGAGATGGGACTCAAGCCCAATCCGAGCCGCTGCCGCAATTCCAGGGCATCCTGTTCCGCCTGTGCTCGAACGTCACCGGGAAGGATCGGTCGTTCCGGCGGATAGTTACGCAGCGGTTGAACGCCGAGAAGTTGCTCCAACTCCGCTTCGGCACGGGCCAGGTCCTCCAATTGCTTCACCGCAAGTTCGACCGCATCATCCTCCTGCTGGAACAGTTTACGGAATTTCGGAGTAAGATCGGCGTGGATCGCCTCCTGACGCATTAGCTCGTTAATCGACATCCGGTAGAGGCTCGCGAGTTTGCGCAGCTCGTCGATTCGCACCCGCCGCTGCCCTTGCTCGATTGCAACTAGGGTAGTCCGCGAAAGTCCGACCGATTCCGCCGCGTCGGCCTGCTTGAGCTTCACGCGGTCGCGCGCTTCGCGGAGGCGTTCGCCGACCTCCGTTGGCGGCATCGTATCAAGCAGACTGGTCATTGTCCGCCCACTGCGCAACGAACGACTGCGGTCCCAGAGAATTCATATAGTTTTTCCATTCTTTTTTGTGTTGGGAAAGCAGCCGTTCCAGTTTTGAAGCGATAGCTGCTTCCGATTCGCCGAGAGAACGCGCAAGTTGAAAGATCGCAAGACTGAGAGGGCGCTCAGCCGCGCGAGATTGCTTCAAGTGCGCCAGATGATCGAGATGCAACGTGCCGGCGATAGCATACTGCTTCTGAGCGCGTGTATTTTTATTGTATCTCCCGGCGACGCCCGTATCGAAGGTCGGCGCAGAAAGGTTTTCCCAGACATACGTCTCTGCGGGTTCCGCGAGATCAGCCGCATGAACGCTTAGCCGGCGCAGCATGCAGGCCGCGCAAATGCCACACTGGCGCCGGTGATTATCGACCGACACATGGCGGTTATCCTGCCAGCACGATCGCGTCTTCCACCACTCATCATCCTTGCTGTTGCTCAATGCCAAGTACGCCTTGAGCGTTTCACCTTTGGTGAACCACAGGCGCGGGAACACGAATTCGATGTCAGCACCGAGAAGCGCTTTAAAAAATGCCGTCATCTGCTTCATAAAGCGTGGATGGTTGCGATAGTCCTCGTACGCCTGACCTACCGGGACAAGCGTTGGACCGAGCGCGCCTTGCCCGCTCTCCGGCACGATGACCTTGCCCGCTTTGGCAAAATATGCGGCCGATCCGCTCAGCACGGCAAATTTGAACCCGCGAGACCGAGCGCTTGATTCGACAAAACGGGATTCGACGGACTTCACTTGGTACGGGAGCGCCATGAAAGGTTGCTTGCGGCCAGACGAATCTTTCGGCTGGTCTTTCTTTTTTGATCCGAGGCGGACACGGACCAGCCTGCTGCCGTATTCCTCTGCCATCAACGCGCCGACCGCGCGGGAATCGAGTCCGTCGCTGAACGGAATGACCGCCTCGACTCCCGAATCCAGATAGAACAGCTCCTGCACCGGTTCGGCAGCTGGCTTCTTACGCTTCGTGAAAGTAATGTCCCATTGATCGCCCGTCAGAAGTTCGAGTGCTTCATGCAGGGTGTCAGACACACTCTTCTGCTTCCAGACGTCGGGATCATGCACCGGCAGGCGCAGTTCAAAGGCGCGGCCCCATCGCAGGGCCGGGCGACGCTGTATGCGATCACAGAATTCAACGGAGGCCGCCAACACCATTAGGTCGAATACGACCGGCTCCCATTTTGCAAAAAAGTACGCTGCAAGATTATGCATCTTAAAGATAAGATTTGTTTCGATCTCGCAGGAAACCCGGCCTGCGCGGGCGCGTCGGCCGGCTTCATGCACATCGACCTGGACTGCGGGCAGTTCACCATCGGTCATGGCAGCCTCACGCCGTCTTCAAGCCCCTGCTGCTTGACGGATTGGGGTTGAGTGGCAGCGTCCATGCCCGACAAACGACGTGCAAGACCGGCAATCGGAGCGCTCGCGACAGCTTCCTCCATGCGGTTTCTGACGCGGGTCGCCATCGCTTCGGGACTTTGCTTGCGCAGATAATGCTCTTCTACCTGCCTGGGACCCCGCGCGGCGCGGTCGCGCAAGGCGTTTTCGACCCCATCGCAGACCGCATCGATGCCGAGCTTTCCACTCGCCACCGATTGCATGACGTGATCGACGATCAGGCGCCGCATTGAGTATCCGGCGGAAAGCTCCCGTCGCGCGGCTTCCAGTTCGACTGACTTGTCTTGTCCGAACATGTCGGTCTGCCGGGCGTCGCCCAAAATCGAACGGATGGCACGGACGACCTCGCCGCAGGCTTCGTCGCGCCACGTCTCTTCTAAGGCCGGGACGACACGTCCAGCGACTTCATCCGGCTCAAAAGCAGCTTTGTGCGCCCACTCCGCAAACTTCTTCCAGGCAGGCGTCATATTCAGACTTTTGTACGGACCATCACTCATGGCGATTCTCCATGTCAAAATATAACTATAAAAATCTGACAATGTCAAATACTGGACTCGTCGTTTCTACCGCAAGACGAGCGCAGAATACCAAACGATTTCTACGAGCAAAAGGACTTCCGATTTTCGATGGAATTCCGAGGCTCTTGCTCACGGATACGCTTATCCTCCCGAGCCGCTCAAACCCGCGGAGACGACGAGCGCCACCTCGCCGGCACTGCCAGCCAGTCCCGCAGCGCCAGCCAAGACAAAGTCCCAGCCAAAAGCGGGAAAACATCTCCAAAGGGGCCGCGAGTAACACCCAAGCCGCGAGCCACAGCAGCAAAACGATCGCGCGGATCGTCTGCAAAGAAGTCCAAGGCTAAGACCGTCAAAGCACGCAAGCGAAAAAGCGACGACTAGTCTGGCGATGAGCCGATAAACGCCAATGCGCTGGCTATCCCCTGCGCGGCGCGTCGGGCGGAAAATGGAAAAGATTTTTCGGTCTGGCGTAACCCGTGGCATCGTGCAACTCCTCGAAAAATTCGAGGAGGATATCGTCAATTTCGTATGGTTCGCCGGTGTCGACAGTACGCCGCATGATGATCGCATCTCGCTGAATTGGGCCGCGCATCTCGTCATGGTCGATGGCGAGTTTGGCGCCCTTCAGTCCCAAAATTCCGAGTTCGATATCACACGGAAACATGCCTCTGAGCTGGCTCGCCGCAAACTCGATCGCGGCGTGCGCCTTCTCATGGAATAGCTGTTCGGTCAGCAGCGCCGGAATGAAGGGAATGGGCACCCAAGCCGGCCGCTCGCCCCGTTTCCGGACAACGACCGTGTTGCTGGCGAGCCAAAGCTCGCCGCTGGGGAACAGTTGCGTTGCCCACGCGAGGGGCGCAGGTCCACCGCGGCGTGAAGCGCCGGGATCGTAGGCCATCGCGCCATGTGCATTCAGGCCGGCCAGTGCACCATATTGCTTGGTCTTCAAGAGAGGAGCGTGCGCCGCCTTCTCTCGCAGCTCGGCCAACGGAATTGATCGAGGATGCCTGACATGGGGGATCACGCGAATGACACCGTCGGGCGGCTCCTCGAAATGGAATTGCACCTCATCGACATTGGGAACGCCGACGCGCGCCAGCACTTCATCCTTGTCGAAAAAACTCGCGGCGTTCAGCGTCGGCTTTGCTTCCAGGAACGGCGCGTCCGGCTTCGGCGCATCCGCCTCCGCGCCGCCGTACGCGGGAGGCTTTGCCGTCGGCGGCGGATTCAGGGCGCTCCGGGGTTGGGTCGGTGCCGCCTCCGATGCGCTATTCAGATTTGAGAGAAGTTCGAAGGCCACTGCGCTTGCGGCATCGGCCGCCAGAGGCTGCCAGCCATCCTTGTCGGAAACCGCTTTGCCGCTGAGCCGGTCCGAGATCCCGCGAATGACGATGGCGACCGTCACGCTGACATGGGCAGCCTCCAGAAATCCACGCCCTTCCATCTCAACCGCGATCGTGTCGCCATATTCCTTCTTGAGGAATTTCGCAGTCGCCGCGCGTTGCGACGCGACGACTTTTTCGCCAGCCGCGATCGGTCCAACCTTTAGCTCCGGGTCTTCTCTGTGCTTGAGCGCTGGATTGAGCCGCTGACGCCATTGATTGCGTTTGGACATCGCGCGAGCGCGCTGCTCAAGCGCGTGCGCGCCACGAGAGAGATCCGGGCGCGTTCTGAAGCCGGAGGCCGTATCCTTGCCTGACTCATAGCCGTAGACCTTCGAGCCGACGACAACGTCGCCAAGTGAGACGTCCTTGACACCGCCCCCAACACCGACGAACAGCGCCATGTCCGGGCCGTAGTGTGTGAATCCGCGATTGGCGAGTATGGCCGTGCTCGTATTGCCGGGCCCAGCCTCGACGACGGCGACATTCCAGCCTTCAAATGTGCCGCGGTAGAAGACGGTCCCCTGGACGGTTTCGTCGGTCCAGTCGTTGCCCAAATGGCGAAGAACCGCCTTCGTCTCGACGTCGAGGGCGGTGACGATGACAACGGTTTGCGGCTTCAGTTCGATGGCCGCTGGGGGCAAGGCGGGCAAGTTCATGTACGCCGGGTTTATAGCGGCATAAGGCCGTCGGTTCTAGTATTTAGAGTCGGACAACTTCCCGGGCGTGTTTGCTTCACGATAACGCCTCGCGTGAACCGAGCCTCTCGGGCAGCCTCTTGATGCATTACCAGGACGCTCAGAACCCCCCAGATGTGCGCGTTAGCCTCCACGATATATTGCGCGATTGAAGTTCAGATGGCCGTCGGCCTTGATACGTGACTCGCGACCGGCCATTCATGAGCCTCCATGGCAGGGCCGAGCGGGATAGCGCGCGGCGCTCTACGTCGAGGATGAGAGTCGCTCTGACAGCCTCTGGCCTTCAGCCTTCTTCTGGCTCGCCGCGACTGCGTATTCCAGGTCCTGCCGGGCGTGCGCGTCTCCGAGCTTCGAGCGGATATCGTAGCGTAGCTCCAGAAATTCGCTCCTGAAGTGTTCGCCCTTAAGCAGTGCCAGTGCTGCGTCGATCCGCACGAGTGCCCCGGCAGGATCGCCAAGTGCGAGTCGCGTGCGAGCCAGCAGGCGTTCGACCCATGCCGTCGACTCCTTCTCCGCTAAGCCCAACAGCACCGTCTCGGCCTCAGCCGCCTGGGCCATGTCGATCAGAAGTTCAGCGCGCCGCTGGGCATGGAAGTCGGCCGGCTTGACCATAGCGTCGTAGAACCGAAGCGCTTCGGCCCGCAGGGCCACGGCGTCCACGCTTGGGATCCTCGCAGCCTCGGCGTAGATTTCTGCCCAGGCGAAGCGGTCGCCGTCGGCGCCGAGGCCTTCGAGCACCGGCACCGGGATCTGGCGAAAGATGTCCATGAAGAGGTCGGGCATTTCTGTGGAGATGAACCGGCCCAGCGGGGCGAAAGCCCGCGGGCCTTGGCCAACGCCCTGGTTCGAGGCCTCGACGATGGTGGTTTTGATCGCCTCAGCGTGGCGGGCGATGATGTCGTTGCGCCAGTGGCCTTCGCCGGCAGGCAGGCGTTCGATCAGGCCCAGGATCACCGAATAGGTCACGTCCTCGCCCGCGCCCCATCGGGCGAACACCGCGTTGACCAGCGCGATGGTCTCGGTTGTCTTCTTTGGATCGGACCTATAGATCGTAACTAGCTGCAGCCGCGCCTCGTCCATGGGAAAGGGCCCTGCCAAGACGGCCTCGAACCGCTCGGCCGCTTCTACCGGGCGGTTCAGGCGCTTGAGCGCCTTCCCTTCGTGATGCTCGATCTGAGCCCGTTCGCGCGACGTTAGGTCCGGCAACGCCGCTAGGGCGGCGAAGACCGGCATCCGCTCTTCCAAGCGCTTACGCGCCACGCGGTCGCCCTCACGTTTGTCGACCAGGAAGAGCTGTTCCACCGCCTCGATGGTGGTAATCACCGCCAGGGGACCACGCGGGCTATGGGGCAAGCGTGCCGCCGCGGTCACGGGGTTGCCGACGAGGTCGGCGCATACCTCGTCCGGCTCCCATACCTCTAGCAGGGCATAGAGGCATGGACCCTCGTCGAGGCCGGCGGCTACCATGGACTCGAGCTTGGGCATCAGGGCGCGCACGAGCGTCCACAGGCGCAGGCCCGGCTCGTTAGCGACCTTGACGATGAAGGCCTGAAGCGCCTGGTCGAGTTCCGCTGATCGGGCCGCGTCGCACCAGTCGAGGCTCTTGAGAGCGGCGAACACTACGTCATGCAGACGCACCAGGCCGCCGCGATCGACGCTCGTCAGACCAAAGGCGTTTAGGTTCCGCACGCCGACCCGCGCGACCTCGTGTGTGAGAAAAGCCGTGTCGACGGCCGGCAGTTCGGCCCACAGAAACACGGACAACTCCTGCCGAAGCTGGTTCTTCAAGCGGTCGAGCAGCCTGTCGACCAGGCGTATGCCGTCCTCGTCCAGGAGCTTACCAACCGCACGGCAATCGTCAGCCAGATCGTCCCAGGGCACGCCCGACCGGGCTGCTGCCCGCAGCAGGCTCAGGCATAGGGGGTAGCCGTTGACGCTCGCCCAGATCGTCTCGAACACCGCCGGCGGGCAGGGCTGTCCGGACGCGTCCAATATCGCTCGTGCTTCGTCCTGCGTTAGTAACGGCGGCTCGTAGGCCCCCGGTCGAGCCAGACGGCGGGTCAGGATCACGTGCGAACCCTTGCCGCAGTACTTGGTCAGGGCCTCGATGGAGATATCCTGGTGCGCGTCGTCGATGACTAGCAGGCAGCCACCGGATTCGAGCAGGCCGGCGATGTTGCGGGGGTCGCCTGCCCGCACCAGCGGAAAGGCCCGCAGGCTCTCGGCCCGCTTGATCTTGTCTCCGTCGAGCCAGAGGCGGATCTGGTAGGCACCGCGATGCGCGTCTGCGTAAGCCATCGCCGCGACAGACTTGCCCAGGCCGCCCATGCCGGCGATCGTCAGCACGGGCTGCGCGGCTAGGCGGGCGACGATCTCGACGTCAACATTCGGCCGCGGCAGAGTGTCGGAAGGCAAGGAGGGCACCAGCGCCGCCGCCACCTCCTCGTCGACGATGCGGTGGAGATCGGACAAATAGGGCGTCAGCCGCCCGACTACCTGCTCGTCGACCAGCAGATGATCGACGATTTCGGTCGCGATCTCCTCACTGCCGAATAAGGAGAGAGCCTTGCCAGCCATCTGCGGCCAAGCGCGGACCCGCGCCTTGAAGTCGGCGACCTTCTGGGGGCGGGCGCGCTCGCCGGCCACCAAGTAGATCTGTTTGGCCGCCGGCCGGTCCTTCAGGACCTTCAGCAGATCCCCTTCGGCCTTTGCCATGGACCCGTCGAAATACCCGCGGCGGTCCGAATATTCGACCGCCTCCCGACCATCGTCGCTCTCGCTGTCGACGACGCCAGCGACGGGATAGCCGCGAAGGTTCACTCCGGCATGTGTCAGGCGCACGTCCGCACGCGCGCCCATCACGATCCCGGCGAACCGTTCGAACTCGGGACCCACCTGTTCGACCCCCTGGGCGAGTGTCTCGATGAGGGCTGCGCGGCGCTTGGAATGCATCTGCTGGGAATCGGCGGATCGGTGGAATAGTCGCGATCCACTCTATTGGAGGCCGGTCCGCAGCGCCAGCTGTGGGTGCCGAGCGCGCCAAGACCATCGAGCGGGGTCCCCACGTCGCGGAGGAGGACGGGGCCGCCGTTAGCCCGGTGCCGCGCGCTCGTAGAGCGAAAAGCCCGCAGGCAGCAGCGCGGCCCCCCAATCCATCGCGATCGCCACGCTAAGGCGACCCCGCGTGAGCGCGACGTAGAATTTGGCTCGACTCTGGGCCTTCAATTCGGCCGTGGGGTCGACCAGCCACTTTTTCATCGGCGCCGTGGGAAGGATGACCACATGGTCAAACCCTCTCCCCTTGGATTCTCCAAAATTCATCACGGGTGAGCTTTTGTCGACGCCACTGCTGGTGATCTTGTCGCGCAACTGCATCGGTCTGACGCGCGCCAGATAATGCGCGTAATCGGCGGTCTTGAGGACGAAGACACCTGCGCCCGCCGGCGGACCTCTGCGGCATTCAACACACTCGCAGGCTTGGCTGGCAGGGAGCGCCGGAAACAGACGCGAGGAGACCGCGCAGATGGCGGCGCTGTTGCGATGCGACCGGTTCAAACTCGTTTCGTCGATCTCGACAACGACCTTCCGAGGAAGCTCCTGCTGCAGGAAGGCGACGATACCGCCATCGGCGTATTTCCCATGGCGGCGCTCATGATGGGTCAGATAGGTCACCTGCCGCGGGTCGCCGACCATTAGCAAGCGCGCGGAACTGCGGGCGAGCGCCGCCAGGATGTCGAGATCGTAGCCGGCCAGGTCTTGGACCTCGTCGACGAAGACGTGGGGGAACACACGGCTAAGCCGATCGATGACGGCGCCGCCGCTTTTGTCATTGCACCGGATCACGAGCTTGGAGAGCTTGTCCGAAAAGACCCGTCCGGTTGGGTCGAAGAAGTGCTTGCCGATCTCCTCTTCGGGCCACGGCACTGCGATGCCCTTGTTGTTGTGGAAGCGAATTCCCGACTGCGCCTGGACCAGCAGCATGCCCGTGACGGGAAAATCGAACAGGCCGCCCTGGAAGGGCTTTACGCCATGGGTGATCAGGAGGCTGAACCAAGTCATGATCACGACATTGGCCGGCACATGGCCCACGAGGTCGAAGAACCTCTGGCGAATCTCCGCCTCGTTGGACTCTGTGTAGGTCGTGATCAGGACCCGCTCGCCCTTGATCTTCACCGCTTGCTCGACGAGGTAAGTCGTCTTGCCGGAGCCGGCCGCGGCGATGACGATCTTGTTCTCGCCTGTCATGGCGCGATGGCCTGCTTTATATAGTCGGGATAGGCGATCGCGGTTGTTGAATTGAAAATGGACAAAGCGCTCTCGGTCTTATTGGCTCGCATGTGAATGCGGAGTTCGTCGTCCGTTTTCGCCGATGCTCCAAGCACGCTGTTGAGGGTCGCGAGACTGTTCGCCTTCAGAATTTTCGGTTCCAACGTGTTGTAGTTGAAGGCCTTGCCTTTAACCGTCAGAGATCCGCTGTCGACGACGGGATCAAAGCAGATATTGACGAAGGCTTCTCCTTTGTACGCGGCATACTTCTTCTCGACAGCGGCGGTGTCGCCGTCGTTGTCGGTCACCACGGCCACCGGAATCTTCAGCGCCCTCGCCAGCTCCAGGAAGCGCAGGAAGGCGGTGCCGACCGAGATAACGTCGATGCCGACCTGGATGGGTAACCGTCCGCCGTGGGCGTCCATATAGGCCCGCTGGACGACGAGCTCGTCAGAGTCGCCTTCCACCAAGATTGCCTTTTGGGCCAGCGCCAGGCGCAAGGTATCGTACCCCGCCAGCTTCTTGAAGAAATCGCTGGCCTCCAGTTCCGAGATCCGCACCACCTTGCCGTCACGCAGCACGATCAGATGATCGAGACCGAGCTTGTTCGCCACAAAGCTGCTGTGGGTGGAAATGATGATCTGCTTCTGCCCGTGCTGGTCGGTCAGGTCGGCGATCAGTTCGTTGAGCCGCGCGTGCGACAAGTGGTTCTCAGGCTCTTCCAGCAGGATGGCCGTGGCCTCGGCGTTCTTCTTGGTGCTGAGGGCCAGCTTGGTCTTAATCACACATTGCTCGCCCTTGCCGATATACTGGAAGGGGATGAAGTCGATATACGTCATGAGGCTGCTCTCCCAGGCGGTCTGAGATGACAGGTCGACCGAAATGCTGACCGACTTCTGGCTGATTTTGGCGGCCTTGGTGATCCGCTCGTTGATCAGCTGCAGGTTCTTGTCCCCGACGAAAGCCTCCTTCAGTTTTCGATGGGCCTGCGAAATCGACGCCCGCTCGGTCTCCTCAAGCACGTCGCGAATGATCCGAGAGACATAGACGTCGGAGCCATTCTGCAAACGGGCGCTTGATGAATCGATCAAGGCGGATTTGATCGGGATGCTGCGCGAGGTGATGCCCTTGCGCGCGAACGAGCGCATGGTCGCCGTGTAGTACTCGACCGGAATGGAGGTCAGGTCGCCGGCCGCCACCAGCGCCTCATACGGCCCCTTGTAGTTCTCCTCGTCGAACTCAATGCGATAGACCACGCCGCTGGCTTTGTTCTTTTCTGAGTTTCCATCGCCTTCCAGCTCAGCCAGTTCGCTTGAATCCCCGGAGAAGAACAATTCAATGGTGACCGCTGGCGGCGGCAGTGGAGAACCGGTGACGAGGCTCTGCACGTACTTGGTCTGGGCGGCCAGGTTGAAGAGATAGCTTGTCAGGTCACTTTTCAGGGGGCGGCCGTGCAGGAGCCCCGTCAGCGCCAGATGGATCGCTTCCAGGATCGTTGTCTTTCCAGACTCGTTGGCCCCGACGATGACGTTTAGGCCGTCGTTCAAGGCGAGAGCAAACGTCTCCTCGTAACACTTGAAATTGGTGATCTTAACCTTGGCAATCTTCATGCGCCCCCCAGAGCCCGAGTTCGCCGTCGCGCGTTAGGGCGCTGATTCGAATTGTAAGGCCAGCGCCATCGTAAGGCGAGCGGCGGGCAGTGTTATCGATCTGAGAGCGTCGCTTTTCTGCGGAGTGAGCTTAGTGCCCTTAGCTCTC
>Ga0233439_10004822_pt1 | contig 12839 bp, 17 predicted proteins | sample SI_123_September_6_FD_182713 | JGI IMG/M metagenome (GOLD analysis project Ga0233439, IMG submission 182713) | Seawater microbial communities from Saanich Inlet, British Columbia, Canada - SI_123_September2016_100_MG | ecosystem: Environmental > Aquatic > Marine > Inlet | place: Canada: British... | reverse complement strand
TCTAGTTGACCTGGATTTTGGACATTAGCTCCACTTGCAACCTGAGCATTTAACTTAAGTAACTCTTTTTTGAATTCAAATAACCTTTTATTTAATTCAATCGTTTCAAGTTCTCTAAATTCTTTTGTGATTTTCATTTTGATTTATTTAGTCTGATTTTTCAGCTTCTTTAACTTCTTTTGCTTCTTCTTTTGTTTCAGCTTTTACTTCAGCCTTAACTTCTTTTGCTTCTTCCTTTATTTCAGCTTTTACGTCAGCTTTTACTTCAGTTTTTACATCTACTTTTTCTTTAGTTTCAGTAACTTCTTCTTTTTTCTTAGCAACTTTTTTCTTAGTAACTTTCTTTTTAGTAGTTTTTTTAGCAGCAGTTTTCTTTTTAGTCTGTTTTTTGTCTTTCTTTTCTTCTGCCTTAACAGCAATCTCTTCTTCAATCTGAACTGGCTCAGACAAAATTTCAACGTGATCAGGTAAAACAATATTTGGAGGCATGATTGCAACTTTAATTCCAATAATCCCACTCTTTAATCTAGCTGACGCTTGAGCGCTTCTAACTCCCGAAACAGCAACATCGCCACATTTTTTTAAATAACCTTGATAAAATCTCCAACTTCTAGCCCGAGCTCCAGGGATTTTTCCAGAGATAATTAATTCAACTCCAAGTGCACCGGCAGCAAGAATGTTAGTCATAGTTTTATGACCAACTCCCTTAAATCTAGCAGAGCCAAATCGTTCAAGCGAACCCGCAATTCTCTGAGCCACAATATGAGCATCAAGATTTACATCCTTAACTTCAACAATTTCTACTTGAGGATTTTCTAATTTGAATTTTTGTTTTAAGATTCTTGTCAAATCTTTAATATTAGATCCTTTTGAACCAACAATTAAGCTTGGCCTACTCGTATGAACAATTATCTTTTCACCTAAAGGAATTTTCTTTAACCGAATCTGTGAAATGCCAGCACCCTTAAGCTTATTTTCAATATATTTCTTAATAAAATATTCTTTAGTTTTCTGATTTACAAATTCACGTTCAATCATTGATTCTCACCTTTAACTTCATTTTTTTGTTTTGATTCTTGAGTTTGCTTCTCTTCTTCTTTAACTTGTTTATCTTGAGTTTGTTTTGCTTTTTTTAATAAATCTTGAGCATCAGGTTTACTAACAGACTCTTCCTTAGCAACAACTGCTTCCTTTTTAACTGCTTCTTCTTTTTTAACTGCTTCTTTAACAACCGCTTCTGTTTTAACTTCAGGTTTTGCTTGTTTTTTTGAATCAGCTTTAGCCCGTGATTTAGCTTTTCTTTGAGCAACCATAATTTCTAAATGAGTTCTTTTAGTAGCCCCCCTAGTTCTTCCCCCAGTCATTGGAATTGAAGCTTTATTAGGAACTATTTTAACTATTTTTAAATTTGTCACATCAAGACCTTTATCTTGAGCATTTGATTCAACTGATTTTACTAATTTTAAAAACTGCTTAGCAGCACTTTGAGGAAATCTTCCAGGACCAACACCTTTTTTGTGACCAGTATCCTTATTGAATCTATTATACTTAATAGGTTTTCTCATAGCAATTACATCTTCAAGTAATTTTTTTGCATAAACTGTTGATTTGTATCTAATAGCGCAACTAATTTCAATACTCTGCTTTGTTGAAATCGGAATATTAAGAGACCTAGCACTAGCATAATTTCCTTCATCCATTTTAGTATTTTTTATTGCCATTTTTTATATTTATCTTGCTGAAACAGCCTTACTTGATCTTGTAGCACCAACACCAGCTGAAGAGTGTGAAACCATTTTTCTTGAAGGAGCAAACTCGCCAAGCACATGACCCATCATCTCAATAGTGATAACCACAGGAAAAAATGCCTTCCCAGTATAAACATTAATTGTTTCACCAATCATCGAAGGCAAAATAACCATTTCCCTACAATGAGTTTTAACATTTTTTTGACCCTGTTCAAGTTTTTTAAGTAATATTTTTTGTTGATCGGTAAATCCACGGTTAATAGATCTTCTTCTACGTGTTGGAATTAGAGCAGCGAATTCTTTCAAATCCATTTTCTTAACTTCTTCCTCGCTTTTACCAAGCCATGTTAATTCTTTAGCCATTTTTTATTTTACCTTAATTTTATCGTTTCTTACCAGTTCTTCGTGGAGCAATCTTTCCAACCTTTCTTCCAGGAGGAGCATGTCTTGAAGACTGAGTAGGTCTACCTTTAATATGTGAACACTTACCACCAAATGGATGATCAACAGCATTCATTGAAATACCACAAACCTTTGGATAAAGTTTGTTTTTAGCACGCATTTTCTTAAATCTAGTTCCAGCTTTTAAGAAAGGCTTATCACACCTTCCAGACCCAGCCAAAACACCAATTGATGCCCTGCAATTTGATAAAAATATTTTTTCTTTTTTTGAAGGTAAAACAACCTTTACAGTGGAATCAGTTTTAGCAACAACTTTTGCACTAGTACCTGAAGTTCTAACTAATTTCCCACCATCTCCAGGCCTCAATTCAATATTGTGAACCAAAGTCCCCTCAGGAATTTCCGATAAAGGTAAAACATTTCCAGTTCCAACTTCACTACCAGGTCCAACGTTAATTAAATCACCAACCTTGATTCCCTTTGGAGCAAAAGTCAACCCTTCATCACCAGTTAAATATGAAATTTTCATTAAAGGCGCACTATGACCAGCACAATGAATAATATCTACAACAACACCACCAGTCTCAAGAGCAGCATGCTTAGCAGCCCCTTTAAACCTAAAGCTAGGAGAAGTATAAGTTTTTGTTCCACGTCCTCGTCTTTGTTGTATTAATCTTTTACCCATTTTTTATGCCCTTTTTCTATATTAATCCTAAATCTGCACTTACATCAGATGCAAGATAATTTGGAGCCAATTTAACATAAGCTCTTTTTTGACCTTGAATTGAATTTTGTACATTAATTTTCATAACTTTTACTTTAAATAATTCTTCAACAGCTCTTTTAATATCTCTTTTAGTAGATCTTGACTCAACAACAAAAACTAATTTATTATCAAATTCAATATGCCTAATGCTCTTTTCAGTAGATAAAGGAAATTTTATGATAGCATGAGCATCAAAATTATCCTTTTTCTCCACCACAGGAGCTTCAGTTGAATTTTCGTTTGTTTTTGTCATTTTAATTTTTATTTTTTAATTTAATGATATTAAATATATAAATTTTCATTTGCAATTAAATCAACTGCATTCTCAGTAAACAAAGTAGCTCGACCAGCACTTGCGCCAGGAGCTAAAAGTTCAGCATTAAGTGATGTTGCCAAAGCAATATCAACGCCAGGAATATTTGCCGCAGACTTAACTAAAGGACAATCCTTCCCTACAACTAATAAAACTCCCTTTCTTCTTTTATATTTTCGACCACGCATCGTTCCAATACCTGCTCGAATTTTTTTAACTAAAGATCTCTCCAACTCATCTGCAAAACCAAGAGTTGATAAAGCCGATTTGACATCTTTTGTTTTAGCAATCGCTTCAAAGTCATTTGCAATAACAAAAGGATATTCTTGAGGAACTTTATGACCTCTTTTAACAACTAAATCTTTATTCATACTTGCTGAAATTGCAGATCTAATTGCTTTCCTATTTTCTTTTTTATTGATTTTTTGATCAAAAATTTTCTCAGATTTAGGTGCATGAGCTCTTCGCCCACCCCTTGTTTGAGGTGAAAAAGCTCCAACCCAAAACATTCTAGTTCCTCTTCGAGATAAGATTTTTCTATTAACTCTTGAAATTCCAAACCCATAACATCCACGATACTTCCTTCTTCTTTTACTTAACTTTGAAGAATGCCTCATACCAGCATCAGGTGAAGCACCATAAGCTTGCCTAGCCATACTTTGTAAAGATAAAACAGCCCGCCTAATTAAACCCGGCCTAAACTCTTCAACAAAGACACTAGGAACGTCTTTTTCTCCAGATTTACTTTTTTGAGTATTATAGATTGTTAGTTTCATTTTATAATTTTAGTTACGCTATATGCGTCTTTTTGATATTTTTTATTTGATCTTGTTGCAGCAGTTAAAACAATTGCCCCTTTTCTAGGTCCAGCAACAGAACCGTAAATTAATAAGTAATTATTATCTAATTTCCCATAATGAGCAACTCCACCCTTAGGAACTAATTCAGAACCATTTTCACCAAGACCCAAAATCTGTTTATTATATTCAGTTCTTAAATGAAAACCCATCTTACCGGGTTGCGGAACACTATATAAAACCCGTTTAGGAGTCCAAGCACCAAGATTTCCAATACCACGTTTAACTTTTTCACCCTTATGTTGTCTAATTGCAACACCATATCGTTTAACAGTACCAGCAAAACCTTTCCCTTTAGTAACACCATGAACATCAACCATAATCCCTTTTTCAAAAACATCAGCAACACTAATTGTTTTGCCTAAATTTTCCTTAGCAAAGTTAATTTTATCATCTTTTGATCCACCAAGGGCCATTTCCAATAATTTTGGTTTTTTATTCCCAGTAGTAGTTTGTTTAGGATTAGTATGAACTAAAATTCGAATATCATCAAAATCACCAACATCTTCTAATTTTGCCTTAGCAACCTTAGTAACATTAATCACACGAGATAATTCCTTATCTAATTTTGGAGCCATTACACTTTTAACTTTTTTAACTCCAAACATACTTCTTTTATAATAATTTACACCAACAACACTCATTGGAGGACAATCAATAATAGTAACCGGTAAAGAGATAGTCTCACCCTTTGTTAAAGATTTAGCCCGGTTGTCTTTAGCCATAACATGAACCATTCCAGCCTTGTAACCAATAAAACCAAGAGACTTAACTTTACTCTCAGTAGCCCAAGACCTAATTCTAACTAAAGAATGTTTAGACCTTTTCCTAGGCCAAAACTGCATGCTTCCTCTTCGTGGGTGATGATTTTTTACCATTTTTAAATATTATATTTCTGATTCTAGTAGTACATTGTACAAACAAATCCTACTATGCTTAAATTCAACGTTTAAACAGCCTATTTGGAACGCTCATCAAGAAATTTCCAGATGATTGTTTTTTCAGGCCAACAAACCCCATACATTTAATCGATCAAGCCGATCAGTGTGGACAAGGTTTTCGTTGCGATACCAGATGGGAATTCCACTTATTTATAAAGCTTTCTAAAGTCCAAAGCAAATTCAAACTAAAATCAACAAAAAACAAGTAAAACATACAAAAATCAACTAACCAAACCAGCTAAACACTCCAAAACTGCCTTAGCATGACCTTTAACCTTAACGGGACTCCAAACTTTAACAATCTCACCCTTAGGATTTATCAAAAAAGTACTTCTAATAACCCCCATATACTCACGCCCCATAAACTTTTTCAAACCCCAAACGCCCCAATCTTCTAAACACCTCTTACTCTCGTCACTAAGCAACTCAATCTTAAGCTCCTTTTTATCTCTAAATTTGCAATGACTTTGAACACTATCTGGACTAACACCCAAAACAACAGCCCCTAACTTCTCAAATTCACCTAAAAGACCAGAAAAATTAATCGCCTCAATAGTACACCCAGGAGTATTATCTTTAGGATAAAAATACAAAACAACAAATTTACCCTTAAAATCTTTTAACCCAACCTTTTTACCATCATAATCTAACAACTCAAAATCCCTAGCCTTTCCTTCACCAATTACCATATTAAATCACCAAAAAATAAACAAACAGAACTAATTATTAAACTTTAGCATATACCAATAACAAAACAAACAATTAATAAACAACGATAAACTAACATCACCAATGATAATTAACAAAATTCTTGCTTTTATCATGATCCCTCTAAGTCTAATAATAGCACTAAATCACTTCCAACTAACAAATATCCCACAAATAATATTTCTAAACTACTCAATTCTAGGAGCTCTATTAATAATAGCATTTCAAGCAATCACTCTAATAAAACAACTAACATCAAAAGAAGAACACAAAAAATTCTCAGCACAAATAATTCCCTTAATCCTTCTATTTCCAGCTCTCCTAATATTCGCAAAACCAATTTTGCCCCAAACAATCCAAAACAGTATCGATTTAATACTAGCCTGTTTCATGTTCACAGAAAGTATCTACGCAATGCACTAAAATCAAAGACAAATCCTCAAAAAACAACAGAAGATTTATAAACTATAGCAACTATAGCAACTATAGATGCCAACAACAATTCAACTATCAAAAGAAACAAAGAACTTAATAAGTACATTTGGAACTAAAGAAGACACATATGACACAATAGTAAGAAGACTTTACAAACTTGCTGTAAAAGAACAATTACGTGAATTACTATTATCTTCAAAAGATTCACTTTCATTAGAAGAAGCTAGAGAATTAATTAACCAATAAAATGGTTAAAGTAAAAATTAGACATTCTTTAGTTATTGAAATTAAAAAAAAATTTTCTAAATTCAAAGCAAATGAAATAATTGATTTACTTCATACACTAGAAAAAAGCCAATCTAAAGGAAAAACAGTAGGAAATGTAGGGGGAATTGTAATTAAAGAATTAAAATACGAAGGATTTAGATTTTATTTTATAACAGATGGATTTATTCTAAAATGTATGAAAGAAGAAGAACTAGTTGATTTATTATTACAATTTGTTCGTATGTCTAATAAAAAAGAACAACAAAAAGTAATTAACGAAATTAAAAACACATTAAAAACAATTGGACCACAAGAATTTTTATAATCTAAAAAAACACTAAATATCCTTCTCAGGAACCTTTCTCAAAGTACTCTCTAAAGTCTTCTCGCCCCTTCCAAAATCCCGATCATGCCCTGAACCCACAAAATCAACCTTAACCCAATTTTTCTTAGAACAATTATCGCACTCTACAGCCTTATAATGCTGCTCCTCATTATCTCCCCAATTACTTTCCCAATTTTCTCCTAAATCGTGCATACAATAATCACATTCGAAATTAATCCTATCAGGAAGCCCACTACCCATAATCATCAAAAACAAACAAATGATTTATATAAATTTTGCATTTTTCAATCAATAATGAAATTCACATTCGAAAATATAATTGGAAAATTTTTAAATCAAGACAACCAAATTAGCCCTAGCAATATTGAAAACAATCACAAAAAACTAGAAGAATTAGAAATAAATCAACTAAAACCAATTCTAAAACACTTCAAAAACCCTATTTTTTATCAAAAATTCAAAGAAGAAAACAAATTAATTACAATCAAAGCTATTCGTGAAGACGTAAACGAAGACAACTTAATAATCCAAGCCATCGCTAATTTAAACGAATTAGACAAAACAAGCAACCTTCTAGTTAAAAGACTAAGAGAATGGTTCTCATTATACTTACCGGAAGTCGACAATAGAATCCACTCCAACGAAAAATTTGTAGAAATTGTCCTAGAAAACAACAGAGAAAAACTAATTGAAGACTTTAACATTACAAATAGTATGGGTAAAAACTTAGAACAACCTCACTACGATCAAATCATCCTCTTAGCAAAACAAGTAGAAACAATTTACGAACTAAGATTAAAACACGAAGAATACCTACACACAATCATGAAAACATACTGCCCTAACTTTTTAGAATTAGCAGGAACAACAATAGCAGCAAAACTTCTAGAATTAGCAAGAAACCTAAAACACCTTGCAATGTTACCAGCATCAACAGTTCAACTTCTAGGAGCAGAAAAAGCACTATTTAGACACATCAAAACAGGATCCAAATCACCAAAACATGGAATTATTTTCCAGCACCCTCTAATTCAAAAAACAAAAAAACAAAATAGAGGAAAAGCAGCAAGAGCACTAGCTGACAAATTATCAATTTGCGCTAGAATAGACTTTTTCAAAGGCGAATTTAGAGCAAACATATACAAAGAAGAACTAAACAAAAAATTTCTAGGAGAAGTTAACAATGAGTAGAATAATACCACATCAACTCTTTGAAATATTCAAAGAAAAAAGAGGAAAAAGACTTTTCACAAAAAATCTAGTTAGAGGTAGAGCTCCCTTCGCAGAAAGATTAGCAAGAGACAAAGGAGTAGAATATCGAGAATTCGATCCACGAAGATCCAAATTAGCAGCATCAATAGCAAAAGGCTCACTCAACATCGGAATCAAACAAAATGATGTAGTATTATACCTTGGAGTCGCTCACGGATATACAGCATCATACATCTCAGACATGATAGGAGATAACGGCTTATTATTTGGAATCGATCCCGCACCAAGAGTAGTAAGAGATTTAGTATTCTTATCAAACGATAGAAAAAACATAGTTCCAATTTTAGCAGACGCAAACAAACCAGATACTTACTCAAATAGAATCTGTGAAGCAGACATAATAATCCAAGACGTATCTCAAAAAAACCAATTAGAAATCTTCCAAAAAAATGTAAACACCTTCTTAAAAAAAGGTGGCTATGGACTTCTAGCAATCAAAGCAAGAAGTATTGATATGTCAAGAAATCCAAAAGAAATTTTCATAGAATTTAGAAAACAATTAGAAAGAAAATACACTGTAATTGACTACAGAATTTTAGATCCCTTTGAAAAAGATCATTGCATGATCATCATAAAGAACCAATAAAATACAACCCAAAAACAAATAAAAATTTATTCTTCTTTTTTATCTTCATCAACTACTTTGATAATATCAACCGGGCAAACTTCACTAGCTTCTTTATTCATAGTAATAGCATCTTCATCACTAATTTCTAATTCAAAAAAATCCCCATGTTTAACTGAACCCTTTAATCTAGATAAGCTATCTTCTTCATCCATAGTCCAAAAATCAGGAGCAATAGCCGCGCAAGCACCACAACTAATACAATCTTTTCTTAAATGTGTAATTTTCATAAATTAATCTAAAACACATTCCATTTATAATACTTATGAATATAAGAAAAACTAATCGGTACCGGGAGTTCTAATAATTTTAACTCTTCTTTGTTCAGAATCCATATAATTATATCCAAGTTCAACAATTAAAGGTGTCTCAAATGCACTAGTTGCATCAATTTGTGAAGTACAAATGATTTTCCCCCTTCCATTAACCAACCTAACAATTGAATCAGACGGCTTACAGATAGTAGAAGACCCACCAACTAACCTAACATTATACTCAACCCTATCAAAATCATTATGCCTAAATGCGCTAGTATCTCCGCATCTTCTAATATCAGTTCCAGGAGCTAAAACCTTACCACTTCCACTATTAGCAATATCAATCTCAAAAATAGCTTTAGATCCAACCATAGTAACACCAACTCTAGTAACAGAAACAGGAGCCCCTTGTCCTCCACCTAAACCAACACTTGCAGGCTTACAAATTTTTTGCTCAGGAGCAACACCATAAAAACCACTATCAACACAAACCTGAGGACTAGCCTTAGTTTCATATTTATAACAACTCATAAAATTTAAAGTAGGATTATATTCAAATACATCCTCATCCAATATAATATTTGTAGAAGCAAATTCCAACTGATTAAATCCACCTTGTAAATTATAAACAGTCTTACCTTCCAAATCTTCAACACCATCACTACAAGATCTTGGATTAGAAAAAGGACCAGTAATAATATTTTGATCAAATCCAGTAACATGAATAAAACAATCTTGTGGCCCTAAATCAAAATTTCCTTTATTTTTGACATCTACCAAAGCAATCAACTCATCCTGATCATATAATAAATTTGGAGGAAAATTAGGTAAAATATCTATTTCAACTCCTTGAGTTCCACTTTGAACCTCTCGTAAAGCCGCAGAAGTATCTCCAGGTGTCTCACCAGCCCCAATATTCTGCCCACAAGAAGTAATAAACAAAGTAACAAGAACTAACAAAAACACCAAATACACCCTTTTCATGTAACAAGATAAATAAAATATTTATTTAAGTCTTTTGGTACACACAATCCACAAAACCACAACATCACAACAAAAGTAAAGTTTAAATAGGTTAAGTTATTAATATATTAAACAATTAATATTAAAGAGGTCATAAGATGAGATATAAAATTATAATTCCAATTTTAGTATGTATGTTATTTATTACTGCCTGTGGCAATTCAGATACAGGAAATATTCAATCCTCTGGAGCATTTATCGGAGGATCAGTTGGAATAGAAGCAACATTCGAACCATTCGGAGTAGAAGAAGATAACATCTATTCATTATTCATAACAGAAAGTTTTCCAATTGAAGTAAGATTCCAAAACAAAGGAGAATACGAAATTCAACCAGGAGATATCACTGTTGAATTATTAGGTCCTTCTCAAGAAGAATTTACTGGAATAGCTAATCGAAACTTACAAAATCAAGATATCATTGAAAAAATTTCAGAACTAGTTCCAAACGGCGGTGAAGAAATAATTACTTTTGCAACAGACGCACAATACGCAACAGACGTAACAGGATTTATTGACAGAGAATGGTTTACAAACATCGACTACAACTATGAAACTAAAATTGTAATGCCCGAAATTTGTTTAAAAGAAGACTTAACTGATAACAGAGTTTGTACAGTAAAAGAAAGCAAAGAATTCTTCGTTTCAGGCTCACCAATAAGCGCAACAACAGTTGATGAAAGTACATCAGGAAAAGGAATTATGGCAATAAAAATTGCAATTGCAAACGTAGGACCTGGAAAAGTTGCAAAAAGAGATGGTGAATTTGGAATTAGCGACAGATTATCATTTAGTTTAGATGACCCATCATGGGAATGTAAATCAGGTGGAAAAGTAAACGAAGCAAGATTAGTTGATGGAAAAGCAGACGTAGTATGTAAATTAATCAATCCATTAAGTGAAGGAACTTTGTCAACAAAACAACTAACTTTAACTCTAAGTTACAAATACAGAGAAATCATCCAAGAAAAAGTTAGAATCAAACAAAGCGACGAATAATTTTTTTTAATATTTTATTTTTCTTTCTTCTAAATCTTTTTTAAATTGATCAATACTTTTGTAGACAACAGCATCAAATCCAAACTTCTTTAATTCTATTATCGTACTTTTTTTATCATCATAATAAAGGACATCTTCTTGATTTAATTCTAATCTACTCATTAATTTAGTAAAAAATTCTGCATCCGGTTTCATAACACCAAAATCAGGACTACCTATAACAATGAATGTTTCATCTAAATTATTTTTTTTTCTTAGGTAATCAGTCCTTTCTCTAACATTATTGGTTGCAATAACATTAATAATACCTGCATGCTTTAATGATTTAGCTAATTCCATAATCTCAGAATCAATTTGAGTAAAATCAAACCATGCTTTCTTTGCTTGCTCAAATGACAAATCAAATCTTTCATGCTGTTGCCATTTAGAATAATATGGTTGAAGAAATTCATCTAAAGTGATCTCACCTCGTTTACATGCATCATAATTTGGATCTTTTGCAAATAATGATTCTTCTAAAGGGATCCCATATCTTTGTTCTAATTCCGCAGTAAAATAGTGAGGTTCATGAAATAACATCCCATCCATATCATAAACAATAGCTTTAACCATAAATTCATTAAAAATAGATGCACTTTAAAAACATTTTTAAAATATTTTCAAAATTGATTTTAATCAAAATTAAATAAATCAAATTATTATTTAAACCATCACTTCTCAGAACAACTCAAAACAATAAACGCTAAAAAACTCCTAATTGAACATACTCATCAGACCCCTCAACCATTCTAAACTCACACAACTAGCTTATGTGACGATTTCATTTATAACACTTTCGATTTCAATCGAAGGTTTCTTTTCCTTATTTTCTTGAGTTTCAAGCCCTAAGGATTGATTTGAAACAAGAAAACTTCGTTAAGAAACAGTTATACTCAATTATTTCAGTGCCTTTACGTCGACAACACAGTGCTTTTTTATTCCAAACTCGATAAATAAATCTCTGCACGTAAAGATAAACCAATGCTTCTTAACGGGATTAGCTTCGTTAAATCGTAAAAAGAAAAGAACTCAATCACTTCGTGACTAATCATAACATTGATTTAACGGCTCGTTTACACTCGACCCAAATTTTGCAAATTGAATTAAAAAAAGAGGGGCTTAAGTTCTAAAATATACTAAAAAAATGAAAAATAATCAATAAAGATTACGAACTTAAGCTCCGCAAAAACTTCTCTAAATCCTGACGTTAAGTGAAATAATTTTTAGGGCTAACAGAAAATCATAAAACCAATCTACTTCTCAGAACAACTCAAAACAATAAACGCTAAAAAACTTTCCAATTGAACATACTCATCAGACCCCTCAACCATTCTAAATTCAATCTCTCCACACTTATCAACTAATTCAACTTTCTTAGTATCACCAATATCTAAATTAAAAATCTCCTTTTGAATTTGTTTAATCACATCAAGCCCACTCATCCCATAATTAAGCATCAAATCAAGTAACTGCTTCTTAGCAGACATAAAATCACCCTTAGTTGCCAAACTCAAAACCGCATTAACTTCCTTAGGCCGAGCAAGTGACGCCATAGAATAAATCAAATCAGCACTAAGCTCCTTTCCCATAACAGCGCAAGACTGCATAATGTTCTCAAGCCTTCTACAATCACCCTGGCAAACATCAAATAAAGCATTCCTAGCCTCATCAGACAAAATAAGTCCCTCATTCTCCCTAATAGTATCAATCACCTTAAAAATCTCTTCCTTAGACAAAGGTCTAAATCTAAAAACCGCACACCTAGATTGAATAGGATCAATAATCTTACTAGAAAAATTACAAGACAAAATAAATCTACAAGTCTTAGTATAATTCTCCATA
>Ga0233439_10004819_pt1 | contig 12842 bp, 12 predicted proteins | sample SI_123_September_6_FD_182713 | JGI IMG/M metagenome (GOLD analysis project Ga0233439, IMG submission 182713) | Seawater microbial communities from Saanich Inlet, British Columbia, Canada - SI_123_September2016_100_MG | ecosystem: Environmental > Aquatic > Marine > Inlet | place: Canada: British... | reverse complement strand
CCATCTGATATTCTGTGATGCCTTCCACAGAAGTGATTTTTTCCATACCAGCCTGCGCCACATGAGGAGTCAGGCAAACCAGTAGCAAGGAGAAAATGAAATGTGAAAGAGGGAATCTGTGGGTGATCAGTCTCTTGGTCTTCATGAAGTTAGGGGAATCTTTTTTGGATTGAGATGCAAGCGGAAAAACATTGGAAACGAGAAGGTCCTCTCCCGTGCCGCACAAACACGAAAGAGGACCCAGGAACTGAGCAAGACTGAGAACAAATAGAGTTTATTCGGCCTATCTAAGTTACTTAGACAACACGTTATTTGGCAATGCTCAAAAAAACTTCACAAAAAGTTTATCGGTTTACGAATAAAAGTTAGCCGCGTCTAACTTTTAACTTGATTCTTGGGTTGAGCTTCTTAATGTATGTGCGGATGAAGACGTTTTGAAAAGTGCCTTCATTAAGCATGTATGGCTCAAGAAATAAAAAAGTTACCGCCAATTTCAATGCCTCCTCCATCACCCAGACCCTGGGCGCAAGGACTTGCCGATGAGGATATACCATTGGAGATTCATGATTTGACCGTGGCTTACCAGCACAAACCGGTTCTCTATGGAATCGATCTTGTGGTGCCACCGGGGAAGCTTGTTGGGATTATTGGTCCTAATGGTGCGGGTAAATCCACATTGATCAAAGCCATCATGGGACTTTTGCCAACCGATAGTGGTTGGGTGCGAATCTTTGGTAAAAACAATCGTAAAAACCTAAAACGTGTAGGTTATGTGCCGCAGAGAGAATCCGTTGACTGGGATTTTCCGGTCAGTGTCATGGATGTTGTGCTGATGGGGCGTTACGGCCAATTGGGATTATTCAAGCGTCCAGGCAAGGAGGACCGTGATATTGCCTGTGAGTGTCTCGAAAAGGTCAAAATGATGCCTTACGCCGACCGGCAAATCGCCAACCTGAGTGGGGGCCAGCAACAAAGAGTCTTTCTTGCACGAGCCTTGGCGCAGGAGAGCGATCTCTATTTCATGGACGAACCATTTGCGGGCGTGGATGCAGCGACGGAGTCTTCCATCATCGAGCTCCTTCACGAGCTGCGGCAACAGGGTAAGACCATGTTGGTCGTGCATCATGATTTGCCAACAGCACGAAACTATTTCGATATGCTGATTTTGCTGAACATGCGCCTGGTGGATTTTGGACCTACTGAAGAAGTCTTCACGTATGAAAAACTTCAAAAAACCTATGGTGGTCGATTGACCATTCTCTCTGAAGTTGCAGATGCCGTTCGTCAAACCAAAGATTAATCGATGGGGCATGACTCCTTTCCGTTTTCCAATGCTCGGATGGATACTGCTTATCTTGTTGGTGGCGCTTAATCCGGTGCACGCCGCCCGTATTGGTGATATTTCCGAAATATCAGTTTGGGATCAGGCGGTTCGGTTTTTCAGCTTTAAGGATCCTTCTCTCAGGTATGCACTGGCCGGGGCCATATTGTTGGGACTCACCTGTGGGTTGCTCGGTAGTTTTTTAGTAGTGCGAAAACTTGCCTTGGTGGGGGATACCTTATCACATGCCGTACTTCCTGGAGTGGCTGCCGGATTTCTTTGGAACATGGATAAGAATCCCGTGGCCATTTTTGTAGGTGCCACTTTAGCTGGTTTATTGGGTAGTTTCATGGTCACGCGGCTTACTTCAACCACCAAACTCAAAGAAGATACGGCGTTGGGAATGGTGTTGGCTGGTTTTTTTGGAGTGGGCATTTGTTTGGTGACGATGATTCAACGTCTTCCTTCCGGCAATAAAAGCGGCATTGATAAATTCTTGTTTGGCCAGGCGGCATCTTTAGGGCAATCGGATATTCAATTGATGGCTATTGTTACCGTGATGACGTTTGGTTTGGTCTGGTTTTTTTATAAGGAACTTTTAACGGTCAGTTTCGATCCAGGCTTTGCGCATAGCGTAAACATACCAACTGCCTGGGTACATCATGGATTCATGCTGTTGCTTGCGTTTTCTGTGGTCATTGCATTGCAAGCTGTTGGAGTGGTTTTGGTTTCGGCCATGCTAATCACTCCAGCTGCCACTGCTTATTTGATGACGGATCGATTGCATCGGATGCTCCTATTCGCCTGTTTGTCTGGGATGTTGTCAGGCGCGATGGGAGCTTTCTTTTCCTTTCTGGGACATCAATTGCCCACCGGTCCCTTCATGGTATTATCCGCTGCGGCATTGTTTACCCTGGCATTCTTATTTGCTCCTAATCACGGTGTCTTGATGAAATGGTGGGCGCGTCGATCCAGGTCGGGTCGCGTTCGAAGAGAGAACACCCTTAAAGCGGTCTTTCATGTTTTGGAGCAGGAAAAGTTTCGCCAAGAGGGAGTGACCTTTGTGGAATTAGCGGAATTGAGACGTCAGACTTTGGAGGAAACGGAAGCCTCTTGTATCGAGCTCGTTCGTCTGGGATATGGCACCATGCCTCCTGGAGAAAAGGCCTTTTACCTGACGCCTCAAGGAATGCGGCGTGCACAAACCATCGTTCGCAACCATCGACTTTGGGAATTGTATTTGACGGATGCCGCCAATTATTCACCGGATCATGTGCATGAAGATGCCGAAGAAATCGAGCACATTCTAGGTGAGGATCTCGTGCGTCAACTTGAACGTCAATTGAACTTTGCGGATCGAGATCCTCACGGTAAACCCATTCCCTCTGCTGAGGAAATTATATCGACTCATGGAACCACTCAATCTGGGCCGTCAACTTCTACTGGATATGGAAAATCTTCATGAGTGAATTGATACCAATTTGGGATTGGCAAGCGATATTTGTGGCTCCTTGGACAATTGATTTTCCGATCTACGGATGGATATTTTTGATGGGTTTCCTGGTTTGCGCTGCCTGTGGATTAGCGGGGAATTACCTCATTCTTCGTCGCATGGCTTTGGTGGGAGATGCCATCAGTCACAGTGTGCTTCCAGGTCTGGCAATTGCATTTCTCGCAGCAAATGCCTGGACGAGCCATCAATCATCGACCGTATCTGGTAATTTGGATTTGGACACTGGAGGGCATGGTATTAGTTATGGATTCGCTATCTTTATCGGCGCTTTGATTGCCGGGGTATTGACGACCTTGATCATTGAAATTATCCATACTCGGACACGCATCAAACAGGACGCTGCCATTGGTATCACCTTTTCAACATTGTTCGCATTTGGTGTGGTTTTAATCAGCGTTTATGCGGATAAGGTGGATTTGGATGCTGACTGTGTCTTGCACGGGGAAATTGCCTTTGTCAGTATCCAGCCCTTTATTACCTTGGGCGGTTATGAATTGGCTCCCGCACCTGTGATTCGGATGGGGATTGTTGCTCTATTAACGCTTGGGCTCGTGATGGTATTTTATAAGGAATTACTTGTCAGTTCCTTTGATCCCGGATTGGCGTCTTCTATGGGAATCAATGCTACCTTCGTACATTACGCTTTGATGTGTTGGCTTTCAGTAATCGTGGTGAGTGCTTTCGAAGCAGTGGGGGCTATCTTGGTGATCGCCATGCTCATTCTTCCAGGGGCGACGGCGTCCATGCTGACCACGCGGTTTCCTTTAGTAATGACGCTGTCGGTTTTACACGCCGCAGTTAGCTCTATACTTGGTCTTCACTTGGCCATTTGGCTGAACAGTTCAACTGCTGGAAGCATGGTTGTAGCGGGGTCAGGTCTCTTTTGCGTAGCTTGGGTATTCAGTCCTTCGCAAGGACTGTTGCCGCAATGGTTGAAACGTCAACGAAACTCGAAAAAATCGATCGGAGATCGAATCAAGGCTGAGGTGCTTGAGGAGGGATGAATTCGTGCCTCATTCATCCCTATCGGGATTCTTTTTAGGATCCAGAGTGACTTGCATCTGACTTTGAGAGAGTTCGTGAATCAGGAGCTTGATCGCAAGATCAATGTGTTCACAACTGCTGTTAGGTGGTTGTGATTGCCGCGAACTTTTTGCTCCGAACAGACTCTTCAGGCCACTTGGTGCATCAATCGGCACATCGAAGACATTCCAAAATTTCAGTTTGTCCTGAGCCTCCATGATTTTTGGAATTTGGCCAAAGCGTTCGCGCATCATACCTTCGTGCTCATCCCGACACAGCACGATCACGCGATCTGATTCTTCAAGATCGGATACCTTGATGGCTTCGGGATTGCGAGGTTCGTCTAAGTAAGTATGAAGCCCTTTTTGTTCAAGGTAATGCATGGCATCCGGGGATATACCACGAATGCTGGTCTCTGTCATGCCGCGAGAATCCGCGCGCCAATCGAGTTTACACATCATGGCGTAATAATTGAACAATACCTCTGACAACCGGCTTCTAAACCAGTTGCCTGTGCAAATAAACAAAACCTTATTCATTATCAAGCTGACAGTGTTTCAAAGTGTCCCAATCCCAGAAAAATTCCACGGCCCTTACCGTCTTTTTTGAGTGGAAAATGTATTAACCAAAGGTTTATTAGGACCTTCAGCTTTCTAAGGGTACCGAAAATTTGGCATTTTTAAAGGAAAATCGCTTTGATTAGCAACTACATCTGTTCAAGCGCGGTGCGAAGGTGATGGGTGCTTGCTCGATGTGCTTCAACAACGGTCATCGTATCGGGTGATTTTTCTTCAATAGCTTGTTCGAGCACGAAGTGGGGTTTGATTTGCCAAGATTCCAATTGATTGAATATACGCGAGTAATCGATGTCGCCCGTCATGGAAAAAGACTCAGTCCAATAACCTCCCGTGGACTGTCGCAGGTGCAGTTCCACGATACGTGAATGATAATGTTGAATGGCATCAAACAAGGCCACTTGTGAATCGCCGCATCCTCGGAATATCCAATGGGCATCGAGGCACAATTTCAAGTTATCAGGGTTCGTTGCCGTGAGCATGTGATGGAATTCGCGAGCACCTTCCCTAAGTTCGGCATCGTGATTATGATAGGCCAGCGTCAAACCCATTTCGTTGATTTCATGACCTAAAAGGTCTAGTGCCTTGGCTTGGGTGATAAGTTGCTGGTCGTTTTTATTTTCCGGACCTCCCCACTTAATGGGCGTGGGATTTGTGACGATGATGGTGGTGCCTAATTTCTTTGCTTCTCCTGCGATGGCTAAAACGTTCTTTATCGATGCATCAACGCCTTTCGTTTCGTGTAAAGCGCTATTCACATACAGGGAACGCATCTCCAGGTTATGTTTTCCTAACTGTGTACCAAGGTCTTGAATCTGTTTGGGGGAGTCTCCAATCGGTTCAAACCCTTGGACCCCAGTCTTGGCAACGTTCGAAATATCTTGATCCAAATTTTCGCCCCAGTTCTTGCCTCGTCGCCGTGCAAAGGTCATCCATGGGTACACGTTCGTGGCAATATGGAAATTTGGCTGCGGTGCTCCTTGCAAAGCGATTGAGGATGTTCCAATTGCGGTGGTGGCTAAGAATGATCTGCGGTTCATAGGGTTATTATTAGTACAACGGTTGTCGAGGATGTAAGGTGAGTAGGGTTTCAAAAGCTTTGCCAGAGAAGGATACTTTCTATCATCTGGAGGCAAGGCGAAGTGTTAGTGAATCATAGCCGTTGGGCCGTTGATACTTTTCTTCCTTTTCCACGTGCTGTTTGGTATCCAACACTTCGATGCCATTCACTTGGTCAGTCAATGCTTTTAGTAAACTTCGGACAATCAGTCTCGCGTGTGGTGCGCCGAGGCAAAGGTGCGGTCCAAATCCAAATGAGATATGCGGATTGGGTTTGCGATCAAGGCGAATTTCTTCAGGGTTTTTGAATACTACTTCATCAAAATTTGCCGACGCCCAACCTAATGACACGCGTCCATCCGGTTTTACTTTTACCCCTTGAACATCCGTTTCCATTGGGCATACACGTCCTATGTGTGTCAGTGGCATAAAGACTCGGAAAAATTCTTCACTGGCATGGACAATTCGTTTTGGATCTTCTCGTAGGTATTCAAGTGCCTTTGGGTTTTGGCCCATGTATGCCATGACAGAGGAAATGCTGTGAATAATGGTATCTCTTCCGCCGGCAAAGGTCAGGTTGGCAAAGCCCATCATTTCTTCACGAGTGAGAGAGCGGCCACTGAACGTGGCTTGTGTCAGGGCACTGAAAAAATCCTCACCAGGATTTGCTGTCGCACGGTCCAATTGTTCATTCAAGTAAACCTCCAGAGCGGTGCCTTTTTTGGCCAAAGCACCGCCCACTTTGAAGACATGAATGCCCCAGTTGATCCAGATGTCCGCTTCAGTTTCTGGGACGTTCAACAAATAGGTTAGTGCTCGGGATTGAATAGGGAGTGCAAATTCATTTACCACTTCGATCGATTTACTCTCTATCGCTTGAGTGAGTTTTTCATCGATCAATGCTTCCACTTTTTTCGTGACTTCAGGAGTTTTGGAACGTTGGAAAAAGGGTTCGACGATGGCCCGGTATTCCGTGTGTTCAGGTGGGTTAGTTTCAATGGGCAATTGCCGCATGGTGCGTACATATTCTTCGGAGGGAATTGGCACTCGAAAGGGTGCGTCTGAACTGAATGTTTTCCAATTCTTCGCAGCTTGGCGCACATCGGCATGACGCAGGATCATAGGCATTGATTCACCCTGAAATGGGCATTTCATTACGCCTTCATTACGGCGCGCTTCCGCAAACGGATCACGTGGGCTTGGAGAGTCACTCATTCGGTGTGCATTGTAAGATTTTCAGGAAAGGGTTCAAGCAAACACCATTGCACGGTTAGGATTGTTAAGAGCTTGCCAAATGAGATTGATTGTATGGCTGATTTTTGCAATCTTTTGTTCATGCTTCGACCTCGAAAAAAATATACGGTCCGCGATTTTCAGCAGTTAAAAGGCAAACGTTGCCTGACGCATATCCACGTCAAATCTTCTGAAGAGGCCACTGCTGCGGAACAGGCGGGAGTCGATCTGATGAGTTGCAGTTTTGATTCCCCAGCGGCGCAGGATCGTTTTCCCTTTCTCGTTGCTGCAGCGCCCAACAGTTTTCTTTCGGGAGCGACTCCTCATGGAATGGCCACGCCTGAAGAGGCCATTCGGGTAGGGTTCAAGGCATTGGAAATGGGTGCCAGTTCGGTTTATTGTTCCGCAAGTCCTTTCATTATTGAAGCGATGGCAAGGGAAAGGATTCCGGTTGTTGGGCATTTAGGGATGATTCCACGTCATGTAACATGGACGGGGTACAGGGCTATTGGAAAATCCGCGGAAGAAGCTCAGCACTTGTATCAAAGCATGAAGGAGCTTGAGAGTGCAGGAGCCTATGCAGCGGAATTGGAATGCGTGCCTCATAACTTTGCCTCCTTTCTTACTGCACGAACCAATATGATCCTAATGTCACTGGGTTCTGGCGGTGGATGTGATACTCAGTTTTTGTTTTCCGACGATATTTTAGGGGATTACGACGAGCGACTTCCCAGGCATGCCAAAGCTTACCGTAATTTTCTTGAAGAAAATCGACGGCTCCAAAATGAACGGATTGCTGCATTTAGTGAATACATCGCCGATGTAAAGGAAGGTCGATTCCCTGATCGCAGTCACCTTGTGGAAATGGACGATGATGTGCTGGCAAATGTCACCAAGACCATCGAAGATTCAGAACAATAATCAGATTCGATATTTCTCGATGACCCAGTCTGGAATGGGGGAAGGTTGCTGAGTATCGAGTGAAATCAGTGTGTAATTTGATTTTCCTTGGCAGCAAAGTTTGTCGTTAGGATTGCGCATAATCTTGAAATGAACGCATACGCCTGTTCGAAAAAATTCCTTGATCCACGTCTTTACTGTAAACCGGTCGCCTAGACCAAGAGATCGCTTGTACTCGATTTGGAAATCTCGGACGTACCACCCCAGACCATGCGTCATGAAGGCTTCCATGGAGATGCCATAACAGCGTTTCATTTGATCGAAGCGTGCTGCTAAAACATAATCCTGGTATTTGCTGGCATGCACATGACGAAACATATCTAGATCATCAGGCCTTACCTCCAATTCGCTTTCGAATACGGAGCGTCCGGGTACGAAATTCTCCAATGGTTGTTGCTTCATGATGTCCCTTGATTCTTGGAAACCTCTAACGGGACGCCTGAGTTTGGTCGATCAGGTTGTGCGATTCTGCGATCAGGATTTCTCCAGTGTTTTCACCCAGAGACACGCGTGAGATATAATCGTATCGCTTGAAGCTTCCCCAATCCACGCGTGTCATAATGTAGCCGAATGCATCATTGGTGAGTCCGAAAAGGAGATTGTGTTCGCCCCTCATTTGTCGTTTCAAATAGTAACCGATATTGGGTAAGGCTTCACCGGGGATGGTCAGGATTTGTGCATTTCCCAATTCAATGAGATTCACAGTCGTTTCGATATTGCCTTCTTTATCGACCTTGTAGGGTAATGGCGAGGTTTCGAGAACGGCGCGCATTTCAGGTGAGTTCACGGTGAACTTAACACGTTTCGCATGAACCTTCAGTGAAGTGTCATTCTGGAAATCTACTTCCTGAATGATCCGCAATGCTTCATTGCCCAATAGCTCACCAATACGAAGGCATTCTTCCCAGGTGCGTGAATCGCTGCCATCCGCCTTTCGATTATCCGCGGTGACCATGCCACCTTGAGCACTGTTCATAAACATGGCCACGCCTCCGATGCTTTGCTCGATGATTTGGGTCATGGGCCAGATCATGTCCGGACTGCAGATGCCAACATTCGAACCGAGCACCTCCGGATGAACTGCATAGTTCACCAAAGTAGCGATATTGTTTCCATCTGTGTCCAATGCTTGAATGACATGGCAACGCGGATCGTAGAGTGCATCGGCATAGGCGTTGTAGGCGATTTTCCCTTTTGCTTCCCCTGTATTTATTTTTAATCGAGCAGGCCGCATCGATGCCAAGGCGCTGTGAATCGCTCCTGCCATTTGTTCGCAAACGGAATCGAGATATGCCAGATCAGCACCCGTACCGCCTGTGCCATCCGGGAAGCCATAGCAATCAGGCGCACTGTGGGTATGTGAGGCACCAATGAGGATGTGGTCACCGGGAATCCAATTGACCATTGCACGTACCTTGTCCCCAAGTGCCGCCGGAAATCCCAGAAAATCTGAAGACACAATAACCAGTTGGATGTCGTCATTACCCAAAGCCAATGCACGGACAGACAAGTCCCCACGTTTTTCAGTCGCCTCACTCGAAGGCCCCATACCTCCAGATACCGGGAGTAAAGGCGATGGAGTGACGGTCCTTACTGCAACCCCGGCTCGAAATCCATCTGCATGAATTGAGGGCGATAATATTAAACATGATAAAGCGACAATGAGAGAACGTGCATGCATGCAAAAAGGCTTATAGTATTTTGAAGTCTTGAGCAAGGCAGAGAGATACAAAGGTGGTCATCCATTTTTTGGGCCATTTCAGGCCATGATGTAATCGGGTTTTTGGACCGCAGATCACTTTTTAGAATCGTGGGTGGGTGGTTCCTCCTGTTTCTACTTTTCTTCCTCAGTAGCGCACCTTCGCGGTTGAGGCGGAACCCGGGAGGTGCATTTAAACATTTTGCCTTCTATAGAATTTGCTATGAAAACTAGATCCCGGTGACAATCCAGGTGGATGACTTAGCGAATTGTCTGCCTAATCAAAACGATGTGAATTTGAAATTAAAAATTTGCATTTGATCAAAATGAAGAATGTTCAAAACCTGGTAGAACTCGAAAAAATAGAAATTATTAGTAAAGAGTAACTTATTCAATATTCAATCGCTCAGTTGTTGAATATATACTATTAAATGATTAAAAGTATTGACATTTATATTTTCTAATTCCTTAATCATCCCGTTGTCTAACAGAAGCCATGGGACTTGCCTGATTGCCCAATCGTCTCCCTGTTATCTTGGTAATCACAATCTTGAACACATTTTTATTCAGGTTTATTGAGAAAGAATACCGCAATCAATCTCAACTTGAAGCCAAACCAAAAGTTAATCAGGAATCCATACCCGTCCAACTTAAGGGAGAAGATGATGAGTTTGCTGAAGCTTGTTGTGGTGGTTTAACTGAGCAGGATTGGCAAGCTTTCAAGCACAGGTTGGAAAGTGCATGGGCATCAGGAAGCGATTCTGATCCAGAGATTTCTCAGATCCTCCCAGCGCATTTCTCTTTGGATCAAGCAGAAACAGTATTCAAACGCACACCGGATCCTTTTATGTCCGATGGTGAGTCTGAAATCGATTGGGATGAGACGCGTTTACAGATGCTACTTGGGGCAGAGGCTTCAGGGGGTGAGGTTAGTAAGGCTATGGTCGCGGAGATGATGCTGGAAGCGGACAGTTTTATGAAAACAATGACGGAAGCCGATGCCGAGGCGATTGCTCAACGCGCCCAGGAGATTTGGGAACGCATGTCTTTGAAACTGCCTGAACAGATGCTGGAAGGAACTAACGCTGTTATTTGGCGGAAAACTTTCGAATTACAGGCAGTCGTTGAGCGGAGCATGATGGTTTTCGAGGACACTGATGATTTGAATGAAATGGAAACTGAATTACATGAACATTTGAAGTTAAGTCCATCAGATTAAATCGTATCCATTTTAACAAATTCTGGGTTCGGAACTTGTCTCTTACATATATGTCGGCAAACGGGACTTCCCAGTCTGGAATAGGGTGCCACGGAGTAATAATGGGAAGGTGTCAAAAAACGGATCATTGCATTGGGGTTTTAGAGGCAATTATGAATATCCTGTATTTTAATAATTCTCGGCAATAATGTTCTAATTTCTTGCATGTTCCCTGCAGCTTTCAGCCCACCTAGGGAGTTCTGGTTCTCAGGAGAATCTCTTTGAAAATTCGGCAATGATGGTTTTTGAATGAGTTAGCACAAATCGAAATTGGATCTTCTCCTTGCCAATGAATAGCCCCTGTGAAACTGTTTGGTCATGCATGATCCATTTTCCAAAGCCCTGACGCTTGCGTCTTTGATTGGTATAATCTTCGTCGGATGTTCCAAATCTTCGGACGAGAGCACTCCGAGCGAGAGTGCTGATACTTCACCTGAACCTTCCAAAGTAGTAGAGACGTCTCAAACCGATTCCAATGTTATTGGTGCTGCCGTTGATGGCACAGATCAGGAGCCTAAGTCTTTGGGACTTACTTGGCCTGATGGAAAACGGTTTGTTTATGAGGTTAAGATTGACCAGACGACTACTGCGGGTGAATCCAGTTTTGCTGCTGCGCTTAACAGTGTTGCGGGTCAGAAGTTCAGATATTCCCTGACCGCAGATTTGGATGAAGCAACTGGCAACACCTTGTTGGAAATGGAAATCCTTTCGGCCATGGTGAACCTTGAAATGATGGGCAATAAACTTACTTTTGATAGTGAAAACCCAGCCCCTGAAGGTTCTATCGATCCCATGTACACCATGTTGGAAGGATTGAATGTGCTTATTGGTGAAAAATTGACTCTGACCTATTCGTCTGAAGGGGAAATTACTGAAGTAAAGGGATTGGATGACATGTATGATAAAATCAGTAAGGCATTACCATCTCAGGCGGCTCCTGTTGCTCAAGGATTTATTCAAGAGGATCAATTCAAGCAGCTTGCCAGTTATCCCTTTTGGCCGGAAGCCTCTGTCAAAAATGGCGAATCCTGGAAGCAAAAATACATCCAAGTCTTCGGGGCAAGCGGTGCCATGGAAGTGGACAATACCTATACTTTAAAAGGCAAGTCGGTGCGAGATAGCCGTCAGGTTAATGTGCTCACGTATGACGGGTTAGTTATTGCAGATGCTGCTCAGAACGCCGATATGATGGGGATGGAAATGTCCATGACCGATGGGACGAATTCAGGTGAAATCTATGTGGACCAAACCTCAGGCTTCATCGTTCATGCAAGTTCCAATCAGGAAATGACCATGAATATGAAATTGCCAGAGGCACTTGCAGCCGCTTCCCCTGGCCCTCTTGCCATCAAGGCTAATATCGTTCAGAGCACTCAATTGATCGAGGTAACCGACTCGGAATAATTAATCTACAAGACGACTATCCGGGTAAAACTGTTTCCATGACTTGATGTAGGTGATGAGCCCGTAAACGGGTTTCAGTTGTTCGCCTTTGTGGGCACCACTCGTGGATACACCTGTCCAGGGATCCCATAAGGAACCAGTTTCTTTATCCACCATCGAATCGTTCTTCAGTTCCGATTCAAACGAGAGAGTTTTTTCGCCCAGTGTTCTGTGGAACGCAAATGTGCGCGTGGAATCGACATCAAATGCCAATATGAAAGGTGACCCTGCAAGTTCATCTTCCATCAACGGCTGCTCAAACAGTTTGGTATAAGAATAAGCGGCTGTTTCTGTACCGACCTTGATGCCATACGCATAGACATCTCTGTGATCCATAATGTCTCGCACAAACGAAGATGCAGTTCGGGGTAGGTCTAGCACCGTGCTTTCTGGATATTTGTCTTTCCAATCCAGCCATGTGGTCATGGTTGCAGGTATGAAATCGAAAGTTGACCCCTTCAAATCACCATCCATGCACTTCCCTAAAATATGGCTCCATAGTGAACCGGTTTCAATATCCCGAATGACCAAGCTCCGGTTCCATAGTTTTCCGGAAACTTGAAGCGTCAGTACCTGATCCTTCACTTTTCTGGCGTACACGACGCCATTATAGCAGAGGTGTCACCAGGTAGCCGCGATGGGGATGCCACCCAAAGTGTCGTTGATGATTTCACGACTTGGACCTGTGAGCATGTTGATTGGGTAGGCTCTTGCTTCCCCATTGAGTTCAAGCCCCAGCACAAGTTCATTGTCCATGA
>Ga0233439_10004818_pt1 | contig 12845 bp, 21 predicted proteins | sample SI_123_September_6_FD_182713 | JGI IMG/M metagenome (GOLD analysis project Ga0233439, IMG submission 182713) | Seawater microbial communities from Saanich Inlet, British Columbia, Canada - SI_123_September2016_100_MG | ecosystem: Environmental > Aquatic > Marine > Inlet | place: Canada: British... | reverse complement strand
CGACTTCTCCTGCGATTGCTAGTCTTCCCGCCTCCAACACTGCGGTTATATTTGGCATCCAGGCCGGATGCCAGGAGTCATCGCTCGCGCAAAGCCATAATATTATCGCCTTTGTCCTTGTCTCGTTGAGACCTATAACGATACCATAAGGCTTCTTCGGCTGATAATGAGCAGGATCATTTACGATATCACCGATATTAATCATACTCATAGTTTACTTTTTTTGCCTGCTATCCTCTATTATAGATAAAAATAATTGATTTTCAGCAGAAAATAATAAGCAATTATCCCCTATTCTCTTGTGAGTCCATTTTTTTGACATCTTCATATGCACTATATTCTCACCAAGAGTCTTGATGGATTTTAAAAATCTTTCTGCGTTTCTTCTGGGGGATCCGTATGGCGCAGTCATTATATATACCGATGTTTCTGGATGATACTTTATGTAAAAATTGTAGACTGTATCTAGCCATCTGCCATAAGTGGAGTCGCTAAAAATAATTACAGACGGATCAATGTCCCTTAGGACCCCAGTAATTGCCATAGACTTAATCGCAGAGCCTCCAGCGCTATGTCCGTAAATTACAGTGTCCTTTGATATCTCACTATGATGAATTCCGAATCTATTAAACAATACGTTTAAAACATAATTTTTCCATATTAAATATTCTTCAAAGTTTTTAAACGGCCCAGTGCCGTTTCTCTTCGTAGGGGTTCTGGTCCAAGTAGACCAAGGGAGTTCTGGAGCTATTATTATTGCGTTTTTTCCCTTAGAGTATATCTTCGGCATATGCCGAAGTATTCTTTTGTAAAACTTATTAAAGCCCCAATGACCATGTAACCATATTATTATATCTGTTTTTTTATTCAGATCATGACCTGCGGGAACATATATTAAGGTATTTCTCTTTCCGAATTTATGCTTTGAATCTGTTGTGCCATTTCCTTTTATTGGACCAAGCCAGGTAGAGCCAGTAGAGCCTGCGGAGTCCATATGATTTTTCCATAATTTTATCATCGGAGGAGGGGCTGAATAAATAGAGGTTCTTTTATCATCTGCAATAGCGCTTGTGCTAGCTATAGAAGTTAACAGTACCAATATAGAACTAAACTTTATCATTAAATTCTCAACTTATATTATGGTTGCTATAAATATTATTGAAGAAAAAACTCCAGCAACCCTAGGTAGCCATGGACTTATGCTCCAAAACTTAGAATACATTCTAAGGTCTGACCTTTCACTTAGTCCCAGGCTGCCAATAAAAAGATCTATTGCCGATGCTCCAATTATTATTTTTATATATACTGAAATTTCAAAAGAAAGTAAAGATATAGTTGCGAATAAAAGAATAAAAATAATATTAGCAATTCTTGGAGCAAAGTATATAAGGCCAGCATGGAGCTTGGTTGGCTCAGACTTTCTATCTACATATACTGACGCCCAAACGAAGCCAAGGTGCTCGTCTATATGCGGGTATAGTCTTATCCTGTGACTATTTACCCCGACCAAAGCTTTGGTCATATAAAGATGAGATAGCTCGTGTATATATGCATGGAGAAAGAAGGATAGGGTTATAATTATTATATATAACAAGTATTATCTCAATTAATTTTATTATTTAACTTATTTTTATAATCTTCTATTGCAGCTCTTATTGCGTCCTCTGCCAAGACAGAGCAATGAATTTTAACGGGGGGCAGGCTTAAGTGTTCAACAATATCTGTGTTTTTTATATTCAGAGCTTGCTCTATTGTTCTTCCCTTTATCCACTCTGTTACAAGAGAGGAAGAAGCAATAGCACTACCACAATTATGTGAACCTACTCTATTAGCAAAATATACATGTGCGCCTTCTTTTAATTTTAAATCATAAACAATAACATTTTTATTATCACGTTCACTTCCACGTAATTCATTGCCATGCTTAATTTTGTTGATACTTACTATTTTCATACCATTATGAATAAAATTATTGGCTTTAGGAATTGCATTATGAATATCCTCTATAGATAAAAACAATGTTTCATATCCAGCCGTTAATAACTGTTCTCTTCTCTTTTCTTCATAGTCCGATCCATCCGACCTATCCTGCATATGGTTAGGCATTTTTTTAGTATAAACTTCTATACATTTTTTCTTTCCTGGAACTATAAAATCTGGAGAAACAGGACCAGTACTAGATTGGACCCAAATTTTACCTGCTGAAAATTTTACTCCCATATTATTTTTTTTAAATAAATCAATAAATTCTTTTTCTAATTTTGTTGGCAGCAAATGATCAATATTAGCCATACCCTTAGACCAATTATTTCTATATTCTTCTGATTCCCAATTTCTAATAGATGCTTTACTTTTTAATTTACTCGCTTTTTCTGGATTTTTACAAACATATCCCTTTTTATTTTGTGGAAGTGATGAGTGATCCAGATTTTTATTTAATTCTTTCATTTTAATAGAATTTAAATCTTTTATTTCTTGACGGTGTCGATTATTAGTTAATTTTCTCAATTCATATTCTGTAATTTCATATAACTCTTGACCTTCAACTAAATCTTTCGCTAATATAGGCTTATTATTGGCATTCCAGAAAACATGTTCTGATGTAACTATTAACTTGAAAGTATTGGGCTTCATATTTTTTCTATGACTTTCTCTTTGGAAGGTCACTACTAATAAATCATCAATAGGCACTGAACAAGAAATTATTTCTTCAATCTCATTTGGTACAATATTTTCTCCATTCCATGCAAGAACTTTATCACCGACCAATAAGCTTGAAATTTTCTTACCTTTTGTTGGCGTATTGATCGTGGTATTGCTTACGAAACATCCATAAGTTTTAAACTTTGCGTCTTCTATTACTCCATTTTCTGTAATCTTTATTTGCAGCCTCATAACGTCGCCACAAGCCGGTGCGCCAACAAGGCCAGTCCCAACACTATTGTCACTTTTATCAAGAGTTCCAACATTTCTTGGATTCTCATAATGATCTATCACCTTTCTTGAGTACATGCTATAATCCTACGCTATTAATAATGACGAATTTTCTTTGCCCAGTTCTTCTAATGCTTTTTCTTTAGTCGTTCCATCTTTAAATGCTTTTTCTGCAATAATCTCTGCCAAACGCTTTTTCCCAGCTTTATTCGGATGTATGCCGTCACCTGTATATTTCTTGCTCATTTCATATTTCGACGGGTCATCAGAAAGCATTTTTTTGCCCTCAATAACTACCGAAACCTGCTCCGTTCCCTCTTGGGCCTCTATCCACTCATTAACCTTTTCTGTAACGTGCTCTCTGCCTTTGCTGCTCTTTCTAGCATGCCATGGCAAGATCTTTACTGCAATAACTCTCGCCCCAGCCTTGTGAGCTTTATCATACATTTTCTTCAAATTTCCAGTTACATGACTAAAGCTTTTTTGAGAAGCAATGTCGTTAACTCCAGCTAAAATAATAATATCATCTGGCTTTTTTGCAAGTGCCAAATCAAGCTTGCCCAATATAAAGCCCGTTTGCTTTCCTCCGTAGCCAAAGGTATACGTTCTTGATCCTGGTATAATCTTTTTCAAATCCCTTGCGTATCCACCTGCAGTTATTGAGTCTCCAAGCGTTACGATGATCCTCTTTTTTGGAGCTTTTTTTGCGTTACCGCTCATTATTAAATCATAGTCATTTTTAGATATTGACTCAGTTACCTCAAGCCCATTTTGCTTTTGAAATTCAATCACAACTTCTTTTGTTTGATTGCCAAATGCGCCATCGGCACCAGCATCCATATGGTATCCAAGGTCCAACAATTTGGTCTGAATACTTTTTATAAGATCAGACTTACCCTTATCACCCTTTGATATGGGAAACTGCCCAGCCTGCATAACCTCTTCGGCATGCTTGATTAATCCCATGCTAGAGAGTTGGGCAGATAAAATTTTAATCTTTTGATCAATACTCATTATAAGCTCAAATCACCATAATCTTCTTCATCTTCTTTAATTGACTGGCTATCTTCATAAAGATGAAATGTTTCGGGCTTCATCTTAATCCCATCGTCCAAGGACTCTTCAGTCAAGTAGTATTCACTTTCTCCAATCATAAGCCAAGTTGACCCCGGATTTTCTTCTACTTCCACTCTAAAGCCTTTGTCTTTTGCAAACTTAAATACTTCAGACAAAGAGTTCATACCACTTTCTCGGGAGGAGAATGTTCCCAGGGTGTATTCTGGATTTGCATCCCCGTCGTGCATCTTAAAGATCATGCGCCACACACTGACATCTGAAAGAGCATTCTTTGTAATTCTATAATTTCTATCTGCTGCAATCTTTTTTTCATCTAACATAAAACTTCCATCTTGATCATTTTCAATAATTTCTGTTTCAAATTTATCTGATATTTCTCTCATTACTGACTCTAGCCTAGAACTAACCCCTTTTGGCGCAATACTTTCCCCATCAACAAGCTCTTCGATTTCTCTGTGAGCTAGAATTTCGTAATACAGAGCTTCCAATTCTTCTGCTGATAATGATGCGATTAAATTTTGTACAATTTCTTGATCACCAGCATCCTCTTTTTCTTTGCCGGTAAGACTATCCCACTTATCTTTAATCCATCCGCCCCACTTACCTAGTCCAAATGCAGCACCAATAACTCCCATTAACCCAAGAATCTCTTTTATCCCCATTGATAGTAGGCTTATTCTAATCATTGTAATTCTGTTATTGGATAGAATAGCATTTTCGGATAGAGCAGTATTTTCTGCTATTTTCATCATTCTATAATTTCTATCTGCTGCAATCTTTTTCATTTTAAGTCCTTATTATCTCAAAGCTGGATCGCGCTGTGTATTTTTTAATTTTGGCAAAAAGTCCTTCTTTAATTTTAGTAATCTTTCAAATTTAACTTTTTGTCGCGCATCAGTATATAATACTTGTGGTTTTTTATACTCACCGTTTATAAGTAAATCGTCAAAATTATAAAACTTTGTCTTAATAGACCTTGGATTTGAGAAGGATGCACTCGGAGTTAGCAATATCAAAAGTATTATGACCCAAGCAAATTTCATGAGAATCTTGCTTCACCAATTGTCTGTACTGCCACGGCTCCCGTCATATTGGTATTTCCATCAATATTCCATTTGGGAAGACATCGCTTCCCCCACTTTCCCGTGTCAACACACACTCTATGATTTTTGCTTCCACATGCCGAACCAGGCTCGCCACTACACTCGGGCATGCCTCTTGGATGCAGAAAGTGAGCATTATCTCCTATTTCGTTCTGGAATGAAACTCCGTCCAATATTTTTTTAACAAAAGATTTTATATAGTCAAAGTTTGAATGCTCATGGGCCGCCTTCCATCTTTTTCTGTTGCTATCTGATAGCTTTCCATACCAATTCTTGCCCCCGCCAGTATCTGGATCAATTACCTTATATAATGGCATATTCCACTTCTTTGATCGATTAATCATAATCCAAATTATACCAGCCATTTCTCTATAGCTGGCCCGAAAACCAGTCTCTACTATAATTCCTCTCGCCATCGCATCTAGATCTTTTTCTGTATATTCCAATCTTTCAGCTTCTGGATGAGGATCCTTAGTGTCATTAGGTCCAATAAAATTTCCAGAATTAATCTTACTCATTACAGCCGAATTGGCAATCCCATCTGGAGGGCTAATTTCATTTAAAACTTGAAAATATACTATAGCATTTTCTGTATTTTTTCCATAATCACCATCCACGCCGCCGGAGCCAGAGAGAGAGACTGAATAGCCTTTTTCAGCTAGTTTACTCTGAAGCTCTTTTACCGCGTCCCCCTTGTCCCCGAGTTTGAGCGACTTCCCCGAGATAGGTTTTGAATCATTAACAGTAGCTATCGGTGTCGACTTTGGCATGGCTGAGTTTAAAAGATCCGAAGAAGCCTGATCAGCCTTCTCGTTATCTGCCATAACCCTTGCTCCGCTAAGAATCCTGACAGCCTTAGCTCCCTCGTTCAGGCCCATTCCTGCAAGCTTGTCTGATAAAATCAAAAGTTTCTTTATTTTCATAGCAAACCCTAGGTCAAATTTTGTTACTTTTCATGTATATATTACCATATTAATAATCTTGGCGTATCACATTGGAAAAAAAATATATAAAACTTATATTGATATTAATATTGTTTGATGCAATATCGACAATATTCTGGCACACCTCAATGGGAATTGGCGAGGCAAATCCGGTAATGAGCTATTTTATTGAAAGATCAGCAATAGATTTTGTTGTCGCAAAATTAGGAGTATCTTTTATTTCGCTTGGAGTTTTAAGTTATTTTTCAGACAACAAGCTATCAAAGATAGGCGTCCTACTTGTAATGATAATATATATTCTAATCTCAATAATGCATATAGTTGCATTATTTATAATTTAGGCAAAGATCTTTGACCAAGCAACTGCAATGGCCATTCCAAACTGTATAACTGCAAAAATTGTTATAGCCTTAATTTTAAATGTTTTAAGATCTGAAACTTCAGAATTTAGTTTTGCCAGTTGAGTGGGAGAGGATATTTCATCAATCTTTTGTTTCCAAACACTTAGAGAGTCAACAGATTCTTTCTGACTCTGTATCTCTGATAATTCATCCTTCATCTCCTTTAGCTGCGTTGCCGAGGCAACCTCATCAATCCTTTTCTTCCAAGACATTAATTCATCAACTTTATCTTCTTTTGTCTTTAGTGCAACTAGTTCCTGCCTAATTTCTTGAATTTCTTTATTTATGCCAGCAATACCACTAGACAAGGTTTCTAGCTCATTGAGAACTAATCTGGAGTATTCATTCCAACCATTTTGCTTGTCCATCTTATTACCCTCATTCTTTCCAGGAGACAATTGATGCGCCAATTACCTCCCCATGCTCATTATGTACGGGGCTGCATTTTACTTTATACGCCTGATTATTTATATTAGCAGTGTAGTCTGTTGACCGGCCATCCATCGCCATAGCATGAGCCTTTATTGCTTTGTCTAAATTTTTATCACAAGAATAATATTCTGATATATTCATGCTTCTAAATTCAGTTGGCGTTCTTATACATTCTTTTTTGGAATCGTTGCTTAAAAGTTTTATAATCTTCATTTCACAATTTATAATACATGCTGTGACTTTAATTGGAATCCCAAATAGTATTGACTTTAATATTTGTTCATTTTTCTTAATCTCTTCATCTCTTGGCCCAAGATAATCACAAATTTCCCGTAATTTATCTAAATTTTTAGTTCCCATTTTTTAACCTATTTTTATAAAAATTATTTGTTTTAACTAATTAATTTTAATTTAATTAAACTGGGACTTAATCATTGAGGGGCTCCTTATTACAAAAAATAAATAGTTTAGCTATTAATATTCTCAATTAAATAAAGAATGGAGCACCAAACATGGCAACTACAGTAACCATAATGCACGACACACAAACTCACGCAACCGTCTTGATAAATGCAAATGGCGCGCTGCCACTCGAAGCAGGAACGATCACTATGGCCTCCCTTGGAGATCAACTAGATGCATTCGGGAATGTCAGCACAGTGGATCGAAGAATTGCCATAACCAAAATTGAATCTAGCTGTGGACCGAGTGCTGCAGCGGCTCCGAATACTGGCTATACGATTAACTATGGAGGGGCTGGTGGCAACCTATTTATCCACGAAGGATCTTTTACCCTTGATGGCTTGAATTTAATAATGGCTGCAACACAAGATGTTAAAATAACTCCAAGGGATGCATCTGTTTCGTTTTCAGCAATACTTACGCTAAAAAAGATTAGAGGCTTTGCCGGATCAGCATCAATGGCCTAGGCAGAATAAGCATAAAATACTTAATATTTCTTCATAATATGATAGAAATTTAAGTTAGGTTACTTTGTTATAAATAAATAAATTTATAAACGGAGCCATTTTATGCCAACAAAAACAAGAAAAAACATACTCCTGAAGTCTTTATGCTTTATAATTCCAGCTCTTACCATCCTTATCCCCACGTCTAATGGGTGCGTTACATATACTGGTGTGAGCGTCATTGAGGCGGACTGTACAAAGACTAGGGTCGATACAGCAATACCAGGCACCCCAGGAATTAAGACTAGAGCATCATTTTGTGATGATTATATGTTTGATTCCAATGCATTAAAATTAGCAATTAAAATATTTATAAAAGAATATTCAGAAGAGTTTAATACTTCGGAAGAGGAGGTCTGGAGACTTCTATCCGGCCTACTAATAGAGGTCAGCGCAATTCCAAGATCTGTTCACGCTGCATATGACGTTAATGGAAAATTAATCAAAGGTGATGTTCCAGTTAGTGGGCTCGCGCTAAGCAAGGATCACATATGGGTAGAGATCAAGACCTCTCAAATCTGGTCTTCCGCTCTTGTGCATGAGCTGATTCATATTATGATATGGAGAAGTAATAATGTGCATGGAGATCCAGATCATGAGGGATCTGAATTTTCTGGCTGGTCGAAGCAGCATACTGATTTTATAAAGCGAATGAAAAATATATTATTATCTGCGGAGATTTAAAATCTATGAATTTATTTACAAAAAGCAATCTAAAAAAGTGTATATTATGAGCAATAATATTAAGTCTATCTCTTTATATACAAGTGGTCAAAGAGTAAGGTTATTGCCAGATGCTGAAGGAAAATTTTTAGTACCGAATATAACATCATCGCATAAATCACCACCACTAGTAAGGATTAATGCCTCAGAGCTTATAAGTCACCCCAAGCTAAAGCATATGGACCCGGTGCTAACTCTTGATGATGGAAGTAAGGTTAGAGTATTTCAAGGTGGCGACTCAACAGGTCTTCTTATAAGGGCTGCATCATTATGCGATCTACATGACGAAAAATATGCTAAAAAAATATTAGAAAAAACTATAGCTAACAACTCATCCCTTAGTAATGGCTATGAGGACTTCAAGATGGACTGGGGCATGAGTGAGGATGATTGGTAGGAAAAATGCAATTAGAAAAAAACTTTAATTTAGATGAATTTAAATGTAGGGACGGGAGCAGTGTGCCGGAAGATTTAATTAGTAATGTTTCAATTCTAGCAAAAAATTTGCAAGTATTAAGAGATGAAATAAATAGGCCAATAAAAATTATATCAGGCTATCGATCTCCATCTTATAACAAAAAGATTAAGGGCGCAAAAAAAAGCCAGCATATGACTGCAAAAGCAGCAGATATAATTGTTGACGGGATGCATCCAGAGGAAATAAAAAGTGTAATTATATCTCTAATAAAAAGTGGGAAAATGCACCCTGGAGGGATAGGCCTTTATGCGACCTTCACTCACTATGACGTTAGAGGCAGAAATGCACGATGGTATGGGTCCGGCATGGGGCCAAAAAAATAAACTATGAAAAACATATTCAAAGATTACGTTAGATTTTCTTTTGGCCCAAACATCGAGACTATAAAAGAAGCGATGCTAAGAATAAGAAAAGTAATTAACTTGGCGAAAAATTAGCTATCCGGATAAAATTTTACATCAACTACCGCAGTATCTTTCCCTCTTGTTATGTGCAGCTTACCCTTGGATGGGCCACTCTTTGCAGGATCAGAATAAGGATATATGCCGGAATAATCCCTTCTTGAAGAATATCTTCCTTTTGAAGCTGATCTATTTTTATCTTTGATTCTTGCCTTCTTCTCTTCGGCTATTTTATTAAAGGTTTGATTCATAAACTCTAGATGATTATTCTCTAATATTTTTACTTTCTTCTTTAGGCCCTTAATATGATGAGAAAAGATAGATATAAATGTAGATAAAGCAACTGTAAGCATTAGTGCTATTAAAAAAATTGTTATCTCAATTGTCATTTTCTTTCATCTTTCTTAATTATAATTTATAATACTCTTAATTAAATTTTTTTTAATAAATATTATATTTATTTAATTAATAAATGCATAACAATTTTGTCTGCGCCCATAATTATAATTGGAGGGCTATCTTTCCTCAGCTCAACTAATGCTGGCACAGAACTTATCCCAAATCTCTTGGAGAAAATAAAAGCCCAAGTCTCATCAATGTTTAATCTTAAGACTCCCTTTGTAACATCGGCCTGACCCATAAGAATCTCTAACCTCTTGCACGCCCCGCACCATGGTGCTTCAAATAATAGTCTGGCAACTTTATTACTTTCTTCCGAGCTTAGCTTGGCCGCTACGGACTCTTTCGATGAATATATAGTATTTTTAACATGATCTTTTTTGCACACAACTCTTGAGGCACAGCTCAATTGGAATATGCTTAAAAAACATAATAAAAATAATATTTTCTTCATTTATCTTTTCCTCTTCAATATACCCTGAATAATAGCAATACAATTTAAATATTGATAAAAACTAATATTTTTTTTGATTAAAGTAGTAAAATTTGTATATGGAGCGCAAATGTTAGAAGATAAAAAAATTAAAGATTTTAATAATTCACCTATTCTATATGAAGATTTTATAAAAATAGCAAAAAAATTCGACCAAAATGGGTACGGTACTTTCATAGGAACAGACTCTCAGCACTGTAAATTGCATGTATCAATAGTAACCTCCATATGCTTTCATAAGCTGAATGGAAGTGGATCAAGAATATTTTATATAAAAGAAAAAAAACACAACAGTCTCTACCCAACCCTTAGATCAAGAATGCTTGATGAAGCGTATCGAAGTGTTGAAGTTGCAATTGAGTTGGATAAATTTCTAAAAGGACAACTAACAGTACATCTTGACATCGGTGATGATATAGTTAAAAATAAAACATCTAAGTTTAATAAAGAATTACAAATGCTCGTAAGAGGCCAGGGCTTTGACTGCGCAATAAAGCCTGATAGCTGGGCAAGCACTTCCGTCGCTGATAAGCTTACTAAAAACTAAATTTTATAAAATTATTGATTAATAATTTCATTTTCGGTATATTATAGCCGAAAGGAATATTATGAAATTATATTTAATAATTTTATTACCCATTATGCTTAGTTGCGGAAATAGCGATGAGGCGTCTGATCATGCCGTCATGTCTGCTGGCGGGTCTTGCCATGCAAATACTGCGGGCTATATTGATAGCAAAAAAACGCGTATGACAAGCGTATGGATATGTAACCACCCAGGAACAAAGCAGCATAATACACTATGCATAGAGGAGCAGTACCCAGAAGGCTGCTTCATTGAGGGCGATAATAGTAAATTTTGCTGGCTGTTAACAGATGGCGCATGCGCTGAGAATAGAAACCATGAGGCCGGGTGGGAAGGTCTCTGCAGTATTATTGGTCATAATGATTAATCCATTCGAACATCACCCTGATAATAAAAATATTTTAAAAAATAATAAAAAATCTACTATAATAAGTATTAAGAAGATAGAAGAAATTTTTAATAAAAAAGTAAATGAATTAGACGAAAAAGCTCCCCCAACCTGGGGTTATAGCCAAAAAAACTTGATGAATGTGCTAGATGAATTACTTCAAAGCATAAAGACTAACTAGTAGAGCTCTATACATTTGCCCTCAACTCAATATTTAGAACACCCTTAAGCATTACTCGCTCTCACTGTTTGTCAGGAGATTGTAAGATGAAAATTTTAGTTATACTACCCTGGTATTTCTCGGATTCGTCTTAAACTTTTTCTTCTTTCGTATGAATCCTTGGCCGCATCAAGAATTTGCTCATCAGTAGTCTTGGAATTTAATCCTCCAAATCTATAGCCATAATTAGAGATTATTCCCCTTAAATGCTTTGCCACGTCATCCTTTGAGTCTAGGCTAAATCCATATCTATATCCGATATGTTTTTCATTTTTATATTTTAAATAATTATGATAAAAACTTGCAAGCTCAGAAGAAAGCTCGTCTAAATCTCCAGAGTGTTGATTCCATTCTACGTCTGAAGCTCCAGTATTTGACTCCCCCTGAAGACCTAGCTCGTCCATCATATATTCAAGTCTGTTTTTTCTTTCTATAAATTTTGCATCAAGATTTTCTGCGTCTGGACTATTACTTTCATAAGCCTGCATTGTTTCTTCGTCCAATAGCTCCACCTCTTGAATCAAATTTTTTACATTATTATCTAGATTAAAAAGCTTATAAAGACTCTCTCTAGACTCTACTCTGCTATCTTCTTCTGAGTATTCTAATGATGCAATTTTAAATAATTTGTGTAAGTTTAGTTTTCTACGCAACTGAGTCACCCGGATTACCAGTTAAGTTGGCCATTGTGACATGAAAAATTCTATTTTCAGGATTCGGGTCACCTCCCAATAGCTCCATTACTGAATTAACATAGTCTTGAAGCTCTACTTGGCTCTTAACATTTAATCTCCAAGACTTTCTGCCAAGATCACCATCTGTCTTCTCAATCAGCTCGTCCTCTAACTGTATCGAGGATGAAAACTGTGGAAATTTATCTTCTTTAAATAATCTTTTTATTTCTTTTCTATATGGCTTTAATATGCTTTGATGAATAAGCGTTACGTGGAGCTTATCGTCTCCAAGCATTATAGCTTCATCAGGCAGCCTCTCAGACAGCCTCTTTGCCTGCTCTGCAATTTCTTGAGATGCCGATAACTTTAAAATGCCTGAAAAAGAAACTGTGTTTAAAAATTGTCCATCATCGATATCATCCGAGTCTACTGGACGCGACCAAGCTTCTTTTGGAGCCAATAACTTTGAGATAGTATCTATTCTATCTGCTTCGCTTATCATTCCCATCTCATCTAGCCTACCTGCTAGCCTAGCCAACCTCTTTATAACATTAGACGTCTTTATCACTTCTTAGGCTCCCAATAGTTCAAGGATAATCATTAAAAATAATAGAATTAATTTAC
>Ga0233439_10004815_pt1 | contig 12849 bp, 10 predicted proteins | sample SI_123_September_6_FD_182713 | JGI IMG/M metagenome (GOLD analysis project Ga0233439, IMG submission 182713) | Seawater microbial communities from Saanich Inlet, British Columbia, Canada - SI_123_September2016_100_MG | ecosystem: Environmental > Aquatic > Marine > Inlet | place: Canada: British... | reverse complement strand
CTCCCTGGGGCAACTGAAGTTTTTGACTGAGCCGCTCATCAGCAGGGATCTTTTCCACCCGGATTCTCTGCGTTGAAGGCTTAGCCCCTACTTTTCGGATGTGCTCTGTAACACTGGTCAACTCTTCCAAGCCACTCTCGAGAACGATTGGGAGCTGTCTCAGGAACGTCCCCCGGCCATGCGATTTTTGCAGGATCCCTTGCTCGACAAGGTTACCAATGGCCTCTCTAAGCGTTGAACGTCCAACCCCAAACAGTTGTCCCAACTCTGCGTCAGTCAGTACCTTTTTACCGGGTTGGTAATTGCGTTCACGGATCAGTCGCAACACAGCTTCCTGAACCCGAAGTGTCAGTGGCTTGTCAACTCACATTAGCATAGTCCCTCCCTCTGCATCACAATCTGTTCATGAAATCCAAAGGGCCTTCAGACATCTAATATCTTAGCACCGCAAGAATCTAGCGAAGGTGTTTCTGTAGCGCAATGCAAAATTTTTATTGGTCAAAATATCGATTGTATGGGAACTTCGCATTCATGGTTTCTGCAGTTTTGGCAGGCAGAAAAAGATGGATTAGTCTAGACAGATGACGGTAGCTTCTCGAAAAACTCCTTAAGACAACCCAGAATTTCATGAGTAACTCAGCGCCACGCAGTTGGCTACTACCCTTCTCAATTGGTCATTTTGCAAATGACATTGCACCTGTATCACTGGTTGTTTTGGCCCCAGCGATTGCGTTGGAGATGGATCTATCCACAGCAGAGGTTGGCTTGCTGTTGGCTCTACAGGGTTGGGGTTCTGCCATTGGCTTCTTGCCAGCCGGATTGGTAGCAGATGCAACTTTGAATCGTGGCCGTTTGCTGATGATCACCTTTTGGTGGGTGGTGATCGGCTACTGGTTGGCCTCTTTGGCTCCTGGCTTTTGGCTCTTGGCGTTACTGCTCGCTTTTGGTGGTAGTGGTGATGCTGCCTGGCATCCCCTGGCAACCTCTATTCTTGTGCAGCAAGCACCCTCACGCCGAGCTCAGGCCTTGGGTATCCATGCTATTGGGGGGACGCTCTCAGCAGTAGTTGGCCCGCTGATTGTCGGCTTCCTGCTGACCATGATTGACTGGAGGCATACCTTACAACTGATTACACTTCCTGCTGCGCTGATGGGAATCTGGTTCATCATCCAAATGAAACACATCCCCCTTCAAACTAGTCGTATGAGATGGAATCGTCAGGAATTCGGAGCAATTGTCAAAACCTGGTCTGGTTCCAAAGGCCGCCGGATTGTCATAATGATGAGTACCTATCATATGGCTATGGTAGCCTTGATCAGCATGATTCCACTATACCTGCAGCAGGAAAAAGGCTTGTCTTCATCAGAAACTGGACTGATCTATGCGGTGATGGTTCTTGTAGGTGCGTTGGCACAGCCTTATGTTGGCAAACTCTCAGATATGGTAGGGCGTCGAAAAGTGATTTTAAGTTTCATTGGTGGCGCTGCTCTAGCTGCATTTGCAGCTTATACTTTAGATGCAACCTCTTATTTGTTTGCTGTACTTGCGATGCTCTTACTGGCAGTGGCTCTGCTGCAAGGTGTCCGGGCTGCGATTCTAGCTGCAGCAGTTGAATTCGCTGGCTCACGAGAGGGAGCTGCCCTTGGCTTTTCCTTCTCTTTGATGGATGGAATCGGAGCCTTGGGTGCACTTTTAGCCGGTTGGGTCGCTGGGTATGCCTTCAGTAATGCCTTTTTGTTGTCTGGGGCCTTAGCACTTTGTGCCCTGTTTGCTTGTCTGAGTGTCGCTATGCCCACTTCAGTACCTTCACCAGAAAATCCTGAAAATCAGCCGACCTGAGTTCTAGTAATTGAATCAGAGAAAGCTGATTACAGATAGAAATTTTATTGACTGAGTAGTCAGTTTATTTTTGAATTGACTGATCAGTCAATTCAAAAATAAACTGGGTTTTTCTTCCCGATGAACCATCTTCTACAGAAGAAAGCTCGGGAACTATCCAATTGTAATCAGCACGATCTGCAAACATAATCCAGCAAAGGGGGAACAGATGTTGGAATTGAAAATTAATGGCGACTTGCGCCGAATTGACGTTGATGAGGATACGCCACTGCTGTGGGCTTTACGCGATGAATTAAAGTTGACAGGGACAAAGTTTGGTTGTGGGATTGCGGCCTGTGGAGCTTGTACTGTATTGGTTGATGGGGAAGCAGTCAGATCTTGCAGTTATCCGGCTACTGCTGCAGTTGGAAAGGACATTTTAACGATTGAGGGGCTTTCAGAAGACAACAGCCATCCTGTGCAACAAGCCTGGATTGCTGAGTCAGTTCCTCAGTGTGGTTATTGTCAATCTGGACAGATCATGACAGCAGTCTCTTTGCTCAAGAAAAATCCAAGCCCCACTGATCAGCAAATCAATGAACAAATGACGAATATCTGCCGCTGTGGCACTTACAACGCCGTTCGTCGCGCTATTCATCGCTCCGCCCGTCAACTACAAGAGCAAGGAGCCTGAGATGAAAATCGAAAATATTAGTCGCCGTGATTTTTTCCGAAAAACTGGCGTTACTGCAGGTGTTTTTGCCCTAGCCTTTTCTATTAATTCAACTCCAAAGAGAGTTCTTGCGGGTCAATTTGAGAATGACTTCATCGCTACCTGGTTGCAGATTGATGAAGATGGCTTAGTTCATCTCTTGATTCCAGCTTCTGAGATGGGACAAGGATCCCTAACTTCTCTTGCACAAATCTTAGCTGATGAAATGGAGGCAGACTATGAGCGAATTCGAGCACTGACGGCTCCCAAGGGCAATGCTTACAAGAATCCTTTGTTTGGCATGCAGGCGACAGGGGGAAGCACAAGTGTCCGTGCATGGTGGACCCCACTGCGAGAGATTGGTGCGAACGTGAGGGCTATGATGATTGAAGCTGGTGCACAAAAAATGGCAGTCCGTCCAACTGACTGTCGTGCCTATAACCATCGTGTAATTCATAGTTCTGGGGAGAGTGTTGATTACGCAGACATCGTTTCGATTGCTGCAGGCTTGTCAGTACCAGAAAAAGTAACCCTAAAAGAACGACATGAGCATCGCTACATCGGAAAAGCCATGCCAAGGGTTGATCTGCCTGCCAAAGTAGATGGCAGTGCCCAATTTGGGATTGATGTGGACCTGCCTGAGCTTTTGGTAGCCACCGTGATGACTTCCCCGGCTTTTGGAGGAGAGCTAGAGAGTATGAAGCAAGCCGCTGCCATGCAGATCCGTGGTGTGAAGCATGTGGTGGAAATTCCAAATGGAGTTGCCGTTGTAGCAACAGGTTATTGGCAGGCTCAGAAAGGTTTGAAAGCCTTGAATGCTCAGTTCAAGGGAGGAGCGTCCAGGGGTATGGACGATAGGAAGATCGAAGCTGCTCTTCGTGAAGATGCAGAAAATGGCAAAGCAGTCCCAGCGCATGTATCTGGGGATCTGGCAGCAGGTCGTCAGAAATCTGTCAAGTCTTTGGAAATGGAATATCACGTCCCCTATTTGGCTCACGCCACCATGGAGCCAATGAATGCAACTGCTTGGGTCACTGAGGATTTTGTGAAAATTTGGGCACCTACGCAAGCACAAACCCCATCCGTAATGATTGCCAGTGGAATCAGTGGCTTGCCACCGGAAAAAGTTGAGATAAACACCACATTTTTAGGAACTGGCCTTGGGCGCCGCTTTGAAGGAGATTTCATTCAACAGGCTGTTCTGATCTCAATGAAGATTGGAGGAAAGCCGGTCAAGGTTGTCTGGTCTCGAGAGGAAGACATGCAACACGATTTCTACCGGCCCCAGGCACTAAGCCGCTTTCGAGTTGACCTTGATCAATCAGGGATGCCCGTTGCTTGGGAAAATCGGATCACCAGTCCGTCTATCTTCAGCCGTGTGTTCCCTGGCATGGTGAAAGGTGGTTTGGATCGAGCTGCGGTGGAAGGTGCGGCTAAAGATGCAGACTATGATCTTCCAAATCAACATACAGAATACGTACTTCATGAGAGTCCTATCCCGGTTGGTTTTTGGCGTGCAGTAGGGCACTCTTTCAACGCATTTTTCATGGAGAGTGCTATTGATGAAGTAGCTCATCTGGCTGGGATAGACCCATTTGACTACCGACTAAAGGTCATGAAGACCGCTAGACTTCGTAAAGCATTGGAAATGGCTGCTGAAAAAGCCAACTGGGGATCTGCTCCTGCAGGAATCTTCCAAGGCATTGCGGCCCACACAAGCTTTGGTAGTTATGTGGCGCAAGTCGTCGAGGTCTCTCTACCTGAAGAAAATCAAATCAAGGTGGAGCGAGTTGTATGTGTTGCAGACTGTGGCACCTACGTCAATCCACAGATCATCCAGATGCAGATGGAAGGAGGAATCCTCTTTGGACTTACCGCTGCTGCTTTCGGAGACATCAACTTTGAAGACGGTGCGGTCCTGCAAGGAAATTTTGATAGCTACAGAATGGTGAAGCAAAAGGAAGTTCCAAAAGTTGAGGTATATGTGATGGACAACTATGACGCTGGTGCAGGTGGGGTTGGAGAGCCAGGGGTTCCACCAATCGCTCCTGCCTTGGCAAATGCCCTTTTTGCGGCAACTGGCAAACGGATTCGTTCCTTGCCATTGAGCAAACACGGGTTCGAATTGGTCTGAATGGTCTAAATAAATTGGGTCTAAGTGTATTTGCCATTAGACCCATAGCTATCGACCTCCTGAGTTAGATAGCTCAAGAAGTCTCCACTTTCTCTCCTAGCTTTCTCTTCTAATTTAGCCCAGGTGCCTGCTTAGCAAAGCGTGCGAATAAAAATGATAAAAAAGTTTTTACTTTCGATGTTGCTGGCTTCTATTATCGCCTCTCTCTCTGGCTCTTGCTCCTTTTGGGAACAGCTGGGCAAGGGGCCTTCCGACCAAGAATTAACAGACTTTGCCAGCTCTCCAAATTTCAACCATGAGAAGCAGGTTTTTGAGAACCGAATCCCAGATGTTCTCGATAAGATGAACGAGCGTATTGATTGGCGACTGACTCTCGAGTACTTTACGAATGATTCCTCGCGTAGAACACCGAGTAAACCACTTCCAGAAGCCAATCCTCCCGATCTCCAAGCTTTTTTAGAACCAACAGATTCTCTACGGTTTATCTGGCTGGGACATTCCACATTATTAGTAAATGCTCAAAACAAGCTGATTCTGTTTGATCCTATTTTTTCGAATTCAGCGGCCCCAGTTAATTTCTTGGTACAACGTTTTCAGCCGGCTGTCCTGAGCCTGGAAGAGTTACCTCAGATCGACTACATCGTCATCTCACATGACCACTACGATCATCTAGATATGCGCTCGATCCAGTTCTTTCGCGATAAAGAGACAACATTTCTTGTTCCCCTTGGAATCAGGTATCACCTGGAATATTGGGGACTCACATCCAAGAATATAGTTGAGCTGGATTGGTGGGCAGAACATTCCTTTGAAGGAATTCGCTTTGTATGTACACCAGCCCAACATTTTTCAGGACGGACAGGAACCAGTCAAACAACCCTTTGGGCTTCCTGGGTAGTGGAGTCTCCCAACAGTAAAATCTATTTCAGTGGTGACTCAGGCTACGATAAGCACTACCAAACAGTTGGTGATCAACTTGGGCCATTCGACGCGGCCTTCATCGATAGTGGCCAATACAATGAGCGTTGGCGGGAAGTACACAATATGCCAGAAGAAGCTGTCCAGGCTGCCATTGATTTGAAAGCAAAACAGATGATCCCGATCCACTGGGCGATGTTTGAGCTTTCCTTACATGACTGGGATGAGCCGATTAAACGTTCCCAACAAGCTGCTCAAGAGCTTGGGATGGATTTGATGACGCCAAAATTGGGTCAAGTAGTTGACCTTGCAGTGAAAAATAAATTTTCTCGTTGGTGGGAACAGGTACAATAGGTTTATCAAAAGCTGTTACGCTTAATCGGGATTAGCCCCAATTCGCTTGGGAACTACTATTAGGAGTCAGTCCGATGAATCATCCACCCAAGAAACAAGCGTTGCTAGAAACTGCTATTGAACTTTTTGCAGAAGATGGTTTTTGGCAGACAACAACAGCCAGTATTGCTCAAGAGGCAGGTGTCGCCACAGGAACACTCTTTACATATTTTCCGACCAAGAATGACCTGATTGATGAACTTTACCTGACAATCAAACGTGAGGCACTGGCTGAAGTTCAAAGGGAACCAAAGCCCCATGGGGCTTTTGAAGCTGTATTTAAAGAGATCCACACTCGACTGCTGAAATGGGGTTCAGCAAATCCGAAGAAGTTCCAACTGATGCTGCAACTACGGCAGGGCAACCGAGTCAGTCAGCGTATTCATGAAACCATCGAAGATGACTGGAAAGATAGTTATGAATGGATCAAGTTGGGTCAACAGGAGGGCAAGTTAGCAAGTTTTCCAACCAGTTTATTACTTTCTATCATCAACGGACACCTGGAGGCAGTGATTCAGCATAATATCCAGCATAATTGCTCCCAAAAAGAAGTAGATGAAGTCGCCAAAATTTCCTCAGAAATTCTTTGGCGCTATCTGTCACCCCAACCCATCTCCTCAGTAAAAAAACCATGAAGAAGACTCTTAGAATCAATCAAACCGCAATCGAACTGGATCTTGAGCCAGACACCCCGCTGCTCTGGGTATTACGGGATGAGGTCGGCTTGACCGGAACAAAGTTTGGTTGTGGGATTGCTCAGTGTGGAGCTTGTACAGTTCATCTGGATGGTAATCCTGTACGATCCTGTAGCCTTCCATTTGAGGCAGTGCCAGAGAATTCAGAAATTACAACCATCGAAGCACTGGAAGAAGGTGGATTGCATGCGGTACAAAGAGCTTGGCTGGAGGAGCAGGTCCCCCAGTGTGGGTATTGCCAATCAGGCCAGTTGATGGCTGCAGCGGCCTTGCTTCATGACAACAAACAGCCCACTGATACAGAGATCGATCAAGCAATGAGCAATATCTGTCGCTGTGGAACCTATCCGCGGATTCGGAAGGCAATCCGACGGGCTGCGGAATTTCAAGTACAGGAGGCTTGATGAGCCTGACAAGACGAGCTTTTTTACATTCATCGCTATTGGTGACTGGTGGCCTATTGCTCGGCTGCACCTCCAATTCGCCCCGTATCCTTAGCAGCCCCAAAGAGAGTCCAAATGAGTTAGGACTTTGGCTTCAGATTGGGACTGACAATCGAATCGGATTTGTCGTGCCTTCTGTGGAGATGGGCCAGGGGGTGACGACTTCTTTACCGACCATTCTGGCTGAAGAACTTGACGTGGAGCCTGAACAAATTGATATCGTCCTAGCTTCGGTCCATGAAGCTTATCGGCAGCAGGGAATGTTCACGCAGGGAACTGGGGGAAGTACATCAATTGTGAAATGGTGGGAGCCCCTCAGCAAAACAGGTGCTGCTGCTCGAATTATGCTTGTTCAGGCAGCTGCAAATCGTTGGCAGGTAGCACCAACTGAATGTCAAACCAAAGCTGGACAAGTACTGCATGTTGATAGTGGAAGGAAGTTGAGTTACGGAGAATTGGCGGAAGTAGCTTCGAAACTCGAGGTTCCTGATGATCCACCTCGCAAAGATCCTTCGCAGTACCGACTCGTTGGTCAACCTCTGAAGCGCCTAGATGGACTGGCTAAGGTCACAGGCCAGGCTCAGTTCGGGATTGATGTTAAAGTGCCCGGTATGCTCTACGCAACGGTTCGGCAGTCTCCTGTTTTTGAAGGTGAGGTTTTGCGTTATGACGAGCCCAGTGCTTTGAGTGTAAATGGAGTTGTCAGAGTGGTCGAAATTCTCAACGGAGTAGCCGTTGTTGCAAAAAAATTCTGGCAGGCCAAGAAGGGCGCTAATGCCTTGCGCATTGAATTTAGCGGAGGAAAGAGCCTGGGATTGGATGATCAGAAATTAGAGCAGCAGTTGACCGAGGCGCTGGATAATCTGGGCAAAGTGGAGATTTTTGGAGAGAAGACTCTGGATGTCGAGTACTTCCTACCCTATCTCGCCCATGCTACGATGGAACCGATGAACTGCACGGCTGATGTGCGTTCAAACCGCTGTGAGGTGTGGGTGCCAACCCAGTTTCCAGAGGTGGTCAGAGATAAGGCGGCTGAAATGACAGGATTGGAACCGGAGCAAGTGACCGTTCACACCACCTATCTGGGTGGAGGCTTTGGCCGGCGTGGGTGGGACTTCGCAATTCAAGCGGTTCAGGCATCCAAAGCAGTGGGGCGTCCGGTCAAGCTGATCTGGACCAGAGAGGAGGACACTCAGCATGATTTCTATCGGCCAGCCTACAAGAGTCGCCTGCAGGTTCAACTAGGTGAAGACGGATTTCCTAGCTCATGGAACCATCAACTGGCAGGGCCATCTGCTATCTCTGAATTTGCTTGGCAGTTGGTGGATACTAGAGCTGTAGGTAGTGTTTTGAAATGGATCGATTGGGATGTGACTTCCACAGAAGGAACCCAGCTGCCTTATGCGATCCCCGAGCACGAAATGGAATATGAGGTGGTTGAGCCAGGCATTCGTGTGGGCTTCTGGCGATCTGTTGGCAACTCTCATAATGCCTTTACGGTCGAAAGTGTACTGGATGAAGCCGCAAACCTTGCGGGTCGTGATCCACTGGAATATCGTTTGGCATTGTTAAACGACCAGCCACGTCATCGAACCGTGTTAGAGCGAGCTGCTAAGGAGGCAGTCTGGGGAGCTGAACTGCCAGAGGGGCATGCCAGAGGAATCGCTCTTCATGAGTCATTCAAAAGTATTGTTGCCCAGGTTGTTGAAGTTTCTGTTGACGCAGGCACCGTTCGTGTTCATAAAGTCCATTGTGCGATTGACTGCGGACGATATGTTAACCCCAACATCATCCGCCAGCAATTGGAGGGAGCAGTGGTCTTCGGGCTCTCTGCAGCTCTCTACGAACAGATTACCTTGAAGGATGGGGCTGTGGCTAACAGCAACTTTCATGATTATCGGGTCGCTCGCCTCTCGGAGTCTCCCGAAGTATTTGTGAGTATCATCGAAAACGATGAAGCTCCGGGTGGGGTTGGGGAACCAGGAGTGCCACCGATTGCCCCTGCACTCTGCAACGCCATCTATGCAGCAACCGGAAAACGAATTCGTCGATTACCAGTTGCTAACCAACTTATTTGAAAAACCACGACCAGATCATTTGGTCTATAATTGAACAGGAGATGTTTCCATGCGATATCTGCACACCATGCTGCGAGTGAAGGATCTCGAAGAGTCTGTTGCTTTCTACAAGTTGCTTGGTCTCGAAGAAGTCCGTCGACGTGACAGTGAGTCTGGGCGCTACACCCTGGTTTTCTTGGCTCCAGCGGGACAGGAAGAGGCTCAGATTGAGCTGACCTACAACTGGAACGGTGACGAGGGTTTACCAAATGACAGTCGACATTTCGGGCATCTGGCCTATCAGGTTGAGAATATTTATGACAAGTGCCAGGAATTGATGGACAACGGCGTCTTGATCAATCGGCCTCCTCGCTGTGGGCGTATGGCCTTTGTGCGTTCTCCCGATAACGTTTCGATTGAGTTGCTCCAGGCGGGAGAGCCTCTTTCTCCAGCTGAACCCTGGTCGAGTATGGAAAACACAGGGCACTGGTAAGAGTATTGTTTGATTGATGTTTTGAAGAATCGTTTCGTTAAAGTGATTCCCCACGAAACCAACACCAGATTGCTGGAGCAGCCAGCTGCTTCTGGCTTCCTGAGAAACCCAACTTGGGACTTCACCTGGCTGCTCTGTGGGTTGTGGCTATTGCCATTGGTAATCTTGCTCGATTGGGGAGAAGGACTAGAAACCTTCTTCCTGCTCTGCACATTGCTGTTCTGGCTCACACACCGCTTCAGTTCGCTCCTGCTGGCCTTCACTTCCCCACGTTATTCTTTTCTACGCAAAGCTCAGCCCCTGCGTTTTTTGGGTGTCCCCGTTTTAGTAATTCTGTCCGTCTTCATTTGGCTTTATAGTCCTTGGCCAACTTGGACACTGGTAGAAAGAATCTTGGTTCTGGCAGTCATAGACTATGCCTGGGCGCTCTACCACTTTGCAATTCAGCACTACGGGGTGCTGCGGCTCTATCAGCTGCGTAATCCAAGGCAACAAGGACTTTCGAGTGCAGAGCAGCGAAATTGGTGTTTGCTGTTGGGAGGCGTCCTACCGTGGCTGGGAGAATTCGTTCAGGGTACGACTTGGTTGCAGCAGGAGGGGCTACTGAGCTTGACTTGGCTGTCATTTCACTCAGCTAGTATCTGGACTCTTCGAGGAGCGGTGTGTTTGGTCTCTTTAATGGCCTGGTGCAAGTTGACAACTCAAAACTGCTCGCTGGCGTATCAAGCCTACTTGCTCAGCGTGTTGTTACTTGCCAATGGGGCCTGGTGGATTTCTCCGCTGGCGTTTCTGGTACTAATCAGCGTACAGCACTGGCTGGTTGCGGTGGGTATTGCGGGACACATTCGCTCCATCGACTCTCCCAAGGATCATTCTGGTTGGAGAATCGTTGGTGTCTGGGTGTTATTGACCATCGTCGCGGTACCATTTCTGGAAATGGATTCAGTTGATTTCTCGAATGGCCTTGGAGCAGAATGGATTCCTGGCTGGCATGCTTTATTGGTGCAGCCAAGCCTAATCACATTCTGTCTGGGGCTGGCTTTTGCGAGTGGATTTGTTCACTATTTGATGGACCGTGCGGTTTACCGATTTGCAGATCCAATGGTCCGACGGCAGGTCTTACGGCTTTACCTTTCTGATTTACCAACTAGGAGAAATTCATGAATGGTGCGGAACAACTAATCCGAACCCTGGTGTCTGGGGGTATCAAGGTTTGCTTTGCGAATCCAGGTACCTCGGAGATGCACTTCTGTGCGGCCTTGGATCGGGTGGAGGGTCTGGAATGCGTATTGGGGCTCTTTGAGGGAGTGGTCACAGGAGCCGCCGACGGCTACGCCAGGATGAAGGATGAGCCAGCCGCTACGCTACTACACACAGGACCAGGATTGGCGAATGGACTTTCCAACATTCACAATGCCCGCAAGGCCCATACCCCCATGGTCAACGTCATTGGGGAACACGCCACCTACCACATCGAGTATGATGCTCCCCTGAATGCAGATATTGAAGGAATTGCACGGCCCATGTCGGACTGGGTGAAAACTGCTCGCAATCCTACGGAGGTGGCTGCCACGACAGCTCAAGCGATCGCTGAAGCACAGAAGGCTCCCGGCTGCATCGCCTCACTGATCCTGCCAGCAGATACCGCGTGGCAAGATGCCGGTGAATTCAAGCAAGCTCCCCCAGTACCTACCGTCCCTGCTGCTAGGAAAGTATCAAAGAAAGCATTGGAACATTGTGCCCGGGTTATTCGTGAAGAAGGAGAAGTCTTGATCCTCCTTGGTGGAAAGACCCTGCGTGAATCGTCTTTGGAGTGGGCTGGGAAGTTGGTGAGTCACTGTGGGGTCAGCCTGATGACCGAGTTTGCTGCTGCCCGAACCCAGAGAGGGGCAGGAAGAGTGTACGTTCCCCGGATGCCCTATGTCGTCGACGTTGCTCTCGAAGCGACCAAGCGCTTCAAACATGCGATTCTGGTCAACACCAAGCCTCCGGTCGCCTTCTTTGCTTACCCAAACAAGCCCAGCCTATTGCTGTCTGAGGATTGTCAGATCCATACACTGGCGACAGTTCCCGAAGACGGTCCCCAAGTGCTCGTTGATCTTGCAAAAATGCTGGGTGCTGAGAATGCAGAGATCCAGCGCCAATCGCCTGATCTTCCTGAGATACCATCCGGAAAGCTGGATAGCGATACGATCTCTGCGGTAGTCGCAAACGTCCTGCCTGAGGGAGTAATCGTCAGTGATGAATCGATCAGCATGGGTCGTAATCTGCTGGATTTCACTAAGGGATGTCCTTCCCACGACTGGCTCTTCATTACAGGTGGCTCGATTGGGCAGGGTATGCCCTTGGCGACAGGAGCTGCCGTAGCCTGTCGTGATCGTCCGGTGCTCAGTTTATCTGGAGATGGTAGTGCTATGTACACGCTACAATCACTTTGGACCCAGGCCCGTGAGCAATTGAATGTGACCACAGTGATTTATGCCAATCGCAGTTACGCTATTCTCCACGGTGAACTTCGTAATGTCGGTGCTCAGCCAGGAAAAAATACCCGTCGACTCTTTGACTTGGAAAATCCCTACTTGAACTGGGTGAAGATGGCCGCGGGAATGGGTGTAGAAGGCGTACGTGTGGAAACGGCGGAAGAGCTTCAACAGGCGATGAGTCATGGATTCTCTGCACCAGGCCCCTATCTGATTGAGGCGATCTGTTGAGGGATCCAGCCAGTAGGGATGTGGCTGTTTGCACGTTCACACAACGAGTTACACTTGCGTGATCTTCTCAGAGCCTTGTGGGTAGTTGCTCTGATCCTGGTCGGTCTGATTGCCCCCTTTTTCCTCTGGCAACAACTGGCTCCAGATTCTTATGAAGAATTCTGGCTGAAGAGTGTCTCTCCAATGAGCAGGGACACTCGGAACGAGATCTTGCGTCAGCGGGCCCAGTGAAGGCTTGCCTCAAGCTTCTGGTGGGCAGATCTCATCAATTCTACGCAAGGTCTCTGCATCCAACTCACAGTCGGAGGCCACAACATTCAACCTGGCTTGTTCCGGGGATTTCATTCCAGGAATGGGGCAGGTGACCGCAGGATTAGCCAGTACAAACTGCAATGCCAAATCAAGCATGTTCTGCTCAGGGGTCACCAACTCCCTCAGCTGCTTCACTTTCTCCAGCTCACCAAGAAACTTCGCT
>Ga0233439_10004812_pt1 | contig 12859 bp, 8 predicted proteins | sample SI_123_September_6_FD_182713 | JGI IMG/M metagenome (GOLD analysis project Ga0233439, IMG submission 182713) | Seawater microbial communities from Saanich Inlet, British Columbia, Canada - SI_123_September2016_100_MG | ecosystem: Environmental > Aquatic > Marine > Inlet | place: Canada: British... | reverse complement strand
AAATAAAACATTCAGAATTCAATAACCAAAAAGATACTATTATAAATATAATCAAGGGAATATGTTCAAACGTTCCTTGTGCAGATTGTAGGCAGCACGCAGAACGACAAATGCGACAATTGCATACTGGTTCAATACAAACTAAAGAAGATTTGATTAATATGTTACATGACTTTCACAATAAAGTCAATATTCGAACTAACAAACCAATATTCAGCAAGGAAGACCTAAAAGTATATGAAGAAATGTCAACGAAAGATGCTGTTATAACATTTATGAATACATGGTATGCTGGAAGTTCCACACCACGTTTAATGATGGATACTTTTGCGAGGGTCCGATTTCTTGAGTCCTTAAAATCGTATTTTGACCAAAACAACTCTGCATATTATCCATGAGATCCTGAAAGTAATAATAATATTTATACTGTGGATGTTTGAATATTATTAAGAATTATATGAATTATATTTTAAATATCATTACATTGTGGATACCAATTCTCCATTTTTGTATACTTTACATTTGAATGTTTGTTTGTCTGGACGCGAGCACATAACTTTGTTACTAGCGTCAACGTTAAAAAACAGTAGGTCTTTATTATCAGACGCATAAAATAAGATGAACCATAATATGCCGAGTACCAGACCTACCATACATCCTAAAAGCACCCCCATAAAGTTAGTGCATCCTTTAATTACCTTTGTTACCGCGTCTAAGACTAGGATACTTAGAATACTAATGATAACAGGATAATTAATAGTAGACATGTACACCATAGGCATAAGTAAATAAATAAGGGTAAAAGTAATATACATTGTATTGAAAGCGGGGCTAATGTATGAGTTCAAGTTAAAAGGAAATTCTACAAGGTTACAGTTAGGAGGGACTAGTCCTGGCATTTTGATATTTAAAGTGTTCATGATAACAAAATTTATTAATGAAGCAATAAGTACACCACCAAGATAAACGATACCTTTAATGTCGGAATTGAAAGCAGAAAGCATTACTAAAAAGAAACTGAGTAGCAAAGGAGAGATTGCTGCTCCTAGCTGAATAAGGTTACTAAAATTTAATTTCATTGCCATTTTTGTGAATAATAATGATAATGGTAACCAGGTCGGTCGTAATTGATACGATTAATACTAATATATATTAATGATATAATAAATACATTTATGCTGAAAAGATGATTTCTAAAACATCGGATATGTGATGAACAGGAATGAAATGTATATTACTGATATCAATAAAATTGTTATCAAGCTGTGAAGAATATACTTTCGTGTATTTTTCCTGGAAATCCTTATAATCCTTCATATTATCATACGGGAAGATGAAAGTGGTAACCCCTCCTTTGATGCCTCCTATAATTTTCTGACTGAGTCCACCTATTTCCGTCACATTACCTTGAAGATTAATTTCTCCTGTAATAGCAATGTTCCTTTTAATCTTTTTATTTGAAAGAACGCTGTATATGGCGCAAGTAATTGCAGTACCGGCGGATGGACCGTCTTTTGGTGTAGCTCCTTCTGGACAATGAATATGGATGCCCTGTAGTAGACTCTCTTTTGCCTTGCTGACAGTAGTATCAAGAAGGTCCGAATCAAGTAACCCTATAGCTAATGTCTTTGCCACGTTCATACTTTCTTTCATTACATCCCCCTGTTGACCAGTAAGTTTAAGTTCGAATAATGTACTCGTAACGAAAAGTCTAGATTCAATTTGTATGATACCTCCTTGACCCATGCTATTTGCCCAGAGTCCATTTATAGTACCAACAGAATCATAGGAAGGAATAGTAGTATCTTTTCGAATGTGATGTTTATTCAAATATTTCATTTGAATATCTTGGTTGGTTACTATTATTGGACGTTGTAAGTTATTGTCAAAGTCTGAACATAAGTTTTGCAAATTTATTTCTCCTACGATTTCAAATAGGAGTTCTTTAAATTTTCGTATCCCGGGTTCATTTGTGTAGTTATTGATAATAAAGAGAATGTTGTCATCGGATAAGTATATGTCATCATGTATCCCCATATTATTGCATATTTCAGGTAGGATGTGATTTCTTGTCACAACTAACTTGTCTTCTAAAGTTAGGTACTCAAATTGAATGCGATGTATACGATCTAGCAAAATTTTATCAATAGAAGAAGGGTCGTTGTATGAGAAAATAAATAGTGCCTTCGACAGGTCTATGTCAACGCCATTGAAATACTTGTCTTGGAATGAGTCGTTTTGCGTAGAGTCTACCAGATGTGTGAGAATTCCGATTATTTCCTTGCCGTTTTCTGTTCTACTAACTTTATCTAGTTCATCAATAAAAATGATTGGGTTCATGCATTTATTCCTTATAATGATGTCTACGAATTTTCCCCACTCTGACCCAACATAAGTGTAATTATGACCGTTTAGAGAGCTAGCATTATCCTGTCCACCAATCGCGATAAAAGAAAACGGACGACATACTCCGCTATTATCTTTGAGGCATTGCGCAAGCCCTTTCTTTGCAAAGGTAGTTTTCCCAACTCCTGGCGGTCCTTCAAACCCGAAACAATATCCCTTGGATTCTCCATTTATCCATTGCCCTATAATTCGCTTTATTTGTCTTTTTGCAAGATCGTGTCCATGTACCGCATTGTTTAAAGTATTATCCAGAGATACCATGTATTCAGATATAGAAGAGTATAGGTTACGAATAGCACATAATTTGGTAGACATATTAGTGTATTCATTTAATAATGGGCACTGGATTTCATCGGAGAAGTATCTCAGTGTATTCGTGTTTCCATCTATTCTCTTAAAAAGTAAAAGAATTTGTTGTTTAATATCATGAATGGATTTTCCTGAGTGCTTTATTTTTGGAAATGGTAAGTTATAAGACTTAATAATTTTGTTTATTACAACAACTTGCTTAATATTATCGTCTCGTTTTTTTGTTATAAATTTCTCTTTTATTTCGTTATTTATAATGGCGTTATCTTTCAGTATATTCTCAAGTTGAAAGCATGTGTTTCTAATGTACAGTGTTGTTGATACTCGTTTATCGTAGGATAATTTAATTTTTACTTCTTCATTTTTTGTTAGAGTGCCTACATTATTGGCGTTACCATCGGGATCACCTGTATTTTCCTTTTGATCTTGAAGAAAGCATCTAATAATTTTTTCTGTTGAACTAGGCAATAAGCTAGATGTAATGAAATTATTAGTTGCTATAACCAGGTCTTTAAAAGTATCAATAATTTCATTACTAACGCAAAGAATAGGTTCAGTTTTATATATGCCAAAAGGAATTTTAAGCAGTCCTTCCAAATATGTTCTTGCTTTAGAGCCTGTGTCGTCGGATTTGGATTTTACTTCTTTTAGCTTGTTCATGGCTTTTTCTTTGACATTATCATTTGCTTTCATTAAACATATTTGTTGCTCTAGAGGGAGGGTATTATCATCAAACTTATTAAGCGCTGAGGAATATTGATTAGTAGTTTTCATAGCTTCCTTAAAGAATCCCTTGATTCTCCATGGTAGACTGTCGAATAGCTGCATTTGTTCTGTAGTGTCTATGTTACCATTGAGTTCGTTCGATAGGAGATCGTAGAGAACATAGGCGAGATATTGGTAATCGAGATTATTTAAATTCATAAGAAGAATAATAAGAGTGGACCTTTGAGAGTAGAGTTCAGCATTTAAAAAGTTTTTAACAACTTCTGAAATAGGTTTTTGATTGAATAGTATAGACTGGGTAACCATACCCTCGTATTTATGGATTAATTCATGTACAGAGTAAACCAGAATGTCTTTAAGAGTAAGGGCAGATATATATCTGTCGAACATTTCTGAATTTTCTATAGACTGAGAGGCAATAGTTATAAGTTCTTCTATCTTGTTATTTAAGAAATCCGAATTAGCGCAGTTAATAATGATGTCATCAAGTATGCCAGAAACAATGATAGTAGATTTTTTGTCCTGAAGATGTAAAGCTATTTTTATACCGTAAACCTTTGTAATAAAGTTTTTGCTGTTTCTAGACAAGTCAAAACAATCATATTGATTAGAGTATTCGATTATTTGGAAATCTTCTACAATCTTATTTTTTTCTAAAACCTTCTTATTAGACAATTTTGAGTTTCCTTTTTTGTATTCTTTTTTCCATGTTAACAACTTAAAATTTATAGGATGAAAATATTTCAGCATAAGTGATATCTTTCCTTGTAGCTGATATAGATCATTAGATGATCCGTCGAATGGAACCTCGCAATTAGTTTCAGAGGAAGCAGACGAGCACAACTGAGTAATATATTTATCTTGGACACAAATGTTAACAAAGTCTATAAAGTTCTTAGTTCCATACAATTTTATATTGTTGAACAAATCTTTTTTGATATTTGCTATATTGTTTATAATCTTGTCATAATTAATGTTTTGCTTCTCATTCAATATTATAGTATTATTTGAAAGTTCCACGAACAGTGATTCCATGCTATTCATAGCAACGTTTACATCATTAGCACCAATAATCTGATGATATTTATAATTCTGTATGGAAATTAGAATACTTTGTATAACTCCTTGATAGTAATTTATGTTTCTTAATATATCTTCATTAGTGCAGCTATCTGTTATCATATATTTATATGGAATGCAAGTTTATATAACTAATTTGAGAACCGGTTAAAATAAAATTTATAATAAGGAAAGGAAGTTAAACAGGAATATACTTGCCATACATTGAGTATATATTAGATTTTTCCACGATTATTTCCGATTTATTTATAGGTACCCTAAAAAACCTGCGATTTTTCGGTAAGTGAATAATTACAATATATATTACAATTATTCAAAGTATAATAGATAATTTATGAGTATAAAGGTATAGTTATGTAAAGTTATAGTAGATACTTGATAACATAAATAAAATGGGCATACCCTCTTACTTTTCTCACGTGATACGTAAATACCCTTCAGTTATATCAAAACTGAAAACAATGTGCATAAAAAATAAATCCTCAACTCTTCTGTTGAAATATAGTAATAAGGATAGAGTAGACTATAAAAAGGTGGATAGATTATATTTGGATAGTAATTCCATTATTTATGACAGTATCGTAGATTTGTCATACGGTATTGACAAGGATGAGTTTGAAAGTAAACTGATACAGAAAGTATGTTTAAAGTTAGAGGAATACATAAGGATGGTATCTCCTAATGAAATGGTATATATTGCATTTGATGGAATAGCACCACAGGCGAAATTGAAACAGCAGAAAACACGACGCTACAAATCATGGTATATGAAGCAATACGATCATAGAATAACGTCTGGTGCAGATGAAGAATATATTCCAAACAAGACTTCGTGGGACACTTCTGCCATTACACCAGGAACCGAATTTATGAACAAGTTAAATCTACAAATAAGATACTATTTTCGTAATGCTAAACTTTTCAGTACCAACTCTATAATAATAAGCGGAAGCGACGAGGAAGGAGAAGGTGAACATAAAATAATGACTCACATAAGAGAATCGGATGAGAAAAGTATAAAAAAGGACAATGTTTTTGTATATGGGTTAGATGCGGATTTAATAATGCTGACTTTGAATCACTTAACGTATTGTCCGAACTTATATTTATTTCGAGAGACCCCTGAATTTATAAAATCAATAAATAAAACGTTGGATCCAAATGAGAATTATGTAATAGACATAAGCAAACTTAGTAAATCAATAGAGTCATGTATTTATGGAAAGGATGTAGATACATCGTCAGATACAAAGCCGTGCATTGAAGATTACATGTTTATTTGTTTTCTACTGGGTAATGATTTCTTACCTCATTTTCCTTCATTAAACATTCGTACTATAGGTATGGATTACATTATTGATACGTACCGTAACATAATATTGAATAGGAACATAAGAATAATTAATAATAATGGGAATGCTGATCGCGGAATAAACTGGAAACACTTACGTTTATTAATTAGGGAATTAGCAAAGAATGAGAGGGCGAATTTTATGTCTGAGCATAAACATCGTGATCGAATGGAAAAGAGAATTCGAGATAATAGAGATGCAAGAAATATAGATAGTGATGAGAAATTTGAAGAATACATGATGGATTCACCTATATTAGAGCGTCCCGTTGAAAAGTACATAAATCCATTTGATCATGGCTGGGAATCAAGGTATTACGACATGCTGTGCAATATAGATTTAAATGAAATAAAGAGAATTGATAAAAGTAATAAAATAGTGCATCGTAACGAATATTCAGATATAAGGAAAATATGTAATAATTATTTGGAGGGACTAGAGTGGACATACAATTACTATACTGGGTTCCGAACTGACTGGTCGTGGAGCTATCAATACAATTACGCTCCCTTATTGTATGATTTACAGTATATAATACCTTATAGTGACGGCAAGGAAATAATAGAATCAGAGAATATAGTTAGCAACCCAATAAATACGGACGTGGAGCAGTTGTCCTATACTCTTCCCCGCTCTAGTTCATATTTACTACCTGTTCCAATGCAGCGAAGTCGAAATACATCCGCATCTTCCGTAGAGTTTATGAATATAGAGTGGGCGTATTGTAGGTACTTTTGGGAGAGTCACGTGCTATTTAAGTGAAGTTAACAGCAAAAATAATTTATAAACTAATTGTATATAGTTAACTAGTATACATAATGGAAACAAAGGAGCAACTTATAGGACATATCCGCAGATGGATAGAGGTAGACAATCGTATTGCTGATTTGCAAAGACAAATAAAAGAATGTCGGGAAGAGAAAAAGAATATGAGTGGAACATTAGTAGAAGTGATGAAGAGTAATGAAATAGATTGTTTTGATATTAACGATGGGAAGTTAATGTATGCGAAGCATCGTGTAAAGAAACCAATAAGTAAGAAAGCGTTACTAGCCTCATTAACCAATTATTTTGGGGAGGAGAACGATATGGCATCAGACTTAGGACAATACATATTAGAAAGTAGAGAAGAGTCAATAAAGGAAAGTATAAGAAGAAAGTGAAATCGTCTATAAAAAAAATAATAGAATAATATAAAAGTCAATCTTACTTTTATATTATTGGGATAGCGGAGAATGAAGAAAGCTATTTTTGCAATTGTAGGCGTAATAGCGTTTTATTATGTTGTCTCCATGATAATGAATTTCTTGGATATAAGCTTATCCTCATATTTACCTTACTTACTGTGGTTAATAGCATTAGTAATATTATATGTTGTTTTACCTAAAAGTCGTCAGATATTTGCTATAGATAAAGTGGCATCTGATGCGTAGATATTTTATACCAACCAATATTATCAATAGAAAGATTATATTGGTAACCGTATAACTTATAATTTATAATTTACTTTCCCCTCTTAACTTTTAAACATTATTGTCCGATCCTTTCATGGACATATTATTGATATCTGTTTTATCTACAGTGTTTTCCATGTCATCTACATTGCTTATATCATCTGGTATTTCTTCATAATGTATAGCATGTAGAACTTTACCGATATTATCAGCTGTAATTCGATCATTATTGTTATCTATAATTTCAGAAACAAGGGGTCTCCTATGCTTCCTAATTGAGAAAGACTTGATAAATTCGAGAATATGTTTTTCATATTTATCCATTTCGTGTTTGTGTTTTATTTTTGCTAATTCAATTGAAGAAGGTCCTCGGTTTTCGATCTCGACAAGTAATATTTCCGCTGTACTTACTAGAGAATCACATATTTCTGGACGAATTATATCGTGCTTGTTACCTGATTGTTTGTCTTCAGGTTTGAAAGATTTCTTTGGGAATTTTTGATTAAATAAAGTAATTATATTTTCATTAATCGTGGGACTAGTTTCCATAAGTCTATCAAATTCTTCCTTACTTAATTTGAGCATATGCACAACACCCATTCTTTCTTCTCTTGACTTTGCTAGTTCTATTTTAATATTTCTGTAAAATTTATCCCATGAGATAGAGCTTACTCTATGTGCTTCATTTAATTCTGCTACTTTAAGAAATTGTTGTATGGTAGTAAGAATACCAGCGAAGATATTGACAGCACCTATACCCATTTGAGCATACGGACGATATTTCTCGTCTATCTTATCTTGAGCAAAGTTAGCTGTTCCTGTCAGAGTACTCATAATAATAACAGGAATAGTGAACCATGTATTTACAGAAGCGTATTTTTGATGACTTCGTGCGTGTAACCATCTATAACACATTGCTTTATCTGCCCATTCAATTAATATGGTTTCATGTTCACTTTTCCATCTGAAATCTTTTAATGGAGGTTCTGCTTTAGAAACGGAAGGCATATAAGACACCTCTGATGCATCATCCATAAGGTCTATTAGCTCAGACATGAATTGTTCTATAATATAAACGAATAAAAGTAAATAATTAATAATAAAATATGTATTTACATTATACCGCCAAAAATATAGGGCATCGCTAACGTATTTACTAAATAAGAAATGGAAGAAATAATAAATACGGGTAAAACAGAATTTAATAAAATATTAGGAATAAAAAATGATGTGAATAATTTATTTGTTACTGTTAAGGATAGAATACATAAGCTTAAGTGCGTGTACAACCAGTATATTAAACTCGTTCATACAAAATCTTTCATATTTGGTATGGATTCATTTTATTTTCAGACTGAATTACTCGTAATGGAATACAGAAATATGACAGAATATTATAATCAAATTATAAATAGTATGTACGGAGAGTATTTTAAGTTATCCAAAGAGATATTACAATATGTGAAAAGCAACCATATAACAAATTTTACAATTGATAACATCAGTAAAAAGTCATACCCTGTGTACAAAGATTTGGAAAATAAGGGAAATTATGATTTCAAGCATATTCTGCAACTTCATGATGATATATTGACGATAGTAGGTATCTTGATCAAACTGTGGAGAAAGAAGGAGCACGGATTAACGAACTATAATCAAGATAAAGGTTTCGGTATTAATATCGATAACTTCGTGCATTCATATAAATATGAAATGAGTATATTGGAAGGTAAAATAGATTTGTATAAGAACTGTTTGGAGTTTTATTGTAGAACGCACAGCAAGCTTCTATCCAATTTGAAAATAAAGATAAGTATTTTAGTTTCTCAGATTAATCACGACATTACTTTTGAGGGTGGACTCTTAGGGAGCACTCAATCCGCGTCTGATGACGTAATGAAAGATAATCAGTTACAGGGAATGCCTAAAAAATTAAAATCTCAATTACGTAAGTCTATGACAGTAGCAGCACCATTACCTCCGCCACCTGCACCTGTGTCGTCCAGCGACGATTCTGATGATGAAAGTGTTTCTGAAACTAGCAATGATGATACTTCTCAACAACCTAAAGTAAGTGTTCGTAAGTCTGCGGCATCATCTCTATTTCAGTCATTGAATTCTGAGGAGAAAAAGAACAATGTGTCGTTTGTGGAGAAGGAAACAAACCTTGTGCAAAGCAATAGTGTGAAAGTGAAAGTAATAGAACCTGTAATAAAGGTAGAACCGAGAACGAAAAGAATGAAATGTGATTTTATACATGGAGCATTTGTCCGTCCTACACCTGCCCCTATGAATAATCCCGGGGATGAAAATGTAGGAGAAATAGATAAAGGTGACGTGGTTGAGGTATATGCAGACATAGTATCTACCGATAAGTGGGGTGAGTTTTATGAATTAGTCAAAGGTGGATACATTCCTACGGTTAAGCTGGATTGCCTTATTCTCGTAGATCTAAATGAAAACGAAACGAATAACGGTATTATTAATACTGGTACAGAAGAACCAGAACCAGAACAAGAACCTGTCCAAGAACCAGAACAAGAACCTGTCCAAGAGCCAGAGCCAGTACCAGAGCAAGAACCAGAACCAGACCCAGACCCAGACCCAGAACCAGAACCAGAACCAGCACCAGAACCAGAACCAGAACCAGAGCCAGAACCAGAACCAGAGCCAGAACCAGAACCAGCACCAGAACCAGAACCAGAACCAGAACCAGAACCAGAGCCAGAACCAGAACCGGAACCTGAACCTGAGCCAGAACCGGAACCAGAACCAGAACCAGAGCCAGAACCGGAACCAGATGAAGTACCGGAACCAGAACCGGAACCAGATGAAGTACCGGAACCAGATGAAGTACCGGATCCGGATCCAGAACCAGAGCCAGAACCAGTATCGGAAGTTTAGAAGTATTTATGACATGTATATTTATTTATATTAATTTACATTACGCATAGTTTCAACAACAGGAACATAATGGTACCACCAAACAATATATTTCCTTGTTCGGTAGTTTCTTCAGTGTTAATGTTTTTATTAAACCTTTCAAATGGTCCTACTCCAGTGTGCATTTTATGTAGAACGCAGTCACCATAATACTGACGAGAAAGTAAAATTACAATAAGTATAAGTATATTCAATACCAACAAATACGCGTTACTAGAAAATATGGAAACTAAGTAAATGTTCGCCACAAATAAAAAATGAGCGAAATCGTTGATATTGTTATTTTGTGATGTTAGTATTAAAATAGAGGATACGAGTAGAATGCATGCGAGAATTACATCTGACACAATAAGAAGTGAATTAGTAAAATAATGCACTCGAAATGAAAGCTAATAATGAAAAGGAAATATTGATAAATGTTCTTTCGTTTACTTTTGTCATATCCAAGATTTAGATCTGAACTGTATTCAGTTAATATATTAAGAATAGATAATTTATTCAAGCAGTAAAGTAATATGTATGTATATAAAATTGATAGGAATGTACGTATGATATAAGGAAGTGCATAATAAATAAATACCTGATAACTATGGAAAAGATAATAAGCAGTAAAGTTGATGAGCATGTGGAATGTATAAAAGCGAATTTAATAAAAAGAATAAATGAAATTGAACAAAAAGAAGAATTAACAAAGGAGGATTTATCTAATTTGCTGAAAGAAGTAAATGAAATAAAATCGGTAGAATTTACTAAGGAAGACTTTATAGTGAAGAGGAACAGAATGCGAAATGAGGTCCATAAGAGTGAGCGATGTATTGCTATAAAATCGGCAGGTGAGCAATGTAGTCACAGAAAACAAGAAGGTAAAATGTATTGTGGAACACATTCAAAAGGAACGCCCCACGGGGTAATTAGTGATGACATAGACACAAATAAAGTAACAACCAAGGTTGCTATAAATGTAATAGATATCGCTGGCATATTGTATCATGTGGATAACATGGGAAACGTGTATGATCCGATTGACATAGTATCCAACACGAAGCATCCAAAAGTAATAAGTAAATATGAGAAACACGATGACGGTACTTATACAATTCCATCTTTGTTTGCGTCATGTAAAAAGTCATAAATAAAGAATGCATAATAGTGTTTATATTTTTATGTATAAAAAGTCGCGGCAGCGAAAGGACGTATCACCCCTATAAGTGTTCCCTTTATGGATACACCTGAATTGTAAAGTATATAAAGTTAATTTTTATTAAAGAGTATTGTATTAATAAAAATCATTAAAACATCAAATAGAGAATGAATTTTATCACAAAAGGAGTAGCAAGATGTACCAACATTTCTAGACGAATTGATACGAGAATAAATCACACACAAACTAAAGTTAATATATTGAAGTTACATTGCGCTACACAATGTTTACGGAATACATTAACTCGTCGATCAAATCCTTGTTATTGTTTTAGTGATTGCAAAATGTTGAATACCAATGTCGAATGTTACAATACGAATATGTGCAATTGTAGTAATCGTTGTGAAGTATTGAAGCAATCCATAAAGATTAAATTAGATAAACCTCTATAGAGAAATTATACCATTGAATCATGCAGGTGGTCTATTTCAGATGGATTATATTCTCCATGTTTTCTTCTTTTCTGCAATTCCTTATTATATGGATTAGGAAGTAATTTTCTTTTTTGTTTCATATCATAGTTAAAGTATCTTATACCCCTATCTGTGAATGCATCATTATCATCCAGACCTGAGCATGATAAATCAACAATTATAACATTATATTTTCCTATGGACTCTAAGTAATCATATATTTGTGATAAATAAATACTCCATTCCTCCCTTGTTGGTATTCTACCTAATACTTCGTTAGTAATATTTACTGCCTTTTTGTTTTCTTCGAAGAGCATTATATTTTTATCTCCTTCTTCTACTTTGGATAATTGTTTATCGTAGTACATAGGATGGTCTACGTTGATGATTTCTATTTGGTACCTCTGGTCAGTTTTATTCATAAAATTTTTGTTATATTTGTTTTTATTGGCTATATCTGTTTGTATTTCGTCGTAATCGTAATCCTTATTAGGACCATAATTGAACTCAAGAAATTTCTCATTTCGTCTATCAACCCATCTTTTCGCCTTCTCCGTTTCGAATATGTTGTTTTCCAACATGTCATGATCTTGTGTGTATCTATCAGTTTTCTTTAACTTGCTTGCTAGTTCTAATGATGCAGAGGAGAGATCGCAATTGTTCTTACATTTATTTAATACGGATTGGACAGTACCTTCTATTAATTTTGTATCTTCATATTTCTCGTCGTTATAAATGGATTGATTTGTCATTCCTAGAGGGGCTGCATTAATTTTTCGAATGTTCATTCCTGGAGGAACTCTTTCTTGGTCCATCTTACCGTCAGAAAAAGTACGGTGACATCCATGAGTACCAATAACAACAACTACGAAATCAGCATTACCTCCACGTTGACGACGGCATCTCCTTCTAGTTCTGCGTTTTCTTTTATTCAACTTCTTTTTCTTCGATTTCATTATCTTGGACGCCAGTTTA
>Ga0233439_10004811_pt1 | contig 12860 bp, 12 predicted proteins | sample SI_123_September_6_FD_182713 | JGI IMG/M metagenome (GOLD analysis project Ga0233439, IMG submission 182713) | Seawater microbial communities from Saanich Inlet, British Columbia, Canada - SI_123_September2016_100_MG | ecosystem: Environmental > Aquatic > Marine > Inlet | place: Canada: British... | reverse complement strand
ATGAAGGCCTTGACTTCTTTTGCCATGAAAACCTGTTGGAGTAGTCAGCGTTGGGTAGAACTCCCAACTCCTACTGTTTAGGCCTTGATCACCTTGTCGAAATCGACTTCGACAGGGGTTGGGCGGCCAAAAATACTGACAAGCACCTTGAGCTTGCCACGTTCGCGGTTGATCTCGTCGATCACACCACTGAAGTTGCTAAAAGGACCTTCGGTGATCATCACCTTCTGCTCCCGAACAAATTCTTCTTCCACACTGGCTTGCTGGAAACCGCTGTCGATCTGTTCCTTGATCGTCATCAGTTCTTCATTGCTTAGCGGTATCGGGGGAATGTAGTGATTTTCATCACGATGTTTACGCCCTACGAAGCCGTTGACTCGGTTAATGTTAATAATTAGATGCCAGAGATTTTCCTGCAGGTCCATGTGCAGCAGCAGATAGCCTGGGAAATATTTCTGTGTGACAACACGCTGCTTCCCACCTTTGCTGCGAGTGACTTCTTCAGAAGGAATGAAGATTTCTCCGACCAAATGCTGAAGTTCCTTGATCTCCAGTTGTTTTTCGATCGTTAGCTTGACTCGCTTCTCATACCCTGTGTGGGCCTGGAGAATGTACCACTTGAAGTGGCTGTTCTCGGCAGGTACAGGTTCAGCAGGTTCGTCTGTTTCAGGTGGAATAATTGGAATTTCGGGATTCAATTCACTATCGCTCATCGCATATCTCTTAGCCGGAAATCAGGAGTTGCATCAGGTTGGAGAGTCCAAGATCAGCCACCCCCAAATAGATCGCAATGATCAGCGATACCAGAACCACGATGGAAGTTTGCCGGATCGTGCGCTCACGGGTCGCCCATTGAATACGTTTAAATTCGGCTTGGACGTCAATAAAAAATTGCCGGATCCTATTGAACATGGCCTTGTTTGGATTGGACGTGATAACGAATCTGCCAGAACCGAGACAGGGCGGGAATCATGGCTTGGTGCTGTGCAGGCCAGACAGGGGTCGAACCTGCGACCTGCGGATTTGGAATCCGCTGCTCTACCAACTGAGCTACTGGCCTGTACAAGGTAACGGTTCAATGTCACTGGAGCCCGAGAGCAGGATTGAACTGCCGACCTTTTCCTTACCAAGGAAACGCTCTACCACTGAGCTACCCGGGCCCATCGCTGGTGGTGGGGAGAGAAGGATTCGAACCTTCGAAGGCTGAGCCAACAGATTTACAGTCTGCCCCCTTTGACCGCTCGGGAATCTCCCCACATAATCATTCCTGGAGCTGGCTGACGGATTCGAACCCCCGACCTGCTGATTACAAATCAGCTGCTCTACCAACTGAGCTAAGCCAGCTAAAGAAAGCCGCTAATAATATGCAAAATTTACGGTGATGTCAACTTTCTTTTCTGGGCCAATCCACCTGATTTGACTACTATTCTCGCCGTTGACAACAGGTTTCTCACTTGCAACTTTTTTGACCCTCCGTACCTTGATCTAATCTTTGAACCTCTGTTGTACGCCACTCTCCAGCCTCATTTGTCGATGTCCCAGCCGGCCAGCGAAACCCCGATGATGCGCCAGTTCCATGATGCCAAGCGGCAACATCCAGACAAGATCCTCTTCTTCCGCATGGGAGACTTCTACGAAATGTTTGGGGATGATGCAGTAAAGGCTGCGCCCATTCTCCAGATTGCACTGACTTCTCGGAACAAGCAGCAGGAAGGGGCGATTCCAATGTGTGGTGTCCCCTATCGCGCTCATGAGAGCTATCTCAATCGTCTGACTGCTGCTGGATATAAAGTCGCTATTTGTGAGCAGACCGAAGATCCTGCCAAAGCAAAGGGCCTGGTCAATCGAGAAATTGTCAGGATTGTCACACCTGGAACCACTGTTTCCCCCGAACTTCTTCCCCCTGACGACAACCACTATCTGGTTGCCCTGCTTTGGCAGGTGCGTCCTGCTGGTATTGGGCTGGCCAGGGCCGATCTTTCCACGGGTGAACTGGAAATCACAGAGTTTGAAGAAAGTGAAAAGTCGTTGTGCCTGGATTTTTTGCGTCAGCTACAACCAAGCGAGGTGTTGCTTCCAGAAGCTCGAACTGAGGGTGAAGCTGAGTTTGTGCAGAGTGTCCTACAGCTACTGAAACAGCTCCCGAAGGTTGGGGAGCAGGCAGTGACTATTCGCTCAGCCTATGATTTTGACACGCAGACTTCACGGCAGCGACTTCTCGAACATTTTGGCACCCAGAACCTTGCTGGGTTTGGCGTGGAGGAATTGGCACGTGGCATTCGGGCTGCTGGAGCATTGCTACAGTACATGGGTGAGACACAGCAGTGTAGCTTGTCGCATCTGACCAGTATCCGTCAGTTACGACGTAGTCAGGCAATGCCACTGGATGAAACAACCATCCGGAACCTGGAGATCTTCGAAACCCCCACCGGACAGAAGCGGCATACACTCTTTCATGTGCTCAATCAATGTGTGACTCTGATGGGAGCACGCCAGTTGCGACAGTGGCTGCGCTACCCACTATTGGATAAAGGACCGCTGGAAGCTCGCTATGATGCGGTTGAAGAGTTCCAAGAGCAGGGTCGAATGCGACAGGAACTACGTCAGCAGTTGTCTCAGGTTCAGGATCTACCCAGAATTGCAGGACGGATTAGTTTGCCGGTTGCAGGCATCAGTGACTTACTCGCTTTGCGCAGTTCGTTGGAACCTCTGCAATTGCTACCGGAGTTGTTGGCGCCCCTGTCCACACCATTGCTGGTCGAGGTAGGCGCTTCCTTTGATCCCCTCAACGACCTGCTCACCTTGCTGGAACAACGGTTGCTGCCAGAACCTTCTTTGAAGTTGGCAGAGGGTGGTTATATCGCCGATGGAGTTTCACAGGAGTTAGATGATCTGCGACTCTTGACCACAGATTCCAAAGAGTTTCTCAATCGAATGCTGCAACAGGAGCGCGAACGAAGCGGTATTGCCAGCCTTAAGCTAGGCTTCAACAAGGTGTTTGGCTACTATTTGGAAGTCAGTAATGCTCACAAAAATCGGGTTCCTGGCCATTATCTTCGCAAGCAGACTCTGACTAATGGAGAACGCTATATCACACAGGAACTCAAGGAATTTGAAGAGAAAATTCTTAGCGCAGAAGAACGTAGTGTGGAGTTGGAGCAAGCACTGTTTGCAGAACTAAGGCAGGAGATTCTTCAACAACTTGGACGCCTTCAGGAAAGTGCTCGCAAATTAGCTATTTTAGATGTTCTGGCTGGTTGGGCAGAACTGGCTTTGGCAGCTAACTATGTTCGGCCCTGCCTACTGGAAACTGGACATTCGAGAAAGCTTCGCTTGCAAGCTTCTCGGCATCCAGTGATTGAGCAACTGGATCTGGGTGAACCTTTTGTCCCGAATGACATTGACTTGGAGGAAGAAAAGCAACAGGTTCTGCTGATTACCGGCCCTAACATGGCTGGTAAGTCGACATTCATGCGCCAAGTTGCTCTAAACGTGTTGATGGCCCAAACTGGCTGTTTTGTAGCAGCTGCTTCTGCTGAACTAACGCTAGTAGATCGAGTATTTACCAGGGTTGGGGCTTCTGACAACCTCAGTCAGGGGCAGAGTACCTTCATGGTGGAAATGAACGAGGCAGCAGCAATTCTTAACAATGCCTCAGAAAACAGTCTGATCGTATTGGATGAGATTGGGCGTGGCACGAGCACCTTTGATGGAATCAGCATCGCCTGGGCGATTGTCGAACATCTCCACGAATTGGGCTCACTGACACTTTGCGCAACGCACTATCATGAACTCACAGAACTAGCGCAGCAATTGGCCGGAGTTGTGAATGCAAGCATGCGCATAGAGGAAGATGGTGAACGCATTGTCTTTTTACGCAGAATTAGTCCGGGAGAAGCTGACAAGAGCTACGGAGTGCAGGTCGCTCGACTGGCTGGACTGCCACCCTTGGTGATTCAGCGGGCTCAGCAGATTTTGCAAACTATTGAGCAGGCCCATACTTTGGGACATGTGGTGCAAGAGGTCCCGCCCGTGTATGATAATTCAATTATGCATCAGGCAGCAGCAACTCAAGAACCTATCAACGGCTCCCAACTGCAACTTTTATTGTTTGCTGAAGATTCCTGGCTAGTTGAGGAATTACGAGCGCTCAATTTATCGCAAACCACCCCGCTGGAGGCACTAAATCTGCTGCATGAGTTGCAGCAGCGCCTGCAGTGATTCCTGTTTCCTTGTTCTTCGGAGAAGCGCTCCATGGCCCCAACCCGTGTGGCTATTTACCCGACAAGTTCTAATCCTCCGACCCTCGGGCACGCTGATATCGTCACACGTGCTGCCCGGCACTTTGAGCACGTCTACTGGGCGGCTGCCGTGAATCCAGAGAAGGAGTATCTCTTTACTCAGGAAGAACGCAAGGAGATGATGCAGGCGTATGTGGATCATCTCCCTGGCTTGGGGAACGTGAGTGTTGATGCCTACCAGGGTCCCACCGTACGCTATGCACAGAGTAAGGGTGCAAGTGTGCTTATCAAGGGACTACGCAGTACAAGCGATTTTCATGGAGAACTGCAACAGGCGATTGGTAATTTGGGGATTGACCCTCAACTGGAAACCTTCTGCCTGTTTGGTCGGCCAGATCTTTTTGTGGTTAGTTCCACGCTGGTGAGGGAGGTGGCTTTGTTGGGAGAGCGCATTGATTCCTATGTCATTCCTCCGGTAGCAGAACAGATCTATACAATTCTGAAAAATCAGAGACTGCTACCTGCCAAGTAATTTTGGATTGCTCACCTAGGATGGGTGGGATGTTAGGAAAGGATTTTCGCAGTGGATACGATCAATTTGGAAGCGTCGCCACGCTTACGTTGGCGATCTGACTGGTTTTTCCTCGTACTGGCGCTGCTCGGTGGAGTAGCTTTGGCGACAGCTGAATTTGTTGATCCCACGGTATTTAGTCCATTGACTCCGCCGGAGGGAATACACAACTGGTTAGGGTTGCTAGGTGCATTGATTGGGGGCTCACTGCTGGAAATCTTTGGGCCACCGACTCCTTTACTATTCTGGTTTCTAATCCCCCTGAGTAGACCACATTGGCATCGCTTTTCTCTGCTCAGCGGATGGTATCATGCCCTGTTGCTCTGCTGGCTCCTTTCCATTTTGCATGTGTTAGTGTTGACACTGGAACACAACACAGTCCCATTCCAAGGGCTCTGGAGTTACGGTTACCTCGGATTGTTGGGTTCACAGTGGATCTTGCAGCATCTGCCTCACCAAGAGGCTGCCGCAGTAATTGGTGCGGTTTGTTTCTATCTGAGTGTGCGTATCTACACTGCTCTGCCTTTCCTGCCAATCCTTCGAGGTCTTGCATTGCTGACTGTTACCGCTTTTGGGTTAGCACATGGGTTGCCATGGCAAGCAATCCTTAGAGGATTGTACAAAGCTTGGGAGCAGTTGAAGCACAACCTGAGGATCATGGTGCTGATGCCCGAAACGGTCCCGGTGAAGAAGCCATCAACAGCAACCGCACAGGAAGTAGAAGAAGATTTCTTGCTGACCGAAAATCCTTTGATGCTGGATCAATTGGAACGTAAGGATCCAAACAACCTGAACGAAGCAGCTATGCTCTACGAGCAGTGGTTGCAGTATCAGGAGGAAGAGGTTATTGAAATTCCAATTTTGACTACCACTCCGAGACGACTACCCAACCCGGTTGGACTCTCTGTGGGGCCCACCACTTTCCCGAAAAAACCTCAACCGTTTCCCTGAGTTTGCGGAGTCCTGTTGATGAAAGAACTGCTAGCTAAGTTAATTGAACGAAAGAATTTGAGCCGGGAAGAGGCTCGGGAGATGATTCTCTGGGTCATGAGTGAAGAAGCGGTTCCCACACAGGCAGCTGCGTTACTTGCCCTACTCCAAGCCAAAGGTGCAACGATTGATGAGATTGTTGGTGCAGCCCACGCCATGCGAGTGCGCTCAGAGAAAATCCAGGCTCCAAGTGACGCAATTGATACTTGCAGTACCGGAGGCAATGGCATCAGTACCTTCAATATTTCCACCTGCGCTGCGTTGATCGCTGCTGCTGGAGGGGCTGTTGTGGCCAAGCACGGAAATCGGAGCAACACGCGACGTAGCGGTAGTGCAGAAGCCCTACAGGCACTAGGAGTAAATATTGATTTGGATCTTTCGCAAGTTGAGGCTTGCCTACAGGAATTACAACTCTGCTTCTGTTATGCGATTAAGCACCATCCTGCAATGCGATTTGCGGGGCCAATTCGTCGAGAGCTAGGAATCCCGACAGTTTTCAACATTCTTGGACCATTGACCAACCCAGCTCAAGCTCAGCGCCAGCTGGTGGGTGTACCCAACGTAGAATGGACTTTCCGAATTGCTCAGGTGCTTGCGGAACTTGGGGCAGAAAGCGCGCTGGTGGTTCACGGTGCGGACGGTCTCTGTGAATTAACCACAACAGCCAAAACCCATGTTGCAGAGCTTCGAAACGGTAAGGTCGAACTGTATCAACTGGAACCTGAAGAGGTAGGCTTGCCGAAAGGCAATTTGGAAGAGATACGCATTGACAGTCCAGAAGAGAGTGCCCAAATGATCCGAGAGATTTTCCAAGGAAAAAACCAAGGCACCCCACGACATGTTGCTCTTTACAATGCTGCGGGTGCCCTAGTAGTCGCAGGAAAGGTAGAGAATCTCAGGGATGGTGTTGAGCAGGCAGCCCAACTGGTGGACTCTGGCAAGGCTTGGCAGCGCTTGGAAGAACTAGTCGAATTCACGAATCAGGCGGCATAAGCTATGGATTGCTCTTGATTGAGCACCCCATAGCTTTTCTGAAGATTTTGTCAGGGAATCAGAACAGTAGATCCTGTTGTTCTGCGGCCTTCGAGATCAGCGTGAGCCTGCGCAACTTCACGTAAAGGATAACGTTGATTGATTGAAATCTTGACCTTCCCACTACCGATAGCTCCAAACAGTGCCTGGGAACTGTCCAGCAATTCGGCACGAGTAGCAATATAGGAAAAGAGTGTTGGACGCGTGTAGAACAAACTCTTTGGACTGAAGACTCGCAGATCCACTGGAGGCACTGGTCCAGAAGATTGACCAAAGCTCACGAACAAACCTCTTGTACTCAGACAGCCTATCGTCCCCTCGAAAGTGTCACGCCCTACTGAATCATAGACCAACCGAACGCCCTTCCCGTTGGTAATTTCCATCACCTGATCTAAGAAGTTTTCCTGCTCATAATTAATCACGAAGTCACATCCGTTGTCTCGAGCCAAAGATTCCTTGGCGGGCGAACTGACCGTGCCAATTACCGTACAACCCAAGGCTTTTGCCCACTGACACGCAATCAGTCCAGTCCCTCCAGCAGCAGCGTGGAAGAGAATCACATCATCTGCCTGAACTCTTCCGATACGGCGGAGCAGGTATTCTGCGGTCATCCCTTTCAGCATGGAGGCTGCGGCGACTTCATCTTTCACGTCATCTGGAATGGGAACCACCAAGTTGGCCACAATCTGAGAGGCTTCACTATAAGCGCTGGTCCCACTTGCATAGACAACCCGGTCTCCTTTCTTGAATTCCTTGACTGCACTACCAATCTCTTCCACAACACCAGCGGCTTCCTTACCCAGTCCACAGGGTGGGTTGAGAGGATAGAGACCGCTCCGCTGATAGGTGTCAATGAAGTTCAGGCCAATGGCGGTGTGGCGAATACGGATTTCTTCAGAACCAAGCTTAGGCAGATCGACAGATTCCCAGCGCATGACTTCCGGACCTCCCTGTTCGTAAATACGAATCGCATTCAGCATGATCTCCTTAAAAAAATGATGGGTTAAATGAGTTCCTTGAGAATAACGATCAGAAATTTTCTGGCAAGTGGGAAACGTACATGTAATTTGAAAGTTTTACTGTAGTTGTTTGGTGAGTTGTTCGAATAATTGCTCGGCAACAGTCTGAACAGCTAGAGAGAGGACAACAGTCTAATAAATTTGTTCGACTTAAATAAGCCGCTATTCGCGTTTTGTTCTGCAAAAAGTATTATCGGTTTGTCGCAGTAAATTCTGGAATCCTTTAGTTTTGATTTGAGGAGGCTTGCCATTTGTAAACAATTAAAATGGATTGATAATTTGTAGGTGAAAACTCACTTTGAGTGTATCCATAGTTAACAGACTGTGAATCCTGTACATAAACTGTTGAATAACCCAACCACAAACGGTCAGTTAGCTCCAGAATCAGATTCGTGCCATAGCTGGTCATATCGGAATAAGCGTGCTGCTCTTCGAAATTTTTCGACCACGTCTGTTCTTGTTGCAAGGCTACGCTGAAGCGAGTTTGGCCAATTCCGTAGGATACAAATAACTGTAGGTGCACAAAATTAAATAGATCCCAATTCCATCCGAAATGGTACTGTAGGTTGAGCATTTCTAATCTAAGATCGTGTGAAATGTCCCTACCATCAATTCCTGTTCCTGAAAGTTCCAATTGGAGTAATTGCAGCCCATCAAAAAAACCTGATTTCTCTCTGTCCTGCCAAAACATGATTTCGAGTGCATCACCAGTCAGACTAATAGATTTATCACCACTTTTGTAACATAAGAACCTTCAACACTTCCCAATCCAATCCAACTAGTGGTTGTTCGATTATCAATGTTTTGGGCAGTGAGCGGAGTAGCTAGGAAAAGTAGTAAAAATATACAGGCTAACAAATGGCACAGGGGTTTCATGATGAGAGGTCTTCAAAATACTGAAGTTGGTTTCTTTTGTTCTGTGTTTTCAACAAACATTTTTTGCCAGAGCTAGTAAAAAACAGCACGAGCAATTGCTAAACCCTTTGGGTAGGATTCTCACAATCTTTTGAATGCTGTGAGGCGTAAATTTATTGGATTTTGGAAGTGAACGGTTGGATGAAAAATTGTAACGAAAGAGTCGAATGCAAAATTGGTTGTGGTTGCTGAGTCTATTTCTGCTGATGGGGTGCTCCTCAAACCAACATGATCTCTATTTTCCTCAAGGAGAGCAGGAAGTTCTGGGTCTTCAGGCATTTCAGAGCTGTGGGCATGAAAACTACCAAGTACTGAAGGAAGGCCAGGCCGGACCGTACGATCATGCCTTGATTGAATGTGGTGAGCATCCACGGTGAGCATCGGCTAGTCCTGATACGGCTAGCCAGTCAGATTCCAACTGCTGGAGACCGCTCAATGTGCCGATATCTCGCCAATAGGCGGAGCCGATATCTACGGTTCTGATTTCTTCACCTTGGGTGACCTGCTCTAGGTAAACGGGGATAATTCTGAAGACTTCCTGCTCAGGCAAAACTTCAAAAATCCTTGGAGCAACCAAATGAATCCCACAAAAGCCGACTTCTCGCAGACTTCCAACGGGGTCTCTTAGAATGCGGTGATCCTGTTGCTTCACATAGTGAACACCACAAAGAAGATCAGCCTCATCAACGAGCAGGCGATTGTTGGTTGGGCGTTGTTTGATGAGCAGAGTAGCCAGAGAATTGGTTTCAGAGTGAACTTGCCAAGCAGTGGTCAAATCGACGTTGGAGAAAACATCTGCATTATGCAGTAAAATCGATATGTTCACTGACCAAAAAGATCGACTTTGCCGAAGTCCACCACCAGTATCGAGAAGGATTGGTTCGTGTGAGATTTGTAGGTTCGGAGAAGAAGGAGTACGAGCCTCAACAAAGTGATGGATCTTTTCCGCGTGTGCATGTGTGTTGATCACGACCTGCTGGACTTGCTGCTGTTCGAGTCTTCGCAGAATCCACTCAAGAGCAGGAATGCCGTGAATTGGGGCGAGAGCTTTTGGAAGTTGTTTTGTCAGAGGAGCCAAGCGGGTGCCGAGTCCAGCGGCAAAAACCAAGGCTTGTGGAGTCACTCGAACTCAGAATCTTGATCCAGGCGACTCGGTGTTGCCCCACGTTGATTTAGGTACTTACCAGCATAAGGTTGCTCTGCCGTCTCGAGCATCTGAACAAACACGATTTGACAGATACGAACGCCAACTTGCAGAACGATTGGAAATGGTGACTGGTTTTCCAGTTCCAGAGTGATCTGGCCCTCAAAACCAGCATCGATAAAGCCCGCGTTTTGGACCTGTAATCCGAGTCGACCGATGCTGGAACGACCCTCGACGTAAGCAGCCATGTTGTTGGGAATGCGGATGCTCTCACGCGTTGTGGCTAGGACAAAGTGATTGGGTAGCAACTCATAGCTGTCAGCTACTTCAGAAGCATATTCGACGGGTTCACCCAGCACAATTTTTCTTCGAGAGGGAGCCAGCCAGCTGAAGCTATTGCCCAAGGTTAGATCTACACTAGATGGGCCAATTTTGACCCCCTCTGGGAGATAACCCTGAGTGACCATCTGGCGGAGGTGAGTGTCAGGAACGATCATGGTTTTGATTTATTAACAGAATTTTTAGGCAGAGCATGCAACCGAACCAACCACCAAGTTTACTCGCAGATTTCAAGGAGTCTTGCAAGGTTTGTGAGGGGAGTGGTCGAAAATTAGGATATTTGGAAATCGATACTTTGCAGCCTCATCTTTCACAGAAATGCTTCCAATGCCAAGGACGAGGCTACACGTTGACGCAGTTGGGTGAAGACCTGCTAGAACTCTACCGCCCAGCTATCCAACAGTGGATTCGTGAAGAACTCTCTCGTGCAGGCACACGCTAACTTAGGCTTCTAGCCAAAATGCGCTGTTGCGCTGCTCGGAACGTTCTAGCAGTTTCCAGCGTACGATTGGAATTTCTCGAAGCAATTCTGAGTCACTGATCTTGTACACTCGTGAGTCCTTAACCGCTCTCATCAGGAAGCGACGCTGTTGTCCGAGAATCGTTTCTTCACCACAGAATTCCCCTTCTTCCACAATCTGTGGAGTCTTCCCTTTCATTAACAACTCAACCTGACCTCGACGGATCAACACCAGAGAGGGTTGAGTGAGTTCGATCTCACTTCCTTCAGGATAGAACTCCTGCTCCATCACCTGGGCGATCTTGGTCTGAATTGGATAAGAGACCGACTCTCCGAATAAAGGGGTGGACCGCATGAACTCAATGCGGTCCTGCACTCGCTGGATTGCGTTGAAGATCCGGTTGCGCGCAACAAACTCCTCGAAGAGATGACTGGGAATCTGGAGAGTCTCAATGTAGCTGGCAGCCCGGTAGGTACCGAAGTTGATCAGCCCAAATAAGGCACCCATGTCACCAGCCAATGAGCCTGCAGAGAGGATGTTGTTGATTTTACTCTCAGCGCGGATGAACTCCACACTGCCGGTCAGAATCAAATAAACGTGGGCCGGAGCCTCGTTATTCTTGAGCAGGATGGTCCCTGCGCTAAACGATACTCTTGGGCAGTTCAGCAGCATGTTGATCTCGCTCTCAGGAACCATCGGGTAGTAGGCGTGGAGATACTTTGCTGCGTACTTCAGGTAGTAGTCGATCTTCCCTGGGATCAGAACGTCTGTCATCCCAAAAGCCAGACCGGAACCGATCTCTTTTTCCTGATTCGACAGAGGACCGGCCGTGTGTGAGAGCACGATCTTTGTTGAATTGTCCGCTCGAAAATCAGTCGCCAAGCCGTGGATCATCCCTCCCCCAATATCAATCTTTTTCAGATTTACCTTGGTCAGGTAATGGGATCGGGTGCGCTCATAGAGTTCACGAGAAATTCCAGGAGCTTTGGGGTCGTCACTGATCATTCCTTCTAAAACACTGAAGGCAGTGATATCTGCGAGATGAGCGTAAGTCACATGGCCCTCCTTCCAAAGAGTACGTAGGAAGAGGATGTTGGTCTCTACCGGGTGAGGTGAAAATACTGGGAAGACTTCCAAACCATTGACGTTGTTCCAAGTGTCAAACTCAAGGTCGTGTACCTCAAAAAACTCATTGAACTGATTCTCATCAATTGACATCAAGGCTGCCAATTTCTTGGTGACGGATTCACGAACGAGTCGAGTCGAGTAGTATTTAATGCGGTGGTCAGAACGAATTAATGAGGTCAGCCCAGCAAAGTGGTCATCATGCGCATGGGTGTGGAAGATACCTTCGATCTCATTGACATTGATGCCTAGCGCGTTGAGGCTGTGAGAAATGTTGGGTCCAGCGTCAATCAGGTAGATGCGTCCCTGAAATGTGACGATGCTAGCCATGCAGGGACGGTTGGTATCCCATCCATCCCCCTCTCCAGAGTGTGTGATTGCGAAGTAATCGCGACTGACCTGGTGTGCTCCAAGTTCATAGGGTGTTTCATAGGCCTCTCCCTCGCTCAAATTCAGATCGACCTGCACCGAGTCTCCTTCATAGCTGAACTCGTAGATATTGAAGCCAAGTCTAAGAACAAGAACCCCATTTCGAATCTCTGCTGCCTGATCACGAACAATGCAGTCTTCAAGCAGATCCTCCGTTGGACGGATATTGCCGAAGGCAAAGCGGAGCTTCATTCGCATCATCTCATCAGCGACATCAGGAGAGATACCAGCCGCTTCGATCTCCTGCAGGGAAATCAGGCCGTAGTTACCTCGATAGATATAGTTCATTTGTGAGCGAACGATCTCTTCTTGGCCGATCAGGATCGGTTTGTGTCCGGTGTTGTTAGGATGATTGGGGATGATGATACCCTGGCGATAGAGCATCTGAAGCACTGGGAATTCCGCAAGATTGGCGAAATGTCCGTTCTGCAGTGAGAGATCTGAGAGCAGGATGGCGTTGGGCCCGGTCTCATAAGTTACTCCGTTCTTCTCAACCCACTGAATCAAGCCCTTTTTCATCAAGTGCTTGACGCTATCAGCTGGGCAACCGCAAAGAATACGAAGTTGGGCCTGTGGAACAGCAACCCAGTAGAC
>Ga0233439_10004810_pt1 | contig 12861 bp, 14 predicted proteins | sample SI_123_September_6_FD_182713 | JGI IMG/M metagenome (GOLD analysis project Ga0233439, IMG submission 182713) | Seawater microbial communities from Saanich Inlet, British Columbia, Canada - SI_123_September2016_100_MG | ecosystem: Environmental > Aquatic > Marine > Inlet | place: Canada: British... | reverse complement strand
ATTAGATTTTTCTAAAATTTCAATTAACTTCTGACAATCTTCTTCATCTTGTAGATTGAACTCAGTCTGAAGACCTTGTTCTCCCCATTTTGGAAAAGATAGATTATATCTATACGCACTTGTTTGAAATCGCTCCATTTTGAATTATTATTATCAGTAAAATTATTTTTTCAATTTATTTTGAATTTCTTAGTAGAAATATGAATAATTATTATATTAATAATAAAAAAATTTCAATTTTATAATATAAAAAGTATAATAATAAAATAATAAAAATGATAAAATTGAATTAATTTTCTGTAATCTTTGGTTTTTATCAAAAATAAATCACATAACTTTTAAAAATATGAATTAACAAATTTAATATGGAGACTCGTTATAATAAAAATTATAAATCAGAATTAAAATTATTTATTAATGAAATAAAAAATCAAAGTTATGTTATTCTTTGTTGGTCTAACGATTGTTCTTTTATTTCAATTTGTCATTCTGACGGTTTAATATACGGTATAGACTTATTAAAAGTTGATACTATAGAATCAATTCAAAAAAGTAGAATCCAATTTACAGATATTTGTGAAAATGCTTAAAAATAAAAATAATAAAAATAATAAAGAGATGAAAATGATTAAAAATAATAAAGACAGAAAAAGTAAAAATAAAATCTATAACAATAGATTACCTATTTTTTTATTTTTTTAAGCAGTTAGAGAATGTTTAATAGCAGAAATAATTTTATTATTTTGTTTATAATTAGTTCCTTTAATTAGTGGTCGTGATTCTCCTTCTTCAATTTCTTTTTGGTAATTTTGAATTTTTTCTAAAGATGATGGATTATCAAGTCCAAATTCTCTAATCATATGAGAATGTTTTTTAGCACATTCATTCATTTGTTCTTGATTATCCCCATATTGTGTTAAATAAGAACCAACAACATCATATGCACTATTAAATGAGTTCATATTGCTACTACTGGTTGGGTCAAAGCAACCAGATGGATTACCATTTAAAGCACAGAATTCGGGTCCTTGTCGTCTTTCAAAATATGTTGAACCGCAATTATCTTCTTCTTTATGTATTTCATCGTTAATTGCTTCAACAACAAAACCTTCTTTTAATTCATCAATTTGAATACCGAATAATTTCAGTTCTTGAACTACATTTTGATATGGGTGATTTCCTTCTAATTTCTTTTCATTACCTTTACCGTCATAAATTACAAGGGTAGGTAATAATTTTATTTGATGTCTTTGACAAGATTCTCTGTCTTGATAACATTCAACTTCTAAAATGTCTGTATTAATAACAGATTTTTTAATATTATTCCAAGATGACATAAAATTAAGAGAAGCGGGACAAGACGAACCATAAAATAAGATTACTTTTTTATTATCAGAAAATTTTTCAATAACTTGATTACCAGATACATTACTGTTTGATGAAACTTCTTCTTTCGCCATTTGTTCTAATGTTCTGATTTCTTCTTTCACTTCTCTATCAATTTCTCCATCAATTTCTCCATCAATTTCTCCATCAATTTTTTGCATTTCTTGAATTTTTTTAAATTCAGTTATGGTATTATCTGATACAGTTTTATTAATCATTCTTACAACTATATAGAGAATCAGGCATACCAGAACTCCTTTTAATATACAATTACAGTCAATCATTTTTATATTTTTAGTTTCCTTTATTTATAATTAGAAATTATAATTATAAATTATAATTAGTATAATCGTATAATAGTATAAAATTATTTATAATTAGAAATTATAATCAAAAATATTAATCAAAAATATTAATCAAAATCTTAATCAAAATATTAATCAAAATCTTAATTAAAATATTAATCAAAATATTAATCAAAAAATAAATATGGAAAATACTAAAGAAAAGAAAACATATGTTTCGTTGAAAGCATATTATCAAACTTTGATTAAACATTTAATGAGTTATAATAAAAAACAAGATGATATTAGGAAAAAAGATTCAACATCTGGTAATTTAGCATTTAGATTTGATATTCCAAAAGCAACCTTATTAGACTTATCAAAGCATATGAGGAAAATATTTAAAATGGAATCAAATTTATTAAAACTGGAAGCACCTTTTTATTTATTCGGTGATATTCACGGTCAATTTTCTGATTTAGTTAGATTTTTAGAAATGATATTTTCATCAACTAAAAATAAGAAAGACCAAAGAAGGCTTATCTTTAATGGTGATATTGTAGATAGAGGTTCTTGTAGTATAGAATGTCTGGTTATGTTGTTTTGTTTAAAATTTTGTGCTCCAAATCATATATTTGTATTAAGAGGTAATCATGAAAGTTCCGATATTAATAAAATGTATGGTTTTTATGGAGAATGTATAGAAAGATATGGTAAAGTAGATGGAGAAGAAATATGGAAAGATTTAAATATGACATTACACTTATTACCTATATGTTGTACTATTAATGGTAGTATATTTTGCACTCATGGAGGTATTCCAAGACAACCATTAAATTCTCTCGACGATATAAATAAAATTAATAGAAATGTTCCAATCGGAGATAATGGAATATTGTGTGATTTAATGTGGAGTGATCCAAAAACACATAAGGAAAATTATATGGCGAATGATAGAGGTGTTAGTCATACATTTAATCAAACTGCTTTAAATCAATTTATGAAAAAACACAATCTATTTTTAGTTTGTAGAGCACATCAAATGGTAAATGAAGGTTATAAGTTCTTTGGTGGAAATAAATTAATTACTATATTTTCTGCTCCAAATTATTGTGGAGAAATGGGTAATAATGGAGCGGTTATGTATATTAGCACGTCATTAGAATGTTCTTTTATTATATTAAAACCAATAAAAAAGAAATAAAAAAGAAATAAAAAAGAAATAAAATCACCCAATTATTAATATTATTAATATAATCTAAAAACATTATTATTCATATTAATAATCTAACATATCAGGATCATTTTCTAATTCAAAATTTGGTAATGGTTCTTCATCCATTTCAAATGTTAATTCATCATCATCATCATCATCATCATCATTATTATTATTATTATTATTATTATTATTATTATCATTATCATTATCAGAAATATATGTATTATTGGTAAATTTAATATTACTATCAACAACTGATTTACTATCAACAACTGATTTACTATCAACAACTGATTTACTATCAACAACTGATTTATTATCAACAACTGATTTATTATCAACCGATTTATTATATGAATTATTATTATATGACCTATTAAAACCTATATTCCTATTAATTGGATTTCTTACATAATTGTATATATCATTTTCATCTTTTTTAATTGCCATTTTAACAACAGACCAAGACATTCCAATTTTATTATTATATTTCCATAATCCATAACAAATTATCCAACTTTTAACTAAAGAGTTTTCAACATCTAAATCTTGTAATTTACCAGTGTAAGGTTTATTATTGTAAGTAATACTTTTAATATTATTACTTATTTTTGTTTTAATATATTGATAATTTGTAATAGTATTATTAAAAACAGTTGAGTCATCTTCCCATCTTTTATTTTCAATTGGTGCTTTCATTTTCATTTCAAATGGAGTTTTATAAGATGAAGACACTATACCAGAGTTTCTTAAAATTTCTATATTTTTACTTGATTTTGATGTAAAACTATATTTATTAATATTATTACAATAAATATCTCTATAGTCAGAAGAATATTGATATTCTGATTTATTAGAATATTTATTTGCTTTTGAATTTGAATTTGAATCTAAACAAGAATTATCAACACAGGATTCAGCATCAAAATAAGGTGTGTTGTTATAATTATGATGTTGTTTTACAAGAAAATTAATAGTATGTTCGTCTATAGATGTAATACAATTATAAAAATTTCTTAATTCTTCTTTATTTTCTTCTGTCTCAATAAATGTTTGTTCAAGAAAGAATTTTGATTTCCTATTTTCATCCCAATATCTATTTTCATTACTTGATATTTCAATTGGTTTAATTGTTTTCATCCAAGGTGTTTCAAACATTAAACCATCTAAAAATATTGTTGGAGTTTTATAAGTAATCCCAATAAACTGATTACTTCTATTTCCATGAATATCATAATAAATGAAATTTGAATTAAAATATTTTTGATTTATTGAAAAGTAATTAACATTTTCTATATTTTTAATGTAATTATTATATTTATTATTATTATTTTCATTATTTTCGTTTTCATTTTCATTATTATTTTCATCACAAGTAATATCTTCCATTTTGTTTTATTATTTATTTAATATATTATTCTTCTTTTATATTTATCTTTAATATTCTTCTTTTATATTTTTCTTTTTAATTTTAAGTTTATTTTTTAATTAATAAGTTTATTATTTTTTTATTTTTCCTTTATTATTTTTAAAATCTATTGTATATTAAAATATATTTCTTAAATTTAATTTTAATTTTAATTTCTCGATATTTATTTTCCAGAAAGATTGTAATATGTCTAATTTAAAACATATGTTCTTGGATTACAATCCTATATCTATCAGTTCTAAGTATATTAACTGGTTTTTCTCGGGTTCTGCTGGAACTGTTATTAAAAAACCAACTCCGGAAAATATTAATAGTTATCAATTATTAATATTTAGTATGAATGGTGTTTTAAGAAACAATGATAAGGCAATTCCACTGGCGGTTGAAACATTTAATAAATTAAAAAATGAGATGAATCAGAAAATATGTATAATTACCAATGAATGTAGATATTCTCCAAAAAGAATTAAGAAAGAATTACGCAGTTTAGGATTTAATATTGATAATGATATTGATGTTATTACTGCATCTTCGCTAACATTAATTGCTTTAACAAATGTTCTAAAATGGCGTCACGTATCTAATTCTTCCGGAATACAAGAAGAAACAGAGTCATATTCATCTAAGTATATCTCAAGAAAAAGATATAGAAAAATAGTTAATTCTTCTCAACAAACAATTGTATCAAGCACTAAATTTGGTATTATTTCTGATCCAGAATTATTTAGTTATTTAAAAAATAGTATTACTAAAAAATATAATAATGTATTATTCTATCACATTAAAGTTAATCATCCTATTCCAAAAGATTTAGATTATGTTGTTATCGGGACTTTATCAAAAAATAATCAAGAAGAAAATAAAGAAGAAAAACAAGAAGAAAAACATAATATCAATTCTGAATTAGAAAATGCTTTTCAATGGTTTAAAAGTAATCCTAAAGTATCTATTATTTTAGCAAATTCTAACATTCAACCTGATCATAGAGAGATTAATTATTTAGAACCTATAAATTTATTAAAAGAAATAGAAAAATATGGTAAAAATAAAGATAAAGATTTTGAATTACCAATAGACCAAATCGCAGTAGGAAAACCATATTGTAGTGAATTTATTGATAAATTCATTGAAAGATACAATTTAACAGATTCAAAAGATAAATTAATTGATTCCGAAAATAGTCCTAAGTCTCCTAAATTAAAAGTTCTTATGGTAGGTGATGATTATAATTCTGATATTAAGTTTGCCGAAAATATTAATTGTGATAAATGTTTAGTATTAACCGGTAATACAAGATTAGAAGATTTGAATAATAATAATAATAATAATATTGATACTTCCAGTATTAATTATATTATTCCAGATGTATCCTATTTAGCATTATAAAAAATTAAAAATTAAAAATTAAAAATTAAAAATTAAAATATTAAATTTGTTATCACTTTTACATACTTTTACATACTTTTATGTATCATTTTAGAAAAATCATTTTTTGTTTTATTCTTCAATGTTTTTTTTAATGTATTTCTATCATTCTTACAATGTTTTAATTGACATTCTTTTAAAGCTTTCTCATATTTTCCATATTTTTGCTTTTGTAATGCTATATGTTTTTTTATTATTTTTTTATCACTATCCTGCATTTTTTTCCTAATTTTCTTTTCTAGTTTTTTATCTTTTAGGTCAAAGAAAAATGTTCCTTTTTTCATACCATTTTCTTTTTTAATTTTTTCATTAAGTTTAATCATTTCATCAAACATTTTTTTACCATCTTTCTGTGTTTCTATTAAAACTTTATTGATAATAACATCAAATTCTTTACGACAATGTTCTTGAGAACATCTTTTAAGTGAAACATATTCTTTTTCTATATCTGGTAAGAATTGTTTAATCATAGCTTCACCTTTCTTAAAGATTAAATATCCTTCTCCTTTTTTCTTCCATACTTTTTCATTCTTTGTTATAAATTTAAAGTAGGAATTTAATTCATCTAAATTTTTTTTTGCTTTTTTACTAAGTTTTAGTGTTGTTTTAACCATTACGACTTTTTATATATTATTATGACTTTTTATATTATCATTAGAAAATAGTAAAAATATAATTAAAAATATAATTTAAAATATGAATTCTGGTAATGATGTTTTGTAAAGAAGATTTATCGGGTATAATTATATAATATATCATATAATATATCATAAAATATATCATATAATATATCATAAATCATAAATCATAATGATTTATTTACCCAATGAATTAAAGTATTTAATTGTAAATTGGATATCAACAAAAAAAGTTATTACTAAGTTATCAATATTATCAAATGAATGGAATAAGATTTCACATAATATTATTGTTGGTAATAGGAATAAATTATTGATTCCTTTTAGTAAAATAGAATTTTTTGATTTAAATATTTTGAAATGGAGAAATTTAATTATTGTAGATTCTGAATATGCATTTATTATTTGTAATAAAAATTATGATAATTATAAAATTCAATCAATTAAATATAATTATTCCTTTAATGGACAAAATGAAACATTAAGGAATTACGGTTCTATTATAGAACTTAAAAATTTTTATAATAAATATTTATTATATAAAAATCCATTGAATATTCCAACTATAAAAGATTTACCAAAAATAGAAAGTTTAACAATTCAGATTGGTCTAATCGTTAATATAGATTTACCTTCTTTGCGTAAATTAAAAATAATAGGGTATGGTTATAAAAATAAACAACAAATTAAATATAATACTCCTAATTTAGAAGTTTTAGAAGTATATAAAGTAAATGATTTTGTATTAAACAATTTACCAAAACTTAAAAAATTAAAATTAGATAATTGTTTTAATTACAATATTGATAATATTTATCATAGTCATAGTTTAATTTATCTATCAACTAATTATAACAATAAAATTAGATTGGATTTTAATAAATTAAAACAATTAAGACATCTACACTATGATTCACATAATATTAATGATATTAGTCCATTAATTAATTTAATATCATTAGAATTAAGTTTATACAGTATAAAAAATGATAAATTACCATATAATTATAATGATATCAAATATGTTAAATATAATAATGATTCATTAAATTATTATTGTGGATGTTAATCATTATTTATTATCCATTTTTTATTTATTTATTTATTTATTTTTTCTTATTTTATAATAAATAACAAATAATAATAAATAAATAATAAAAAATGGATAGTCGTGAATTATGTAAACGTGTTGTCAAACTTTTGACACTTGGTCTTGTTGTTGCTTTTTCTACTCTTCTTCTTGGTAAGAGTAAAAATATGGAAGAAGCTCTAATGTTAGCTTTAATTGCTGCTGCTATGTATGGACTTCTTGAACAGTTCGCTCCTAATATTGCTGAAGGTGCTAAATTAGGTACTGGATTTACTCTTGGTTCATCTCTTGTTGGAGGTTTTTAAATAATGATTTAATTGCGGTTTTTGTAATTTTTTATATTCGTTTCCAAATACAAATAAAAGAATAGAAAGTTAATTTTTCATCAATGGAGGATAATAGTAATGTAGCCGTCTTAGCAGATGCTAAAAAAGAATATACAAATTATATTATTGATGTATTCAGACCTGGAATCTTCCAAGGTATTCAAAGTTTATACGAAGATTCAAAAGATTCTTGCGACCAAGACAATACACCAAAGGATATACTAAAAGAATTTCAGAATTCTCTAACTCGTATTCCAAAATGGTCTCAAGACTTAATTAATAAGGAATTTAAGAGAATACAAAATTCCAGTCAGTGGGATTGTATTGATGATCTTGTAACTGCCGTTTTTGTAACTCATACAAAAATTCTATCAATTATTCACGGAGGTAAGAAAGGTAAAAGGATTGATTTAAAAGTTCCAAGTGCTACTCATTTTATGCATCTTTGTTATGTTGAATGTGCCAGAAAGTTTTGGGAAACTCCATATCTATTTTGTGATGCTGGAACTAAATACGAATATCGTAATAATATGAGAGAAGCAGAAAATATCATTTCTACATCAATTGAAAGAACTATCAGAAATAAATTACCTGTCAGATATATTTTAAAAGAATATCTTGGAAATGACTACAAGAGCGACGATGAAGATGATAATATCACTGAAGATGATGTTAAATTAGCAATTACTAACAAACAAAAGAATAACATTCTAAAACTTGTTAAGAAAGAATTGGAAAATATGAATGGAGAAATTAATGTAAATAATGAAAGTTCTATTAGAAAATTAATACAAGATGAATTACAAAAAATATCTAAAACCCAAGAAGATTCTAATAAGAAAGCAAAAGGACAAGAAACAACAGCAGAAGATGTTATAGAAGAAATTGTTGAAAAAGTTGTAGCAGAAGCAGAAGCAGAAGAAATCAAAGAGGAACCCACTGTGGAAATCAAAGAGGAACCCACTGTGGAAATCAAAGAGGAACCCACTGTGGAAATCAAAGAGGAAACTGAAGAAGAAACCATTGATACAAATAACGATACTGAGGAAATTATAACTGACAATGTAGTTCAAGTAGAAACTCCAAATGAACCTGAATTATCTAAAGAAATTGTATTAGAAAACAGACCTGCTGTTAGATTAGAAAATAATAATCCAAAGTTAGAAATATCAGAGTTACCAGATTTAGATAATGATTTAGATAATGATTCAGATAATGATTTAGATAATGACAGTGATGTTGAAACAAAATCCGAACCTGATAAATTCCAAGTTCATTCTTTAGATGATATGGATTTTGGAACTGATTTTGATACAGACGATGAGTTAGAATCTGTTGATTTTGAAAAACAAAAAAATGAAGTTAGCGAAAAATCAGAATTCTCATTCTATTAATAAATTAATATTTTGAATTCATCGAATTTAATATATTATGCTTCATCATACGTTTTAATAAATTGTCTTTACAATTAATATTTTTATTTACATTTTTATTTACATTTTTATGAATAGAACAATATTCATTTACACATTCATATTCATATCCATATTCATATCCATTTTGAATATTTTTACAACAATAAATATTATCTTTTTTATAATAACATTTTTTAACATTTTTTAAGTAAGAAATTATATATTTATCATATTCTTCTTCATCTTGATAATCATTATTTGGATTAATTCCATCTATCGCCATTGGAATAATAGTTTCAGAAATATATTGATTTATTAAGTTTTTACAATTAAAACAAACTGGTTTCAAAGAATTAACAATTAAATCATCTAATTCATTAGCATTACTAATATAATTTTGAGATTTTGAAGTGTTAATTTCTATTTGATTATTAAGAAAAAAATCAGCAGGTGGATATTCTTCGTGTATTTCTTTTTTTTTTATTTTAAGAAAATTTCTTACGAACGGTGGCATACTTATAGGATATTGTTGGTCACAGCATTTACAATATCCAATCGTATCATTATTAAAATGTAGAATCCAACATTTAATTTTATGTTTTGTTGTTATATTAATATTTACAATACTTAATTCTTCATTTGTTTTATTTGTTTGATTACTCATATTATCATTTGTAATAACGTGATGTCTTCTTTTACATTTTTGTTGATTATCTTTCTTAAATTTTTTATTATTATTTGTATTATCTGTATTATCTGTATTATCTGTATTATAGTTTTGATTTGAATTGTAATAATAATTCATATTGTATAAAAATTTTATTTATTTATTTATTTATTTATTTATTTATTTATTTATTTATTTATTTATTGGTTTTTCTTTTGATTTACAATAACATAACAATATTTGTTTTTTTATTCTATAGTTATAATAATATTATCAGTAATAATAAAATTAAAATTAAAATATTAATTTAAAATGTCTGTTGAAGTTTGCCCGGATGGAACCAGAATATCTGAATTTGATTACAAGACTCAAAGAAAAAAAAATATCGAAAAAATTGGAAATTATTATGATAAAGTATTAACAAATTATACTAATAAATATCAGATTTATGCTAATAAAAAATATGCAAATGATACAGATGAGCAAGAAAATGCAGATTATCTTTTAAAGGAAAGAGGTAATATTAGTAAATTAAATACACATATGATTGATATTAAAAGAAATGTTAATAATTTAATTTTAGATGATTTTAGTGATATTAAGAAACAGTTAAAAGAAATTAATAAAATGGAACACGAATTAACAAAAGGAAGACAATCTGTTAAAGAATTAAATTTGAAATTATCTGAAAAAGAAAATAATTTATTAACATACTCCAGCAATTTAAAAGATACTAAAAATGCGAAAGAAAATGAATCATACTATTATAATGTTTATTTAGCATCTATGGGATTATTAATTGTTATTATTTGTATATTAAGTTATCTAATTATAAATCCAACCACATATACTACCACATATACTACCAGAAATAATAATAAAAATGTTAGCAACAACAGTATTATTGATAATTTAAACAATTTTATTAATAATAATTTAAAATCAAAAAATACTAATCAGAGCAATTTATTTAATAATATCCTACAAAATACTAATACCAATAAACCAGTAAATAATACTAATACTAATACTAATACCAACAAACCAGTAAATACCAATACTAATACTAATACCAACAAACCAGTAAATACCAATACTAATACTAATACCAACAAACCAGTAAATACCAATACTAATATCAACAAACCAGTAAATACTAATACTAATACTAAATCAAATAATATGACAAATAATATTAAAAATTATGTCAATAATACAATGACAACATCTACAAATAATAAAAGTAGTAAAAGTAATAATTTAACAAATAATATGATTAATAATATACTTTCAAATAAAAATTAATAAAATATTTTCCCCTTTTTTTATCTAATATTACAATAATACCCGTAGAAAATGAGTAATCAGAACGATGATATATCAAGACAAGGTGAATTCTTAACAGAATACATCACATTAAATACCGAAATTAAAAATACAATTGAACGACAGAATCAAATGTATAAAGATTTACAATCAAGTATGGATTCAGATTATAAAAATGATAGAAAAAATATACAAATTAATGAGAAAATTACGGATTTAACAGAACATCGTAATAATATATGGGATTTTTTAAATCAAAAGTATAAAGATAATACAGAATTACGTCAAAAACTTTTTGCAAGACAATGTCAATTAACAAAACAAAAAGAAGAACAAGAAAATGAAATGAAATATCTTAAAAGCAAAGTTAATGATATGTCAGTAGAAGCAAACACTACAAAAAGACACTTCCAAGAAGAAAAATATCAAAAACAAAAATATGAATATTATAGTTATTTACATCAAGTTTCTGTTATATCTTTGGTAGTTATATCTATCATTTTAGGATTAGGATATGCGAATTTAATAAATGGGGTAAATAGTTTATTAGTTTCCGCGATTATTATTGTTGGATTAATGATTTATGCGGTTTATTATATCTATATTGTTAATTTAAATAGAAATAACATAAATTGGAATAAATTTTACTTTCCATTGCCAAAAACAGGTAGTTCTTGTTCAAATCTGACAGATAATTATAAATCGGAAGAAGAAAAAGAAAGAGAAGAACGAGTAAGTGTTGAAAATGCGGAATTGTTAAAAATGACAAAAATCTAAAAAAAATCCCGTTTTTTGATAAAAATTGTTTTTTTATTTTATTAATTTTATTTATTTTATTAATTTGATTGAAAATTTGGAATTTATTGGAATTTATTTAAATTTATTAAAAAAAATTGGAATTTATTTAAGAATTTATTAAAAAAAATTGAAATTTATTTAAGAATTTTTAAAATACAAATACAATATGGGGGCTTGTTCTCAAGCTTCACGCGATAGGAACTGGGCGAAAAAGAACCCACATTTTATGGAATTTTCTATTACCCATTTTAAGCAAGAGCTTTTCACGCAACGTAAGAAGCATGGACTCATCACGATCAAGATAATTCTAATTATCCTGAAGAAGTATTCCTTCTTCAAAAACATGAATGAGTCTTTGTTGAAAACTCACATTAAGGAATACCTCGAGTTGTTCGAAAAAGAAACTACAAACATCCCGAAGTTTCCTACTTTGATGGGTGAATTGTATAGCCACACTATGAAAGAGGATACTATCATATCAGAACAGTATAACTGGTGTGGGCGCTGTCTTGCCAAAGTTATTTATACTATGAACAAATAGTATAAATATATTGAAAAAACAAAAACAAAACAAAACAAAAACAAAACAAAAACAAAAACAAAAACAAAAAGAATAATAAATAATAAATTTATCAAAATTTATTAATGGTGTATTATTATTTATTAATGATATACCATTAATATCTTATTTTTTTTATATAATACTCATAATACTCATAATACTCATAATATTCAAAATTAAATTAAATCAATTAACTCAATATAATTATGTATCTAATTATTAATAATCTGAAATGGAAACACCAGATTTACTTGAAGAGTGCAGCATATGCTTAGACCCAATGTTAAAGGAAATTG
>Ga0233439_10004790_pt1 | contig 12896 bp, 8 predicted proteins | sample SI_123_September_6_FD_182713 | JGI IMG/M metagenome (GOLD analysis project Ga0233439, IMG submission 182713) | Seawater microbial communities from Saanich Inlet, British Columbia, Canada - SI_123_September2016_100_MG | ecosystem: Environmental > Aquatic > Marine > Inlet | place: Canada: British... | reverse complement strand
CGAGACCGAGAATATGGTAGCACTCGTGCACCGTGCCGGTAATGATACGTACCGCTAACAGGTCGTAGACTTCCTCGAAGGGTTTGTTGCGCGCCTTCATTTTGTTGTAAATGCTGAAAAAGTTCTTCGCGCGGCCGGTAAATTCGGCCTCGATCCGATTCTCGAGCAGTTTTTCCTCAATCGGCGACTTGAATTCCTCTATATACGCTTCGCGCTCCCGGCGTTTCATCGCCACTTTCTCGCGCAATTCCTGATAGATCTCGGGTTCGAGGAATTTGAGGCTGCTGTCTTCGAGTTCCCAACGGATCCGCGCCAGGCCAAAGCGATGGGCCAGGGGCGCATAGACTTCGAGGGTTTCGTGTGCGATGCGCTCCTGGGTTTCGGGTTTCATGTGCTCAAGGGTGCGCATATTGTGCAGGCGATCGACCAATTTGATGAGCATGACGCGAATATCTTTGACCATCGACAGCAACATTTTGCGATAGGTTTCGGCCTGTCGCGCCTCGCGGCTCTCGTAGGTCAACTGGTCGATCTTGGTGACGCCGTCGATTAGATGGGCAATTTTGTCGCCGAATTGACCGGCGATGTCTGCGTAGGTCGCTGGTGTGTCCTCAATGAGATCGTGCAGCAAGCCGGCAGCGACCGTGGTATGATCCATGCGCAGTTGCGCCAGGAGTCGGGCGACCTCGACGCAGTGGTGCAAGAAGGGGTGCCCGGATTTACGAGTCTGACCCTCGTGGTATTTTTTGGCGAAATGGTAGGCGCGGGCGATTAACGCGAAATCGGCTTGATCGTCACAGGAAGCCACTTCGATAAGCAGCATTTGCAACTGTAGGTGATCGTGTGCCTGTTCGAGTACTTCGTCTAGTCCAATGGACGAGTCGAGGTGCACAGGCGCATCTGCATCGCTTTGCACCGCGCGCTGTGTGGATTGGTTTTTTCGGGGGACAGTGCGGGCGGTTTCGGCCATTGTTGCTTCTGCTCTTTTTTACTCAATATAGTAAAAAAACAGGTAGATACAAACCGAAGTTACTCTATTTCATAGATAAAGATCGAATGGCCGATGTGCGCGACGGGTTGGTGGGCTTGCAACCAGGTGTAAAGGTCCCTGCCTTGGCCGTACATATCCATGTAGACGCCGGTTAGATTGGTGACGCTGATGGCTATTGTACCGGTGGTGGGCAGTTCGGCGCTACTATCACCTAAGTTGGGTAATTTGAAGCCGGGCAACCACTCGTATTTCAGGTCATAGAGGCGGGGGTCGACGGCCCCAAAGTAGCTGAGTTTGATCCGTTCTATGCCCTTTTCATCCATATAGGATTTTAGCCCCTTCAGGTCCTGCCCCCAATCGATATTCGAATCTGCGAGATAGCGGTAGCCTTGCTCGGGGCCGCCAATCAATTCGTTAAAATAAGCCAGGTGGTGGGGGTGATTTTTCGTTGTGCTGATGGCATAGAAGACTGCGAAGAGGCAGAGCAAATAGATCTTCCAGGAACGCAGGGCACTGTGCATGGTGGCGCCGACGAGCAAAAAGAGAAATGGGTAAATGCCGAGCAGATACCGCAAGCCAATGTTTTTGGCGTTGCCAAGAACAAAAAGACCGATGAGTAGTAGCGGGGGCCATAGCACAAAGCCGAGTTCAAGAGTCGGGCGACGCCGTGCGAGCGCCCACAGACCCCAGACGGCGAGCACCAAGGTCGGAATGGGCGTTTTGATTGCTATCGCCAATGGAAAATAATACCACCAGCCCTGGTCGGAGAATTGTCCCATTAAATAAGCGGCATGCCCGGCGCCTATATCCCAGAGCTGGGAGCGAACCGTCAATATATAGGGCTCGTGATTAAAGCCATAACTGGCCCATAGGGTGAGTATCGCCAAAAAACAGACGCCGAGATAGGCCACGGCAAGGCTGACGAGATGGCTGTGGCTGAAGAGGCGGGCTACGCGTTGGCGCTGTTCGAAGTCGCTGAAGTGAAAGAACCAGAGGGTAATCGCAAGCAACACCGGTAATAGGACGAGAGCTGATAGCTTACTCATGAGCGCTAGACCTAAGGCCAGTCCGGCGATCACTAAGGCGGCAGGGGATGGGTACAGCAGGAGGCGTCGGTAGGCGAAGATTGTGCAGAAGAAAGTGGCGGTCAGGGTAAAATCGGTATTAATCAATGTGGCGTGGGCCAGCAGATTTGGGGACAAGGCCGCAAAAAATAAAGTCAGCAGTGCCCCCCAATACCCACAGAGTTCCCTACTCCAACTATATAGGGCCGCAAATAATGGGATGGCCAATAGCAGCGAGGTGGTGCGAGACCAAAAGAAAAAGCGCTCGCCGTCATAGCGCTGATCGAGCAGCATCGCATTACCGCGTCCGGTGTCGGCTGAGCGCAGAAATTGGATGTCGCGCAACTCGTCGGCGCGATAACGCCAGCGACTCCAGTTGAGTGGGTAGACAAACGCGGGGGGACTGTGCAGGTAAAAGGCCAACGGAGGATGGGAGCAGGAGGCTGGGACGTCCCAGCGCCCGGTCTTGAGCAGATAAGCACCCAACCCAATATGGCCGACCTCGTCCCAGGTCGGTGACTTGACCCAGGCAGTGTGTAGGAAGAGGACGGAGAAAATGGCGAAGAACAGCCAGGGTAACAGGGCGCGGATTTTGTTGGGCAAGCGGTAGGTTATGCTTCGTCGTTTTCGTTTTCGACCTCGACCTCGAGCTCGTCGAGTGAAAATTCCGGTTCGGGTAAGGGCAAGCCCTTTTCTTGGATCTGGCCGCGCATTCGTTTGATATCTACACGCAGTCTGTCGATGCTGTCAGTCAGGGTTTTCTGTTGGTTCGTGAGGTCTTTGGCCTTGGCGTCAAGGAGATCTGCTGTTTCGCGCGCATCGCGCAGTGCCATATTTTTTATGGAGATCTGCTGTTTCGTGCGCAATAGTTTACTAGAGCACAGATATTGGATTATTAGGGCGATGCAGGTACAAACGATCGTGGCGATCCACCAGTCCATGGCGCATTCTCAGTGTAGGTGGTGGGGTAATAGAGGAGTGGAACTCTTGGCTCGACCAAGGCCATTCCTTTTAGTCTGAGAGGTCAATATAAAAAGAACATGGATGGAAAGTCAACGATAGCACCAAGTCCGTGGGCTAGAGGTCGCAGTTCTGGGCATTGGGCTGGGAGCTCGATTACTTGCACCAGGCCCCAGGGTTGGCTAAGATATTGAAAAATGAACAGAGCGAAATAATCGAAATTAAACGCCCGCGAGTTAAAACAAGGGGTTGCGGTGGCTGAAGACGGGTTGTGGCCGGCATTGACGTGGGCGGATAAAATACTCGCCTTCACCGTGGCTATCTGTGCGATCGCCCTCATAGCGCACGAGCGCGATAGCGCTGCGGTCGGTGGTGTGTTGGTTATCGAGGCGACGGGTGCAGAGCCCGCGACCCGGATGCTGGCGAAGCACGGGCTCTTGCGGGTCATGGGGTTATTGGGGGAGAGCCAGATCGAAATTGGCGCACGCGGTGCGCACGTGATTGCCGCCCCCTGTACCCATAAGATCTGTATGCGGCGTGGTTGGATACGGCAGCGGGGCGATCTTGCGGTCTGCGTGCCCAATGGTTTGGTGTTGCGGATTGCCGGGACGGCGGCGGTCGATGCGGTGGTGCGCTGATGTTCAAGCGGCCCGGTGATGTCGCTCGTTTGGGGCTTCTGGCTAGCGCGGCTATCGTGTTATTCGTTTTTGAAGCACTGGCCCCCAGGCCCTTGCCTTGGATGAAGTTGGGTTTGGGGAATTTGCCGGTGTTGCTATCGCTATTGAGCTTTGGCAGCGGTCCGGCCCTAGCGGTGAGCTCGATCAAGCTGGTCGTCGGGGGGTTGCTCAGCGGCGGGTTTGCTGGCCCGGCCTTTGTTATCGGCGGCGGGGCTGGTTTAGTGAGTTGGTTGGTTATGGCTTTGATAAAACGCTATACGGGAAGACTCTTCAGTGTTGTGGGGTTGAGTATCTGGGGCGCGTTGGCTCATCAACTCTGCCAGTTGTTGCTCGCTTATGCGTATATCGGCCAAAGTGGCCTTTTTTCGTTATTGCCGCTCTCATTGATCAGCGCTCTGTTGAGTGGGGGGCTAATTGGTCTTCTGGCGTGGTGGACTTTGCATCAGTTGCAGAAAATCGGTTGGTTCAATCGGACATAGGGCCCACGGGATTTAGCCAGGGACTTTTCGACGACGGTTTATAAATGGATACGGACAGCATAAGGCCAACCGATATGGATACGGACAGCATAAGGCCAACCGATAATGTATGAAGATCGATTGCCCACCGAACCGGTCTTCAGTGCCAAAGCCATTGTCACAGGCGGCTTAGCATCGCTGTGTATCGCGATTGGATCCCCCTACGGCAATATGGTCATCCGCGGCTCGTATTTGTCGATTGACTTTAGCACGGCGAGGGCTTTATTCCTCTTTTTCCTGCTGACCGGTTTTTTTAATGCCCTCTTGCGTCGCTTTGCCACCTCATTGGCGCTCGGGCGCCGTGAACTCATCGTCGTCTACATTATGATGATCGTGGCCTCTGCGATTCCGACGATGGGGCTTAGCGAGTATTTACTGACGATCATTACCGGGGCACAGTATTTTGCCACGCCGGAGAATGAATGGGGATTGCACATTTTGCCGCATCTTCCGCAGTGGATGGTGCCGCAAGACCCCAATGCGGTGAAGTGGTTCTTCGAAGGCGCTCCGAGCGGCGTCGGCGTGCCTTGGGAGGCTTGGGTCGAACCGCTGTGTTATTGGGCCGTGCTGATTATCGCCCTCTATTTGGTGATGATTTCTTCAATGGTGATTCTGCGCCGACAGTGGGTGGACAGGGAGCGGTTGATCTACCCGCTTGTGAAGTGCCTTTGCAGATGGTCGAGAACAAGCGGGGAGAGGCTTTGGGCCCCTTTTTTAAGAACCCGATCATGTGGGCTGGTTTCATCTTACCTGTCTTCGTCAGCAGTTGCAACGCCCTGCACGCCTATCTCAATTATATACCGGCGATGCAATCGTTTCGTCGGTGCCTATTTTCCGTAATGCGGTCGGGCTAATTTTTCGCCTCAGTTTCCCGATGATCGGCTTTTCCTATCTGATCAATCTGGATATCGCTTTTAGCCTGTGGTTCTTCAATACGATCGCCAAGTTGATCCGGGGCGGGTTGAGCGTGCTGGGGGTTGGTAGCACTGAAAAACTGGGCATTTACGGTGCGGTCAGCGAACCGATTCTCGCTCATCAGGGGCAGGGGGCATTGATGGTGTTGGTGTTCTTCGGACTCTGGGTCGGTCGCGAGCATCTCGGCGATGTGGTGCGCAAGGCGTTCAAGGGCGACGACAGTGTTGATGATAGCGGGGAGATGCTTTCGTATCGCGCCGCAGTTTTTATTTGTCTTGGCGGCGTGGCGGTGATGACTTTATGGCTGTGGCAGGCCGGATTGCCGCTGTGGGCGGCATTTTTTACCATTGCTAATGGCGCTTCTTATCTTCGTCGGTTTGACCCGAGTAGTGGTAGAGGGCGGTGTGGCGGCGGCGGTGGGGCCCATGATTTCATCGTTTGTCCTGGTTTCGGCGGTCGGTTCCACGGTTATTGGCCCCGCGGGGTTGGTGGGCATGGCCTATACCTACGTGTGGGCAGCCGACATCCGTACTTTTGTCATGGCCTCGTGTGCCCACGGGCTCAAGCTCGGAGAAGAGTTAGGGCAGCGTTTGCGTCCGCTTTTTTGGTGTATGCTATTGGCGATCTTTATCAGTTTGCTCGGTTCCGTCGCCATGATTCTGCACTTGGCTTACGAATATGGGGGCATAAATCTCAATGGTTGGTTCTTTGGTGGTGGAACTCGTGCGCCTTTTGATTATATTACCACCAAGCTGAACGCGCCGACCGTGCCGAATATTAGCGGCTGGGTCCACACTTTCATAGGTGGCGGGATCATGGCCTTGCTCGTATTGGCGCGTCATACGCTGCTGTGGTGGCCTTTGCACCCCATCGGTTATCCGATTGGCGCGGTGTGGCTTATGGATCAATTGTGGTTTAGTATTTTTTTGGTTTGGCTGATTAAGTTATTGGCGATAAAATACGGCGGCCCCGGGCTTTTTCGCCGGCCCCGACCATTTTTTTGGGGCTGATTCTCGGCCAGTTTTCCATCGCGGGAATCTGGTTGATCATCGACTTTTTCATGGGTATGACCGACAATGTGGTATTCTGGATCTGAGAAAGGCGCTCTTATGCCGATGTTGGCTATATGGACGGTGCTGGCGTTAGTGCTGGCTGGAACGGCGCCGGCCAGCGCCGCTGTGGACTTTGAGGAATTGGCGCAGACGGCTCCGGTCGGGCGAGTGCAACAGACCATGGACTATTTTGCCAATTTGGGCTCCAGGGTCGCGGGCTATCCCGGAGCCGACCAGGCGGCGAAATACGTGCAGGAGCGCTTTAACGCGGTTGGTCTCGACGATATTACCGTGCACGAGTACGATGTCTCGATCCCAATGGACAAGGGCGGGTTTCTGCGTATAGAAACAAGCGGCGAACAACTAGAACTGCACGGTCTGTGGCCCAATTTGGTCAAGACTTCGACATTGCCCGATGGCGGAATGACCGGCCGGCTGATCGACGGGGGGACGGGCGAGTACTCGGATATGGACGGCAAAGTCGTTGATGGCGCCGTGGTCCTGATGGACTTCAATTCGGGTGATGCCTGGCTCAATGCCTCTTATCTCGGCGCCGCGGCCATCGTGTTTATCGAACCAGACTCCACCGTATATCTCGAAGGTGAAAAGAAATTCCTCAGCATGCCGCTCGATATGCCCAGGTTTTGGGTTAGTCGCCTCGATGGGGAGCTCCTGCGCGACGGGCTGGTGGCGGCTGGTGAACTCGCGGTCCATCTCGAATACCGCATGGATTGGGAACGGCGCCCCGCTTGGAATATCCTCGGTTCGATTCCCGGTTACGATCCACTGATGAAAGAGGACGTGATCGTCCTGGAGGGCTATTACGACGCGATGTCGGTTGTGCCGGCTCTTGCACCAGGTGCGGAGCAGGCTTCCAGTATTACGGCCTTATTCGAGTTGGCGCGCTATTTTCGCGAACATCCGCCGGCGCGGACGGTCGTATTCCTGGCAACATCCGCCCATCATTTGGGTATGCGCGGTGTCGACGATTTTATTCAGCGTTATTTGCGTAAGGAAGATCCCTTTGTAGACCACATGCTCGTGCGCAGGGTGGTCGAAGCGGCGCTCGCCCGCGATCTGATCCAGAAGGACGGGGTCAGCTACGCGGTCGGCGAAGATGAATTTACCGGTAAAGAGGCCCTGGTCCGCAACATAGTCGAGGGGGATACTACGCTGGTCGTCCGCATCGCCGATGCCGCCCTCGCCGAGGGGCTACTGCGCAAGGAAAGCGGTCAGTTGGTATTCGCCGACCAGCGTTTTGCCAACCGGGGTGAACTCATAGAGGAGTTACGCGACGACGAAGACTTGCGACTGGCCTTGTATAAGGATTGGGTCGATCCGAAGGTCGATTCGCTTGCCGTCAAGCTTTTCATTAGCCTCGACCTTTCGTCGCAGACCGATGAGTTAGGCATCTGGAACAGCAATAGCAGTTTTTACTACAAGCGCTACTTTGCGCCCTTCGGCAAGAACTTTATGACCTATGCGCGCAAGATCAGTCGCGAGTTGGGTTATCTACGCCGCGACGTTCTCGTCAACGGCATCAGCCCTGAAGGGGGTATGAGTTGGCAGACCTTCGTACCCGGTGAAATATCGGTCAACAGCGAGTTGGTCCTAGCTACGGGCACGCCGGCACTGGCCTTTGTCACCGTCAACGACGCGCGTTTCCTTGTCGACACGCCTCTCGACCGATCTGATAAGGTTAATTACGACAACCTCGCCAAGCAGATTCGGGTGTTGGCGGGTATGTTCCACATGGCCTTTGAGGATCCCGAACTCTTTCCCGACTTCAAGATGCGCCTGCGCGATAACCTGCGTTCACTAAGGGGGCAGACGATGGTCTTTCCCCGCCGCAGTATCGTTCCCGACCTGCCTCGAGCCGATGCGGTCGCGGTGGTGCGCAATGGCAAAAAGAAGTCGTATAAGGGCGTGCGCGGGGAATACTACGAGATCGTCGACGAGAAGGGCAGCTTCTTTGTCAATCGGGTGCGGGTCAATAATGTCCAGATCGAGGGCTATTATATGGACCCGATCACCGGTCGTATTACCTATGCTCCCGATCGCGGCGTGCAGGGCGACGAGGCCTATCCGATGAAAGTCGCGATGGACTGGCGCGACAAGGAGTGGATGGTGATCCTCTTTCCCTGTGAAGCGTATAACTTTTACGATATTGTCGACCCGCGTTACCTGACCAAGTTGTCCAATGTGCAGGTCTTCGATGAGACCAATGGCGCCCCGGTGGAATACGGCTACACTATCGGCGAGGGGCCTTCAGCGCAGAACGAACCGGTAGGCGTGCTCTTCGCCCGGCCCGGTTCACGCATTAAAATGGGTTTCGGAGCGGGTCTGTTGGGTTTTCGCTCGTTATTGCTCAACGCCACCAATGTTACCGATAAGGACAAGGTCGATGGCGATGGGTATAGCATTACACGGAATACCTCGTTCGCCCGCACGACCTTTCTCGCGGCCAATGATATGTGGAACCTCGACGAGTCGCGGATGCGGGAGCTCAAGAGCTTTTCCATCGAGAATCAGCGTCTCAACGACTTGCACTATCGTGCCAAGGACGAGCTGGATCTGGCCGAAGTAGCGAGTGCCGAGTTGCGCTGGGGGGATTTTGTCCGTCATACGCGCGCCGCCTTCGGGCTCGAATCGCGCGCTTACCCGGACGTTAAATCAACTCAGAACGATGTGGTACAGGGCATTATATTTTTTATGGCTTTGGTGATTCCCTGCGCCTTTTTCACCGAGCGACTGCTTTTCTCTGCGGTTACGATCAAGAACCAGATCATCGGTTTTGTTGGGGTGTTCATGGTAATCTGGGGCGTGTTATGGTTGGTGCACCCCGCCTTTCAACTCTCCAATCCCTTTGTGATTTTGCTGGCCTTCGTGATTATCGCACTGGCGTTGCTGGTCATGTCGATTATCTCCGGTCGTTTCAACGAGCAGATGAAAAAGTTGCGCACTGAGGTGGCCGTAATTCACGATACTGATGTCAGCCGTTCCTCGGCCTCGCTGACGGCTTTTCAGTTGGGCATTTCCAATATGAAGCGCCGCAAGACCCGGACGCTGTTGACCTTCATGACCTTGTTGCTGTTGACCTTCACGGTGCTTTCCTTCACTTCGATTCGCACCGACATGCGTTTTAATCAGATTACCCGCGACAATGAAGGACTCTACGAGGGGATCCTGATCCGCAGCAAAGCTTGGAATCCGATGGAGGATTCGGTACTTGAATACGCTCGCAGCAACTTCCGCGGTGACGTTTCGGTGGCACCGCGCAGTTGGTACAGCAACAAGTCCAAGGCCCATATCAAAATCAAGTACGGAGACAGGGCGCATAACGCGTTGGGCGTGTTGGGGCTGGCCCCGGAAGAGACGCAGGTCACCGGTCTTGACAAGGCGTTGGTCGCCGGGCGCTGGTTTGAGCCGGGCGAGGACAAAGTCTGCATTCTTCCGATTGAAATGGTTGCCGAGGGCCACCTCAATATTGACCTAGCCGATGTCGGCCGGGCAAGGGTCAGAGTTTTCGGCGATTTATTCACCGTGATCGGCGTGCTCGACTCCAAGCGGGCGAAGGATCTCAAGGATCTCGACGACGAGATTTTGACGCCGGCCGATTTCGCCGTTACCGGCGGGCAGGCAGTGCAGGAAGTCGCCGAGGAGGAGAAGCGCGAGAAACAAGGCTTGGAGGATACCAAGGTCGTTATCAAGCCCTTTGTTCATCTCGAGCCGGCCAATACGCTGATCGTGCCCTATCATACTTTGCGCAATGTCGGCAGCGGCAACCCGCTGCAATCGGTGGCCGTGCGTTTCCCGCCAGGCAGCGACGTGCGCGCAGAGGTCGAAGACTTTCTTTCTCGCCTGGCCGTAACGCTCTTCGCCGGTATCAAAGAGGTGGGGGATGAATACATAAAGGTCTCGATCTATTCCTCGTTGGGATTGATGTCATTTTCCGGTATGAGCAACTTGTTCATACCGATGTTAATCGCCTCGCTGATCGTGCTCAATACTATGATGGGCAGTGTTTACGAGCGCTTTCGTGAAATCGGGATCTATTCCTCAGTGGGGTTGGCGCCAGGCCATATATCTTGGCTCTTCATCGCCGAGAGCTGCGTTTATTCGGTGCTCGGGGTGGTGGCCGGTTATCTCAGCGGTCAAGTGGTGGCCAAAGTGCTTATCGAGTTGGATCTCTTGGTCGGTTTTACACTCAATTATTCCTCCGTGGCTGCGGTGCTCTCTTGCATGCTGGTCATTGCTGTGGTTATGCTTTCTACCATTTATCCTGCGCGGAAGGCCGCACAGATGGCGGTGCCGGACGTGACCCGCAAATGGAAACTGCCCCCGCCCGACGGCGATCAGTGGGATTTCGACTTTCCCTTTACCGTCAGCGGGCATGAGGTGTTGGGCCTGAGCGTATTTCTCATCGGCTATTTCGATTCCTATAGCGAGGAGTCGATCGGGACCTTCTATACTGACGGCGCCGAACTCAGTCGGGAACAGATGCCAAAGGGCGAAGGCTATCTTATCGATATGAATATCTGGCTAGCCCCTTTTGATCTCGGCGTCAGTCAGCACGTAACCGTGCGCGCGCTGCCTGAAAATGAGCATAATATCTACTCGGTCGGTCTACAGATTAAACGTTTGAGCGGCGAAGATGCCTCGTGGCGTAGGGTCAATCAGCGTTTTATGAATGTTATTCGAAAACAGTTTCTGATCTGGCGCACCGTCGACGCGGAGGCCAAGGACAATTATCGCGAGCAAGGCGCGGAAATATTGCAGGGGTTGCGCAGCGAGGTATCGGGATGAGCATGAGGCCCAACAAGACAAGCGGAGGTAAATAGCGAGTGTTCGGAAGCAAAAACCGAAACCCGAACCAGGAGATTGAAGAGTATCGGGACCTGATGCAGGTCCCAGATAAGTTTGAGGATGGCTTTACGATCAAAGCCATTCTCGGCGTGCTCTTCGTCGCGTTTATTATGGTGCCGGGTAATATGTATTTGAGCCTGATGATCGGTGGCTCGTTGGGGGCGGCAGCTGAGTGGGTGACGATTATCCTCTTCGCCGAGATCACCAAACGCTCTTTCTCGACCTTGAAGCGCCAGGAAGTCTACGTGCTCTTCTATGTGGCTTCTTCGCTGATAGCCGCCGAGACCGGTGCCTTTGAAGGCCTGCTGTACAATCAGTATTTGGTGCAATCGCCGGCGGCAAAACAGTTCGGTATCACCAAACTGATACCGACATGGGTCGCCCCGCAGCCGGATTCCGAAGCCATTATTACGCGCACATTCCTGCATGCGGACTGGGCGATGCCGATCGTGCTATTAGTACTGGGCATGATCATCTGGCGTGTTAACTGGTTCACCATGTCCTACGCGCTTTTTCGCCTCAGTTCCGATTACGAGCGCTTGCCCTTTCCCTTTGCTCCAGTCAACGCGCAAGGCGCCACCGCTCTGGCGGAGACGACCCAGGGAGGGGAGACGTGGCGCTGGCGGGTCTTTTCGGCCGGTGCGATGATTGGTCTGGTCTTTGGCGCGATTTATGTGGCTCTGCCGGCGATAACTGGTGCGATGCTGACGGAGCCGATCACGCTCATACCTATTCCCTTTGTCGATTTTACCCAGGTTACAGGTAACTTCATCCCGGCTACACCACTGGGTTTTACCGCCCATCTGGGACCGATATTCACTGGGCTGATTGTGCCGTTTTGGGGAGTCGTTGGTACTTTCCTAGGGGTCGTCGTTGCCACTATCGCCAATCCTGTGCTCTATACTTGGACGCCTTCCTGGCGCGAGGAGCCCTATCTGAACTTGTGGCGCCAGGGCATGGGCACCGTCGACACCTTCTTCGTAAATAATGTCGATTTCTGGATGAGCTTCGGTATTGGTACTACTGTTGCGATTGCCATCATCGGCGTTTACCAGGTCGTACAGAGCGTGCGCAATGCCAAAGACGGCGGCAAGGAAGGCGGAGTCGAACGCAGTTTCGCCACGCCAGAGGGCCGAGGCGATTTTCCGATCTGGCTGGCATTGGTACTCTACTCGCTGGCGACGGTGGCTTTGATCGGCATCGCCGCCTGGCTATTGCCGGGCATTTCACAGTTTATCTGGTTTTTTATCTTCTTTGGTTTTGTCTTTACGCCTTTCCAGTCCTTTGTGAACGCGCGTCTTGTTGGTATGGTGGGGCAGACGGTAGACATCCCCTTTGTCCGTGAAGCGACGATTATTCTTTCGGGTTATCGCGGCGTAGATATCTGGTTTATTCCGTTTCCGCTAGGCAACTACGGCGCCCAGACACAGAAATTTCGCGAAATCGAATTGACTGGTACTCAGTTCACCAGCATCATCCGCGCCGAGATTTTTATGGTGCCGATCGTTTTGTTTACCAGTTTCCTCTACGGTTCCTATATCTGGAAACTGGCACCGATCCCTTCGGCTTCCTACCCATATGCGCAACTGATCTGGCGACTGAGGGCCTATCAACAGTGTCTCTTTATCACCGGCACGATGAAGAGCGAGTTGGATGTCGCCAATGACAAGGCGAGATGGACTCCGGCAAATCTGATCGAGAATGAGTGGTGGTATTGGCGGACGCGTTTAGCTAGCGACGAATGGCTGGACTCCGGTGGCAAGCGCGGCGAGGTGGGCCCCTGGATGCCGACGCAGGTGTTCTATTCTCACTTCGACCAGGACGAACCCGACATCGCCTCCGATCGCTTTATG
>Ga0233439_10004787_pt1 | contig 12899 bp, 10 predicted proteins | sample SI_123_September_6_FD_182713 | JGI IMG/M metagenome (GOLD analysis project Ga0233439, IMG submission 182713) | Seawater microbial communities from Saanich Inlet, British Columbia, Canada - SI_123_September2016_100_MG | ecosystem: Environmental > Aquatic > Marine > Inlet | place: Canada: British... | reverse complement strand
GGAATTGGAAGGGTATATCAAAAAATAAATTTACAAAAGAAAAAGAGTTATTCTATCAAAAATATTATCGTATTTATATGGCAACATTCAGACTACAACAATACTTTAATCGTATGTATGACAATCCAAATTACTTATTTTGTAGAACAAGACTAGAAAAGATATTTTCATAATTAATAATTAATACATTTATTACTTAATATTTATTACTTATAAAATTGATTTATGTTTATATTTTATTATTTTTTATATTAAAAATTAGATTTAATACTATTTTATATTTCAAAATGTCTAAAACGATAAAAGGACGATTAAAGAATTTAGATAAATATATTCAATCAAAATGGGGAGAACATTACTGGAATTTCCTAATGAAATATGAAGATAAATTAAGTTGGGACTATATATCACAACATCCAAATATTACTATGGAAATTATTGAAAATAACCCAGATAAACCTTGGGATTTGAATGGTATATCACAAAATCCAAATATTACTATGGAAATGATTGAAAAATATCCCAATAAACCTTGGAATTGGTATTACATATCAAGAAATCCAAATATTACTATGGAAATGATTGAGAAATATCCAGATAAATCTTGGGATTGGGGATGTATAAGTGTGAATCCAAATATAACTATGGAATTTATTGAAAATAATCCTGATAAACATTTGGATTGGTATGGTATATCACGAAATCCAAATATAACTATGGAAATGATTGAAAATAATCCAAATAAACCTTGGAATTGGAATGGTATATCACAAAATCCAAATATTACTATGGAAATGATTGAAAACAATCCAGATAAGCCTTGGAATTGGATGTTAATATCAATGAATCCAAATCTAACTATGGGAATGATTGAAAATTTCCCCGATAAACCTTGGAGTTGGTTAAGAATATCATATAATCCAAATATTACTATGGAAATTATTGAAAAATATCCAGACGAAGATTGGTATTGGTCTGCTATATCATATAATCCATATATAACTATGGAAATCATTGAAAAGTATCCAGATAAAGATTGGAATTGGAATAGTATATCATCTAATCCAACTCTAACTATGGAAATAATTGAAAATAATCCAGATAAAGATTGGAATTGGACTGGTATATCAAGAAATCCAAGTATTACTATGGAAATAATTGAAAATAATCCAGATAAACCTTGGAAGTGGAATAGTATATTATATAATCCAAATATTACTATGGAAATTATTGAAAACAATCTGGATAAACCTTGGGATTGGAATGGTATATCATATAATAAATTTACTAAAGAAAAAGAATTATTCTATCAAAAACACTACCGAATCTATCTTGCAACTTTTAGACTACAACAATACTTTAATCGTATGTATGATCATCCAAAATATCTATTTTGTAGAACAAGAATAGAGAAGTTGTTTACATAGTTAATTTATTACTTAACATTTATTACTTAATATTTATTGCTTATAAAATTGATTTATGTTTATATTTTATTATTTTTTATATTAAACAATCAGAAATTATTTAATGATTTAATACTATTTCATATTTCATATTTTATATTTCAAAATGTCTAAAACAATAAAAGGACGATTAAAGAATTTAGATAAATATATTCAACCAAAATGGGAAGAATATTATTCGGATTTTTTGATGCGACATGAAGATAAATTAATTTGGTGTTTAATATCATCTAACCCAAATATTACTATGGAAATTATTGAAAAATATAGAGATAAATCTTGGAATTGGAGGCTTATATCAGAAAATCAAAATATTACTATAGAAATAATTGAAAATAATCCAACTAAACCTTGGAATTGGGACTATATATCAAGAAATCCTAATATTACTATGGAAATGATTGAAAAATACCCAGATAAAGACTGGTTTTATAGTTTTATATCAGAGAATCCAAATATTACTATGAAATTTATTAATGACAATCCAAATAAACCTTGGGATTGGTCGTGTATATCATGTAATCCAAATATTACTATGGAAATGATTGAAAACAACCCCGATAAACCTTGGGATTGGTATTATATATCACATAATCCAAATATTACTATAGAAATTATTGAAAATAGTCCAGATAAACCTTGGAATTGGCAATATATATCACAAAATCCTAATATTACTATAAAATTTATTAACGACAATCCAGATAAACCTTGGAATTGGGAATGGATATCAACTAATCCGAATATTACTATGGAAATGATTGAAACCAATCCTGATAAACCTTGGAAATGGGGATATAATGGTATATCACGAAATCCAAATATTACTATGAAATTTATTAATGATAATCCAAATAAATCTTGGGACTGGAATTGCATATCAAAAAATCCAAATATTACTATTAAAGAATTTATTAGAAATAATCCAAGTAAAACTTGGAATTGGATGGGACTATCAGAGCATAAATTTATAAAAGAAAAAGAACTATTCTATCAAAAATATCACAGAATATATATTGCAACATTCAAATTACAACAATACTTTAATCGTATGTATGACAATCCAAATTACTTGTTTTGTAGAAATAGGTTAGAAAAGTTATTTTCATAATAATGAATTAATGATTTGTTTATTAATGATTTGTTTATTAATGATTTGTTTATTAATGATTTGTTAATTTTATTAATTTAATAATGAATTAATATATTTATTTTTTATATTAAAATCTTAGTATTATAAGAAATAAATATAAATATAAATATAAATATAAATATTTTAAAATCAAAATAATACTTTTTAATATGAATAACTATAATTGTTGTTTCTATAATTGTTGTCAATGTTTATGTACTACAACAACTGCATCCGATGGTGGTGTATCAACCACAACATCATCTTGTAGTTATTCAATGTGTTATGACTTTATCAAAAGTGGTAATCCAATTACTATTGGACCACATATTCAACCTATTATTACACAAGAACCTACTAAAATTAAATCAAATGTTAGTGAAAGTAAAAATAAAAATTAGTAAAAATTAGTAAAAATAAATAATATACACTTTTATACCTTAATTATCTTATTATAAAATAAAAGTGAATAATAAAAGTGAATAATAAAAGTGAATAATAAAAGTGAATAATAAAAGTGAATAAAAATAGTAATAAAATGGATTATTTCTTGTGTTTAATGATATTAGTAGTATCTATTACCCTTGGATACGCATTATTAGGAGGTTGTCAATGTCAATCAACATTAAAAATGGTTTTATTAATTCTATCAATTTATTTGGTATTACACCTAATTATTGATTATATTAATCCTAAAAGAAATCAAGACGATTCGATTCCACTTGTTCCATTAACACCTTCTATACCAGTAAATGAAAGTGTTAAAGGAGAATATGATATTGATATTGATATTGACATTGAATCGGAAGATAATGTTTTAGATAATGGAGGGCAAGAACCAGAAATTACAATTGAAGAGGACCATATTAAAGTTAATGATATGGAATATCCAATTATGGGAGAGTTAGATCATATTGACCCATATCATTTAATGGATAATTTGAAAACAATATATAAAAATACAAAAACAAATTATCCATTTGTTCCGGACAATCATCAAAATAAAACAACAGGAACTGAATTTACTGACTTAGAAGGTGGTATTAGTCCATCGGATGAAGAAAAACATTTAAAAATCGCATCTAAATATTATCCTCAATTAACACAAACACAATTAAATTATGCTGATTGTACTAACTTTGATTCAAGCGATGAAAGAAGTTGTATTATTCCAAAAGATAATTTAAATTTAAGACCTATTGCGAAAACTAAACAAGAATTTGAACCTACTTTAGTTACTAAAGAAATGTTAAGTAAAGGAGTCCAATATATTATTGACGCCCACGATATTAATACCAAAGAAGGTTTTGAAAGTGTTCCAAATGGAACAGAAAGCAAACTAACAAGTAATTTATCTAATAAATGCGATGTTAATAGTTCTTGCTCTGATAAATTATGTTTGCCATATGATAAAGAAAATTAAATAAAATTAAATAAAATTATTTACCTCTTTTTTCTAATAATTCAATTTGTGGTCTAATTTTTCTCATAAAATCTTCTTCTGAACGATGAGTATTTTTACATTTTTCTATTAACATTTCTACTTGTTTATTAATAGGTAAAGCTTTTTCTCTTTCCATATGAGATTTACAGTTTTTCATTGGGTTTTGTAAGCATTTTCTACTTAATCCAACATCGGCATATAAATCTTCAGCAAGAGAATATATTTTTTCATTACATCTTGAAATACCACATTCATCACTAAAAGTGCATTTACCAGAATGTCCTCTTGGACCATCATCACCTTTTGGACCACGGGAACCTAATTTTCCAGGGTCATTGCGTAATTTAACATAATATGCTATTGATAAATACATATTAATTGATGTTAATGTTCCAAGAGCAACAATAAACCAATAAGCAATACGAAGATTAAAGTCTTCTATAAATTGACTAATGACTAAGAGAACTACATAAATTAAAATTATTACAAGAAGTGATACAGCATTCATTATATTATATTTTTTATTATATTTTATTATATTTTATTTTGGAAATAATGCAAATTCTTTTACTATTATTATTACAACCGATAATGTTATAATTATTTTAGTAATAAATATTTATAGTAAGTAATTAAATTTTTCATTTCCTATTATAATAGTAAGTAGTAAATAATAATAAAATAATAATAAAAATAAAAATAATAATAAAATAATAATAATAAAATAATAATAAAATAATAATAAAAATAAAAATAATAATGTCAATTAGATATATTTTAAGTGGGATATTAGCATTAGTTGTAACATTCGTAGTTGGTGTTAATTTATCCAACGAAATAACGGATAAAACTTTATATCTTCTTTTTTGGTTTATGTATCTGATTACGATTATGACAATTATTGCTATTGGAATGACCATTGTATTCTATTTTGTCTTAAAAGATAAAAAAGGTCCACGTGGGTCTAGAGGCGATAGTGGAGATAGTGGAGATTCTGGTGAAGTTGGTAAATGTACCGAAGGTTGTAGAAATCAAATATGTTATAAAAAGACTATTAAAACTATTAATTCAGAAGTTAATATTTTAGCAGGTAATCCAGACAAAGAAATAATTGTTAAAAATGTTTATATTAGAAACAAAGTTAAACAAATATGTGCTTCAGATGAATTTGCCCAATTAGTTCCATATCGTGGCCCAAATGATTTAATTAAATATATTAGTGTTGTTTGGAAAGAATGGATTGGATTAATTTATAAAGCAGGTGGTCGAGCATATTTTGAAAGTCTAGGAGCAGAAAATGATTTTGAATGGGTTGGTGATAATCCATTTGACGAAATTAAGAAGTATGATGTATTTTATTGGGGATTAGGTGAAAATTACCATCCTGAAATAATTAAAAAATGTACCAAAGCAAGAGAAGGACATAATTTACCAAAAGGAGTTCAAAAAGGACATCCATCTCTTAACAAAGATAGTAAATCTGGAGAATCTGTTAATATTGGTCGTGGATGGCAAAAATCAGGGAAGATGGCAGATAAATATAGTATTATTCGTTATTTAAATCTTGTTCCAGAAACAGAATTATTAGAAAAAGATACTCAGAGAAGATATTACGCAAAAACAGCAGACACATCAGAACCTAATTCATATACAATTCAAGAATATGACCCTGTCACTAAAGATTTTGGTCTATGTATGGAATCTACTGTAGAATCCGGGGAAACTATTACAAAATCAAGTGAGTGTGATCCTAATAATAAAGGACAATTATGGAAATTAGAATTGAATGGTAATAAAACTAAAGAAACCAAAATTATTAGTGAAAATACAAATAATTATTTAGGCGAAGACAATGGGGTTTTCAAAATGGTATAATTATATTTTTTTATTCATTTACTATTTATGTAATTTTATTTTATTCATTTTATTCATTTTATTCATTTTTCTATATAATCTTATTTTTCTATATAATCATTAAATCTTTATTAAATATAATAGTATCTATAATTCTTAGGAAATAAAAAGATAAAAAGATAAAAAGATTAAAATAAAAAAAGAAATATAATTAATAAGAAAAGATAATAAAAGATAAAAAAAGATAAAAAGATAAAAATGTTAGTATGGTATGCTTTGCTTACAATATTTACAATTATGGTAGTTACATATATTGGACTAACTGTATCAGTTAAAATAGAAAATTCGGTAGCATACATTTTATTTTGGGTAATTTATTTAATATTATTAGCAACTGTAATAAATGGAATAGCAATAGCAAATTTTTGGGGTGTTTTACAAAACAAAGCAGGACCGCCGGGACCAAGAGGATTATCAGGAGACCAAGGAGACATAGGTTTTAAAGGTAAATGTGGTGATAAATGTCGTGGAAAAGAAGCAGTTCAAGCAATTAGGATTGCGATTGTTGAAACACTAAATAAATTGGATAACCGAACAAAAGATAATTTAATTATTGAAAGTGATATTAAAAATAAAGTTATACTTGACAAAATTAATGAAATGGCACAATCCCGTGATTTTGAATTAGGAGCAGAAATAAAAGGTCCATCAAATATGATTAAATTTTTAGTCAATATTTGGAAAGAATGGATTACATTAATTTATAAAGCATCTGAATTAGATTTCTTAACAAATACAGATGCTGAAGATACATATCCTTGGAAATCTAATCCCGATAATGGTGTATTAAATCCATTTGACGAAATGGCGAGATACGATGTCTATCATTTTGGACTTAAAAGAGAATTTAGACCAGCAAAAATAGAAATATGTGATAAACCAGAGGAAACAAATTATTTACCAGAACAACCTAAATCACGTCTTAAAATGATTACTGGTAATTATTATAAATGGCAATTTTATGATGTTAAAAGAAATGATAAACAACATATTAGTTTTTGGAAACCATCTGAATATAATACTAACGATTTTGTTCACGAAAATGAAAGATATTATCCTTTAGGAGATACAGTATATATTTACCAAGGAGCAAATACGGAATCAATACCTGAATCAGTTTTTGATAATGAAAACGGTTCAGTTAATAGACAAATTGGTGTTAAAAAATTTAAAATACCAAACCCACCCGATGTTATACCTAAATTCGAATTCTTTAGCAATCCTAATTATCTAGGACGAAAAGCAGAATTCAGAGCATTTGATAGGACAATTCATTTTGCGAACCATAACTTTTATAGAACAACGGCATCTGTTAAAATTCCAGATACTATGAAATTACGCAGAGATAAAGGTTATAAAAATATAAAAATGAAAAATGTGTCTGTTACTTTATCTGGTTATCAAGAGGAAAGAAGACAATATCTTACATTAAAAAATGATACACATTGGTTAGGTAATTATACTTTTATTAGATGGAAATGGGGAATTGATGGAATGAAAGATGATACTGATTGGAATAGAGACAGAGCAGACCTTGCTTACCTACGTTCCTGCTCTTACAAAGGAAACGATGGAGGACCAGACCGTTCATATCAATTAGTTACTGGAGATGTGAAACCACCAACGGATTATCAATTACTTTACACTGAAAAAAATAGTTGTGGAGAACAACTTACTATTTGGAAACCAATTCCACCAGATGGATATAAAGCACTTGGATTCATTTGTCAACCTAATAATAATAAACCGTTATCTGGAGAAAATGCTCCTATTCGTTGCTTACCCTCTAAATGTCTTTACAAAACTACGGGAAGACCCCGAATTTTATGGACCAGTCCAAAAGGTGTTAGTGGAGAACAAGTCCAATTAGTTGGTTTTACTGATTCGGTTAGTCATCTTGGAAATCCTATACCAGGAAACGCACATCATTCAGTTCAAGTAATTAAAAAAGGAGAACCAATACCAGAATATTATTATGTTAATCAACAATGTATTAATGAAATTGATAATACTAAAGTTAAAATACCTGAAAGGGAAAATAGTAAATTAGGAATTGGTTGGCATGGGCATCCAGTCAGAGAATCAAAATATAGTGTTTTTAGTTTCTTAGGAACAATGCCAGAATCAATTATTACTAATAAACATACAAATCGTAAATATTATATTATTCATAGCAGTTTAAAGAAAACATATGATGGTGACGATTTTAAAAAAGTAATATCACAAAACTATTATTTAGTATTGAAATATAATAAGAAAACCCGAGATTATGATAGAGCAATCGCAATTAATGGTTCAAACGGAATTAGGATTATGACTGCAAGCAGTGCAGATGTTAGACAACTTTGGTCGGTTGAATTCTTAGAAAATGGAGAATTTAGACTAAAATCTAAAGAAACTGGAAGATATTTATCACATCAATCTACTCAAAATTTAAGAGGCGAATTATTAGAAACACAAGTTCTTAATCCACCAATTACAGATGACAAGTCTATATTCTTTAATAATAAATCTACTTTCGGAACTTCACTTGATACAATGAGAGAAACTAATAAACATACAAAACTAAGAGATACCAGAAAAGATATAAATAAGAATATTGAACATAAAGGAAGAACTATAAAAGGCACTTACAATCCAGTATAATTTTTTGATTACATACATTATTATATTTTTTATAAAATTGATTTATTTTATACATAATTATATATTTTATCTAATTTCATTATTTGAATTTCATTATTTGAAATTCATTATTTGAATACTCATTAAAATGGACTCTGGAAAGATTAATATTCCACGAGAACTAAAATACAATATACTAAAATGGGTTTCTTTACCCAAAATAGTATCAATGGCATCTAAAATATCTGAAGATTGGAATTCTTTATCACACGGTGTTTTGTGTAATAAAAGGAAAGAATGTTTTAGTATGAATGATGAAAAATATCTGAAATATAAAAACAAATTCTGGGAAAATACAAAAATAAGGAATTGTTATAACTATTATTGTAATGATAATTCAATATTCGAAAATTTATTATGTGAAAGTTTAGAAAAAAATGAGAAAATAAATATATCTCTCCGATATTTGAATCAAGATATTTCTTACCTATTTAAAGAAGACTTTCAAGCATCTAAATATATTACTAATTTAAAAGTAATTAATTGTTTTGGATTCGGACTTTATCCAAAATTAGAAAATCTAACAGAACTATATATAAAAGGTAGTTTTGATTTCGAAAGTCTAAAAAATTGTGATAAACTTGAAACTTTGACAATAAATTCCAGTATAAAGTCTATTAACTTACACGAAATACCATCTCTTAATAAATTAATTTTAAGGAATTGTCATAACCAAAAGTTTTCAATTAGTAAGAATATTAGAACATTACATATAATAGATTGTTCTATTAAATTGGATTGTAATAAAAAAAATGAATATCAATATCCTGGTATTCAAGAACTTGTAATTATTAGAAATGATATTATTGAAACCCTTCCAATATTAGTCAATTTACACACTTTGGAAATTGTTGAATGCCCTAAGTTTATGAATCTTGGACCGGGACCTTTTTATAATTGGGTTGAAATACATTGCGACGGAATTGATATTGAATGCTCTCAAGATTGGTTTAAGAAGAAAATTGAATCAAATAAAGATGATAGATTAAATTTATCATCTATGGGTTATGTTTATTCATCAAAAAACAACAAATATAATGATTCAAAAGGAAGTATTGAACCTTCAGAAAAACCAACTATAATATCTCAAATAAAAAATAAGTTATCACAATATTTATAAAATATATTTCATATTATAGTTTTATATTTCATATTATAGTTTTATATTTCATATTATAGTTTTATATTTCATATTATAGTTTTATATTTCATATTATAGTTTTATATTTCATATTATAGTTTTATATTTCATATTATAGTTTTATATTTCATACATATAATTTTTTTATATAAGATATAAAATTGAATAATAAATCAGAATAATAAATCAGAATAATAAATCAGAATAATAAATCAGAATAATAAATCAGAATAATAAATCAGAATAATAAATCAGAATAATAAGTTAGAATAATAAGTTAGAATGGATAATTACGATAATATTCGATCACCTAACTTATCAAATGATTCTATAGAAGAAAAAAAGAATCATTTTCGTCAATATAAATCTGGTGTAAATGAAGCAATATGTAATCACTACCGAAATCTTAGGAAAAATCAAACCCTTGAATATAATTTAAATATTAGAAAAAAATTTGAAAATAGAGAAAAAGTTAAAATGACATTATGGGATGCAATACAAAAATTAAATTTTTTCGTTGATGTTAGCGATCCTGATATTGAACTAAGCAATATTCACCATCTATTCCAATCTGCTGAAAAGGCGAGAGAAGATGGTAAATCAACTTGGTTTCAATTAACATGTCTTTTACATGACCTTGGAAAAATAATGTATTTGTGGGGGTCAGATGAAGATGGAACTAGTATTTCTAATCAGTGGGGTATTGTAGGTGATACATTTATTGTTGGTTGTAAAATTCCAAATAGTGTTGTTTATCCTGAATTTAATATTACTAATACTGATATGAGTCATCCGATTTATTCTACAGAATTAGGTATATATAAAAAAGGTTGTGGATTAAATAATACACTTTGTAGTTGGGGTCATGATGAATTTTTATATCAAACTTTAATGAATCCTTTAAATGAAAATAAATTACCAGAAGAAGCACTCTATATGATTAGATATCATTCCTTATATCCGTGGCATAGTAGAGGAGAATATAATATGTTAGAAGATTCAAAAGACATTGATATGTATGAATTTGTATCTGAATTTAATAAATATGACCTTTATTCTAAAGAAAATAAACCTATTAACCTTAATGACCAAAAAATAATTAGTCATTATACTAATATATTTAATAAATACTTTCCATCTGGAGTTATATATTTATAAAAAAATTAAAAAATAAAAATATGAATGAATATAGAATATTAATTATAGAATATTAATTATAGATTTATAAATTATTTCTTTTTAAATTATTTTCAATCTTTCCAACCTGTGATTCAGTATATGCGTGATGTGAAACTTGATTAATAGGTTCCCAAGCATCAAATATTTTAGAATATTTACATTCCATACAAACATTTAAATTATTTTCTTCCTTTTCAAATAATTTTGCTAAATAATGACTTTTTATTATATTTGGAACAAAAGCAATCCCGTATTTTGTCAATTCATTCGTAGTTTTAGATTTACAATATAAATTATAAATATCTGAAATCTGGGTTGATAAAACACGGAATACTACATTATCATCCACAATTTTATGTTCTTTAGATAAAGTATTATTTTCAATTATATTTTCTTCTTTATCTTCTCCTTCTCCTTCTGGAATATTAGCATTCTCGGTATTATTGTTTGTATTACAATTTAATGATGTATTATTAATATTATTTTTTTTTTCCCATAAATCAAAATCTTCTATTTTAACTGCTTCATCTATATCATCTTCATTAATAATTTTTATTTGATTTTCTCTTGAAATTATATAACCATAATTAGTAAAGTTAGTATTAAGTGTATTAAATATAATTCCACGACAATAATATGAAAGAGACGGCATATATTTTTGAGTCATATACTCAAAATCACGATACATAAATAATTTTTTAACAAATAAAGGACATACTTCAATATTTGAATTTAACGTATAATCATTTAATAAAATTTTATTCATCATTTCATATCGCGATACAATATTAAGATTAGACATTGTTTCACCTTTATATAATAGTATATCGGATAGTAAAAAGAACCATCTCCTCTGGACGTCTTTAACTAACTCTCCAGAAAATATTGTATCATCAAATAGTTCATCTGCAAATTGATACTTTACACAATGAATTTTAGGATAATTATATCCGACTTTTAATTTACGATCAATATAAAAACAACAATTAACACCATCAATTCTCGTTAAAAACAATAAATATGGATTCCCATTAGTTAATGTAGTTAAAACGTGCTGATGATAACATACATTTTTAAACATATTCGGATTTAAATTAACAAATAATCTATCAATAACATTAATACCATACCTCTCATCAATAAATTCAAGTAATTTAGACTTAAAAACATTATCATTTACATTACTACATTGTTTATCACAAAATGAAATATCAGATAATTTATCTACCAAAGATAAAGTAAATTTAGCATTTTTATTTATATTTTTTTTCTGAATATGATGTCTTTCTCTTCTTTCATTAAAATGATTCTTCCTTTCTCCATTGTTATTATTATTGTATGAAGAGTTTTCATTATTATTACGATTACTTTGATTATTATAATTACTTTGATTATTATAACTACTTTGATTATTATAACTACTTTGATTATTATAACTACTCATTTTAAAAATATATTAAAATTCTAACTAAAAGTTCTAATTTATATTTAATAATCTTATAATTTTATAATTTATTTTAAACAATTAAGAATTACTATCAATTTATTCTTAAATTATAAAATCAATTTTTATTATATAGATTATAGTTAAATCAATTAAAATTAAAATATAACTAAAATATAATATTAAGTGGATATTTTTAGAAATTATAAATTATAAATTATTGTTTAATAAACATTTAAAAATGATTCCAAAAAGTAGGAAGACAATCAAAAAAAATAGTAAAATTAGTGAAAGTAGTAAAAGTAGTAAAAGTAGTAAAAAAGAAACAAAAAAGCAGAATGGTGGTTATGATAGATATGATATTCAAATTGATGGTGGTGGATTGGGGACTTGGATTAGACATTTTAAAATGATGCGTGAATACAATTCTGTTATTAAAAAAGTTAATAAGGCGAATCGGAAATTGGAAAAATTTAGACCACAATTGAATGATT